>OFFW01000437.1_pt1 | contig 30763 bp, 20 predicted proteins | sample 1521501 | NCBI WGS metagenome assembly OFFW01 (sample SAMEA3504107, study PRJEB24116) | mouse gut metagenome | biome: mouse gut; feature: mouse-associated habitat; material: faeces | place: Denmark | collected 2011
ATTCCAATATTTATAAATAAAATAATCACTCCTACTAAAATCAGCACAATCCAATTTTCGACTACTTTTACAAAATTATACTCAACTATAGAAAGTAAAATAAAAATAATACTATTTCTCACTATTCGCTTTTGTATTATATCTGAAGATTTTCCCAATATTACCTTATATGCATGATTGATATATCCCGGATCTGCTACCATATGTGATATAATCGTCCCTATCAATACACCTATAAGCCCATATCTTCTCACCAATATCAAGGATATCAAAATATTTATTATTGCCTCCAAAACTATGTATTTTTGCGTCTCCCTAAAATGACCAGCTCCCACAATCAAAACCATTGCTGCCCCTTTTATATGTGCCGTTAACCCACTAAAGCAAAATAATATTCCAATAAACAATCGAATATAATTTATGTCATAGATGCCTACTGTATAGCATTTTACAAAAGGAATAATCATAACAACAAAACAAGTATATGCCGAAAAAACTATAAGCAGATATATATATTCATAGGCGTCATACCAACTTTTTAGCCGCTTTTTATCTCCTCTTACGATAATATCTCCAAATGTTGAATTCATCCCTGTCGTTAAAGTATTTAATAAATTAATCATCATATTACAAGGCATTGCATATACAGTATAAACACTTATTTCATAAAGAGAATTATTTGATAAGCATATTGTCAATACAACTAAATCTGTATTATATATTACAATATTAGCTAACTGGTGAAGCAATGCATTATTCTGCTGCTTAATTTTGATATATAAATTTGATTTTTCTTGCAATTTTGGATATTGATGCGTAGTATAGTATCTAATAATAAGTGCATCACAAACCCTTATCAAAACTATAACGCCTTTTACAAGTATAAGTGAATAATTATTGCTCATCAGCAAAATACTCATCGTAAGACTTCCAAAAATCGATATACTGCGAGCTATATTTAACACATAATATTTTTGTAGAGCTGACAAAAATACTTTATATTTTGCCAATATAAAATATTCCGCCAAATTAACTCCACCAATAACAATAACCATGAAAAAAACAAAACCATAGTCGAATTGCTTTTTAATCGCAAAGGGATATAATAACGCAATTAATAAAACAATCATTATATAAAACATTCCTGAAAAAAAATACTTTCTTTTTGTTGTACTGATCAAGCTATTTATTTTCTTCCAGTTATTATTTGAAATAGGTTTATACAAAGCTATAATAGCTGCATTTCCAATACCCATCTCAGCTAAGCCTGCATATATTAAAAATTGAGAGATAGAATTGACCATTCCATTAATGGCTGATCCGTACGTTGATAATACAAATCTTGAAACAATAAATCCCTGCAAGGCTGTCATAATTTGCAATATAATATTTGTAATAATACTGCTAAATGCTTTTTGCATTCTTAATCACTGATCTTTCGATTTAAATTTTGGTCTTTATTCAGCATATCATCATCTTCCCTTATCCATAAGAAAAAATCTGATATATAAAAAGTGGTATTTGATAAGTTCCAGTTTTTGTGTCATAAGTTCCATTTGGTCCGTTTCCAAAACTATATTGGCTTATATATATGTTTGATTTTATTAATTTTGCGTCTACTTCAAGTTCACTTTCTGATATAATATACGCTGAATTATTATTATTCTGACTAAATGCCAGTACCTCATCCATATTATCTAAATTGTATATTTCATTGTCATTCTGTATTCGTAGATTACCAGACAGCCCTGCATTAATCATATGGCTCTCTGGATTACAGAATACAATCGCATTTTCTGGAATAACTTCCAATGCATCCTGAAGTAATTTATACTGACCAACTTTAGGCGCCCCCATTAAAAAAGCCGGCATAAAGCGATGACTGTAAATGAGAACCATCATTATAAAATATATACACCAGTTTTTACTTTCCACAGCAGATACAACTGATAAAACAATCATAGGTATCAATACAGGTACAAAATATCTTGAGCAATAATAATTTGAAGGAGTATCCATTTGCAATACAGTGAATATCACCATTCCATACAATGCTATATAATAAAATATCTTTGCAGCATCAGATACTTCATGTCTGACAAAGGGAATCATTATAAAGATGAGCATACCAATAACACCGACAGCCCTTGATATATTAATAAAGTTCAAATGTGAGATTGACATTATTCCCTGATTAATATACCTGCTTCGTAAATTCCATGTACCAGCGTCAACTCCATCACTTATCCTAAATTTATCTGTAAAACACATAAAATAAGCATAATAAATTGTACTTACAAGAATAATTCCCCATACCATCAATGAGATCTGCCGAAAATTCTCATATATTATTTTCCTTGTCCTAAAAATAAACTCTGTTCTTCTGCAAATTATGTAGATTTGCAGACAAACACCTGCAAGCACAATTAAGTCAATTAAAATGAACACAATTAAGTAATCTATTTTTCCGTCTAAGGTAAATCTCATATATTGCCTTTTCATGTATATTGGAGATATCATATATGCATACCATACCGATACTCCAAACATTAAAAGCTGCGTTATATTAAACCATGCTATTCTTTTTATATATGTACTTTCCAATAATGCCATTCCTGTTATAATCGGTACATATGCATACATAGAAATATGTGTAAATCCCATACTCCCAATACAAACACCACCAACAACAGCAAAAAACATCTTATCCTCAAATAGATAATTTAACCCAAGCGTTACAAAATAGAGTACTGCTATCTCAGACAAGCCTGCTTTTCCTATATATAATAATAAGGGTGATAAAGCAAACATTACTATATACAAATAAACATTATATTGATTTAAAGCATTTCTCTTACATACATAAAACAAATTACCTACAAGCAAAATATATAAATAGTTTACCGCTCTCATACTATTCCATATACCGAACATCTTTCCAAACAGCGCGGAATATGAGCACCATGAATTCAACGCATGAATATAATACACATCTTCATTATCTTCATGACAAAAACTCGGTAAATCTTCTAATAATTCTCTTATCCCTTTATCAACCTGACCAGAAAATTTCCCAATTTCCTGTAAAGAATGAATTTCTTTACTTTTTTCTTCCATCAAAATGCTTGTATGTAAAAAATAAGCTCCCTGATCCGTATCCGCTGAAATATCTTCCGAAGTAATGTAGATAAAAGGCAGAACCATAAATACTGTCACTAATATCAATACAATTTCCTGTCTTGAAATCTTTACATAATGCCATCTTTTTCGTGAAACTCTCTTTAACATCAGTACAAACATTATGGCCACGCTAAAGGCCAATACACAGATCAACGATTTCCAGACTGCAAAAGATTCAAAAAAGAGAAAACAACATGAAAAAATCAAATACTGAATACAGAAAAGATTATTAGCTTCTAACATATGTTTTAAAGGATTCATTTCCTGAAATGGCATATATATTACTAACATCCAACAGACACTTACACATAAAATAAACAGAAGTAAATATATCATTCTTGTATTCACCAATCACATAATATTTTTTTCATTTGTTCAACTTGATTGTCAAAGCAATGGTTTTTCATATAAACATCCCTGACATCTTGATTCCATAAACCTTCTTTATTGATTCTCGAACTTAATCGGATTTCTCTTATAAAGTCATCTGCAGAATTACATCTGAAAATCCCTTGAACATGCTCTGCCTCGTAACCTTCAAGCGCTTCGTCAGTTGCAAATATATTCATTCCAAACATCATTGCTTCCGCAGTTTTTACTTTCATGCCATCTCCGTATTTAATGGGCAGTATAATATTAAAATATTTATAGTAGTAATCATCTAAATTTTCTACAGTTCCAACTACTGATACATTGTCTCTTTCCAGCTCTTCCCTGACTTTCTCAAAATCCTTTCCAACGATAATTAATTTATATTCTTGCAGTTTATGCATAATATTTTGTATAAACCATTTAATTCCGTCATAATTCGGTCCGAAATTAGATCCTATAAATAGTAATTCCCTGGATGAATCTTTCCTGTTTATCTTATCCCGGTCAAACCTGTCTTTAAAACTGATTGGCAATAAATCAATAGATCGATCAGTCGCAGTTCTGCCATAAATTTTCCCTGCCAGCTTGGAATCTCTATGATTCAGGCATATCACTCTGGACGCATACTTTAATGACAGCTTTTCATTATATGCCGTCGCAATATATGCAGGAAGATATCTCCACCCTTCCTTTTTTACTCGATGTCTTGCATACTCGACCTCGATATTATGTAAAAAAACGACAATTTTAATCGTCCTGTCAACCTTTTTCAAAATCTTGCCCAATAATGTTGTATCCGTAAATAAAATATCCGGATTAACCTGCTTAATATATGCTAATATCTTCTTTTCTTCTGAACATTTATATAATCTGCACATTCTGATTGAAGAAATCAGTGATTCTTTATTATTCCCGCACCGCTTAAAAAATCGGTTATGTCTGTATTGTTCTGCGGAATTCCATATAATTGCGGAGAATAAATCATCCTCGCCTGTGACCTGCGCAATTAAATCAAAATTTCTTTTGGAGCACTGCATTCCGCCATTCATAACAGGTTCTTTAATATTTTGGGTTCCTAAAAAAAGTACCTTTTTTCTCATTCTGTTTTTGTATCCTCACTGTAATCGAGTCTTATGATTCCCCTGATAAAAATTATATAGAATGCCAAGCAACTTCAATGGAAATATTCCTAAATAACTGGCTAATGCCATACAACGCGTTGAAAGTTTAGCATTTTGATCACCTATTACAACCCGTCTGTATTTTTTGATATTTCTTTTTATCTCTTTTCCGCATCTTGACTGCAATAAGCGAAACGGCAGCACATTCAGCGTCTGTATATTTGCAATAAAAAATCGTACTTCCGCACACCTTGTCAAATCACCATGCTTTTCATTTATATAGTTCATCATTTGTTCCGCCACAAGAATCCTGTCAAGTTTCTTCGTGTTAAACCTTCCTAATGTAGTATTATTCCTACGCTGCAAATAATAATATTTTTCGACAGGGCAAAATAATATTGAATCTGCCCGGTCTATCAGGCGATATAAGAGTGCCATATCCTCATAACCCGTGTGCGGAAATCTTAAATTGCCAAATAGATTCCTTTTAAATAATTTTGCACACGGTCCAGGTGTGATCTTTCTTTGATAACACAGATTTTCTAATGCCTGTCTGGTCGTCATACATTCAAAATCGGTAAGAGACTTTGCCTCTATCTCAGTCATACGTTCTATGTTATATACTGCTCTCCCAAGACATATCGCAATGTCCCCTCCACCTTTAGACAACATTGTCATCAATTCTTCAATACAATTTCGGGCAATGAAATCATCCCCGTCCACAAACATAAGATAAGACCCTTGAGCTATATCAATCCCGGCATTGCGCGCCGATCCGGCGCCTTCGTTCTTCTCTTTACTTATAATCTGAATTCTATTATCTTTTTTTTCATACTCCCGGCAAATATCAACGCTGCTGTCTATTGAACCATCGTCAACCAATATGATTTGAAGATTTTGATAACTCTGCGAAATAACACTCTCAATACAATTTCTCAGATATCGTTCCAGATTATAAATCGGTATGATTACGCTGATTAATTCACTCATTTTCTTTCCTTACTTCATTGCTTTATAAAACAGCTTTGTAAAACGATCCAGTTTATTCCAGTAACATACCCAGGAAAACACTTTTACCCCTAACTTCTGTGAAAGTGGTAACTCCTTATAATTCAAAAAATTCATATATCTATTTTTTCTTGCATAAGGAAAATACTTATTGGTCATTTGTTCAAATACCCGGGCTATGATTATCGCATTATCAATATTTGATTGTCTGTCTGTATTACTTAAATACTCTCTTTTTCTGATACGCACGAATAATAAATATGTAAGAAAACTTAATACTGTAAATTCAAATAATTGTGAATCCATATTTTCTTTTCTACTTGAAAGAATTTTTTCAATGCAATGATTCCATTCTGTCAGTGGTAAATTTTCCTTGCATATTATTTTGCTTGTAGTACTTCCTTCATGTACGACTTGATAATATCCTGCATAATCCAAAAAGTAAATTCTACTACTTAAAAAGAAAGCCTCTAAATTAAACGAATTATCTTCATACGTTTTTCCTTCCGGAAAACATATATGATTCATTTTGAGATAGGAAGCTAAATATATTTTTCCGGAAATATTAAGACGCCTTGCCAGACACTGTCCATTGTGTGATTTATATCGTATACTATCAATAACTTTTCCGTCTTCTTTCACTTTATATTGTCCACTGCATACCATATCATATTTATATTCCTCAGCTACAGAAACCAATGTAGCAAGATAATTTCGCTTGATATAGTCGTCTGCATCTATAAACGTTACATATTTTCCCTTTGCAATACTGATCCCCTGATTTCTGGCAGATGCCTGTCCACCATTTTTCTTATGAACACTGATTATTTTTTCGCCATACTTTCTCGTATAACTATCTATAATTTTTTTGCTGCCATCTGTACTCCCATCGTTCACAATCACAATTTCATAATCCTGATATACTTGCTGCAATACTGACTGTATGCACCTTCCTAACCGTTCTTCCTCGTTATATACGGCAATAATTATCGAAATCATCGGAGTCCAGTCTTTTGCCGTTATATCTGTATTCATTTACATTTCCCCTTCTTTCAACGCCTCTTTTGTTCCATATATGAAACTGCGCACCCTTATCCAAAGAACCTTTTCCAGAGGACGCAATTTTCCCACACAAAAAAACTCCCGATGCCAAGCATTCATGTCCTTTCGACAATTAAATACTTTGCATCGGGAGTTTATCCCTCGAAGATCCTCTATTCTACTGCCTGCACTGCTGCCCTATTCCATATTGCACTTCACCCTGCAGTTTTTTTTACAAAAACATATTCCATACTTTATAATACTGTTGTATTCATCTTCCGCCAGTTCATCCGCATAACTACGCTCCTTAATCTGGCGTAATGCTTCCCCGCATTTCTGGTCGAGCTTAGCACTGTCCTTCGTATACTTTAATTCGAATATGATCGCCGGATCATGCTCGTCAAACGGCTTTAATATAAGATCTGCTCTTCCATCCCCTGTCTCACGGTTTGAAAGAGTTCTGTACCCTTCCAGATTGTTCATGACTCCGATCAGAAAACCATGGTAGAATGTTTCCTTTTCATCGTAAAAGCTGATGCTGCGTTTCAGAAAACTTCTCAACAGGTTTTCAAAGGCATCCGCATCTCCTTCCAGCATGGCATGATACATATCGGTAAAATCGGCCATCCGACTGCGCTTTTTTAACCATTCCATAATATTACGTTCATAGATATACCGCACTTCTCTGTTAGGAACTGCCATCATGATATGTGCCTGCATACCGTCAAAATAACTGTCTACCGCTTTCAGATAACCGGTCAAAAGCAGGAAGTTCCACAGATTATCCGAAGAACTGTTAATATCTTCATAGGTTATATCCTCATGAATCGGTTTCACAATCAACTTTTGTGACATCAGATCTTCCAGCTCCGCCCTGACAACCTCCCCCGCATTCTCAATCAATTCCCTGATAATACCGTTTGAAGAGGTATTAGCCCAATACGGCCTCGGATACTCTATCTTATCTGCGATAATGCCATTCAGATAACTGGTGACACTCCATGGATTATACACCTCTGTTTTGCCAAAAAGATAACCGTCATACCATTCCTGCACTTCCTCCGCTTTGTCTTCCAGCTCATAATAAGTAAGAAGATCCGCCACCTCATGCCGCGTAAATCCAAAACATTCAGCAAAGCTGTCACTGAGTATGGAAATGACATTCAGATTATTAAGTCCCGTAAAAATACTCTCCCGACTGACTCTTAAGCACCCGGTTATCACAGCAAATTTCAGATCCTCGTTTGTCTTTAAAGCCGACTCCATCACAGAGCGGACAAATACTGTCATCTCCTGATAGAAACCTGCAAAATAAGCATTTTCAAGCGGTACATCATATTCATCGATCAGCAGGATCACTTTCCGCTTGTGATATTTGGCAAGGCATTTAGAAAGAAACGCTATGGCATCCGCATATACCCTGTTGTCATCTGTCATGGAAATGACTTTGTGATACAGTTCTTTTTCGGGTTCCATCAAATGATCAGAAGACAAAACATATTGATGCCGGATATATTCCCCCGCAATCTGCTTCTTCAGCATCCAGACTGCCGTAGCCATATCTGCCTGCTTTGTGGATTTCAGGGAAAGAAATATCACAGGATACTGCCCCATATTACTTATATATTTCTCACCTGCGGACATAATCTTCATGCCGTCAAAATAGTGCCTGTTATCCAGCACATTTCCAACCTCATCCAACTCCTTCTCAAAAAAGGTTTTCAGCATGTCCAGCGCCAGTGTCTTTCCGAATCTTCTCGGTCTTGTAAAAAGGCTCACATAACGCTGACGGTCTAACAGTTCTTTTATCATCAATGTCTTATCAACATAATAATATGCCTCATCAATAATCTTTTTATAAAATTCGATACCGACAGGGAGATTTTTCTTTTCCATGCTATGCCTCCACACCTGGTTCAGCGTTGATTATAGTATAGCTTCTTTTATGCTTTAGCACAACATTTTTCCTGATGCAAAGTATTTAATTGTCAAGGTGCGATTACACGGCCATTCTCTGCCGTGTTTATCTTTCTTTGGCTTTTGCCGGAGGCGCCGCCTCTTCTCCGTTTATCAAACAGTATGTCCTGACCGCTTCCTTCTCCGCCTTCATCTGCATATAGATCGCATCATACTCCATCCTCCGCGCATGATACTGTGTATCCTGCAGCAGTTTCCTGTTGGCGGCGATCACGTCGGCGAGAAGCCCTATCATAAATGTCAAAAAGCCCATGATGATCAATGTACAGGCCAGGATCAGCGATTGTACATGTCCGCCGGACTGTCCCCGAGCCATGTAATACAGAAAGCGAAATCCGATCAACAGACCCGTCAGGATCGGCGACACCGCCAGATAACTGAATGTCTTAAGCGGTTTATACATCATGTACGCCCGCAGGATCGTCAGCATACTTTTCTTCACATATCCCCATATGCTGTTGAAAAGCCTTGACGGACGCAGCTCAGCATTCGTCCTCACCGGTACGCTGGTGACTGCCATCTTCTCCCTGCCCGCCTGCACGATCGTTTCCAGCGTATAGGTATAATCATTGACCACATTAATGCGCATGGCCGCATCTCTGCTGAATGCCCGAAAACCGCTGGGCGCATCCGGGATATCCGTGTTGGATGCCCTGCGCACCACCCAGCTGCCAAAGTGCTGCAGCTTCTTCTTGAGCAAAGAGAAATGCGCCGTCTGGTCAATGGGCCTCGCACCGATCACCATATCCGCCCTGCCGTCCAGAATCGGCTGAATCAGCTTCTGGATATCTTCGGCACAGTACTGGTTGTCGGCATCTGTATTGACTATAATGTCAGCGCCGTTCCGAAGACAGCCGTCCAGTCCTGCCATAAACCCTTTGGCAAGTCCTTTATTCTGTTTGAAACTGACAACATGGTGCACGCCCCATCTTCTTGCCACTTCCACCGTATTGTCCCGGCTGCCGTCATTGATGATCAGATATTCGATTTCTTCAATTCCCTGCAACGTTTTTGGCAGATCATTCAATGCGATCTCCAGCGTCTCCGCCTCGTTATAGCAGGGGATTTGAATTAACAGCTTCATCCGGCCACCTCCGCTTTTATCCGTCCTTCTCATCTGTTTCTTTTATCCGGAACAGAACAAACGCCCTGCTCTCGGCACATTTCGTATAATTTTGTTCGATTTCTGCAAGCTGCCCGCACCCCTGGTCTACGATCAGAAATCCCTCCTGCGGCAGGTTATTTCCTTCTTCTGAACCGTTCAGATCCAGTTCTTCCGCCCTGATAACTTCAATCTTTCGATCCTGCAGGGCAAACTGGAGCAGATCGATTCCGGAAAATCCGCCGCCGTACAGATAGCTGACCGGTGCCTCAGAATCTTCCATATACTGATATATTTTGAGATTGTAATAATTCATATCATTGAAATGCCTTATGTATTTCTCTCCCAGGCAGAAAGCAAGACCGCTTTCCATAAGCAGCAGCACAGCCAGAATGCCTGTATATTTCCCGGATCTTCCGGCCATACCGATACATACCGTCACAACCGTCATCAAAAAGACGCCCACCAGAAATGCTTTCCACAATTCCGGTCTGACTACATAATGCCAATCATCTGAGAAATAGCTGATTCCGGGAGCAAAATATCCCTGCATGGCAGTAAGTCCGCTATGCAGGGCATCCCAAAACGTGATGCCAAACAAAATCAGTGAAACACCCACACTCGCAAAATAAACACATGACTTACGTCTGGCATCACAGACCGCCATCAAACCAATACCGATCAGTACCGGCAGGAGATACTCGTTATATCTCCCATAAAAAATCCCATCCAGCCTGCCGGGATTCATGGCTGCGATTGCAGTCACCATACACTGTCCCAGCAGGGACAGCAGACAAAATAAATAGAAACAGCCGTTGCCATCACCATCTACAAAATCCTCTGTCAGCGAAGACAATCTTCGCAGAACCTGCAGCGTTTTTTTCAGACAAATACAAAACGCCGGACAAAGCAGCCCGAAGGATGCCATGACCAGATAATAAAATTTTCCTGTACCGCTGAAAAAGAGCCTGCTGATTCCCTTAAATGTCAACATACTCTTTAAATTTGAAATCTGTCCGGCATAATCGTTTACAGCAAGCTGCTCCGCATCCGTTACAGCATATACTGTGTTCATTACATTTTCTTTGATCCACAGGCCACAAAACATCCCTGCTGTCAGAACAACAGCCGCCACGATCAAAGACCTGCGGGCGCAGGCATTTTTCCACCCATACAGCAAAAGTACCGTCACCGCCGCGATCACCACACCGACAGTACGCATATGCACGAAATATAAGTAAACCAGTGTCAATGCCAATAACACTGCACTGCGCATATTCTTCTTCTCGATAAACAGGATCATCTGATAACAGATAAACAAATACAGAAAGGTAAGAAGTGTCTCTACCATCGTCATCTGCACATAAAAGGAACAGGGCGGATAAAAAGCCGCTGTTCCTACAGCCAGTACGACCTGCATCTTTCTTTCCCGCAAACCCTCTATCCTGTACAGTCTTCTGTAAATCTCCCACAGCATCCAGACTACGCCGCACTGCAGCAGTGCATTAACTGCGACCGCTGTACGGTAGGCCGTCACACTGTCATGAAATATGCTTAAGATCGGAGCCAGGATCATACCGTATCCAAAAGAATAATAATATCCAAGCGCTGCCGTGTCGGACCAGTCATATCCAAGCATCTGTGCCGCGCTCGCCCAATAACCGAATTCATCCGGATAGATAGAAAATCCGTAAATCTTATCAATATTAAATTGAAAGGTGCAAAAAATAAGTACTGCAAACAGCAGGAAGTACCGGAAGAAGAAGGCATTTCTTCTTCCGGCCTTTTCAAGCGTATGATCAATACTTAACGATCGCATATGCACCCTGTCCGCCTGTAGTCTCGAAGGTAACGGTATTCGGATTGTCATCCACATCTGTCAGAACCGATACCGCGCCGCCCGGACGTACACAGATTACGGCATAGGTCTTGCCATCCTGTGCAAAAGACTTCGGCACACCGATCTTAACCGCGATCTTCTCTCCATCTGACGGAAGCAGGCTGAACTTTCCGCTGCTCTTCATACCGATCTCGATATTGATGCAGGGACCAACCGTTGCGCCTATAGATGCCGCCGCATCGTCGATCACAGCTTTTGCGAGCGAACTCTTCTTCGCATCCATATTGGAGAATCTTGCATAGGGAACTTCTCCCGCCTTGAGTCCATAGCCGGCAGCAATGTTTGCAAGACCGGTCGTGATGGCTGTTCCGTTAACGCAGGTTGCCATGTATACACCCTGTACTGTGGACTTTACTCCTGCAACCGTATTGGTCACCGGAATCTGGGCAATACTGCTGACAGAAGAACCGCCTTCACTGGTTGCTGCATTGACGATGGAAAGTACTTCTTCCTCCACAGTCTGTACCGCTGACGCACCGGCTGATACGGAATCGGTGCTGCCGGTTACCGGATCAGTACTTGCGAGTACGCTCATGGACGGCGCTGCTACCAGAGCGATGCTCAGTGCGCCCGCCATCATTTTCTGAATGAATTTTGCTTTCATTCTCTCTCCTCCTTCAAAAAATTTGTTTTACATAGGATTTCATAAAATAAAATATTTTACGAAGCAGTATTTTTCGTGAGAATTTCAGCATATGAAAAGTCTCTGACCATTTTTTTGACGGTCTAAAACATTACTGAAACCTGTTTTCCACATTCAGACGTTCCATCAGGATGCGCTTCTGTTTTATTGATGTATGCACATACAGCTGTAGCGTTATGCGTATATCGGAATGTCCCATGATCTCACACAGACTTTTTGCATCAAACCCCAGCTCTATACATCTGCTGGCAAAACAGTGCCGCAGGGCATGGAAACGGAATTCCTCAAAATGATAGGTTCGCAGAAATCTTTCGAATCGGTACTGGAGCGTTCTCGGTTCACAATAATCGACCTTTTTCCCCGGTATAACATACGCTTCGGGGCTGCCTTTCTTACCGTCGAGAAAATGTACCAGGTTGCTTGGCAGTGGAATATCTCTTATGGAACTGCTGCTTTTCGGTTTCATAATGCAGATTTCCGTTTCTGATTTGTGCCCGGAATATGTCCTGATCCGCTGCATCGTTTTATTCACATGGATGATTCCGGCCTTCAAGTCCACATCCTTCCACTGCAGAGCGCATAATTCTCCAATCCTGATTCCCGAGTTTATCGCGATCAGCATCCCCGCCTGTTCCGGCAGTTCTCTGGTGTATAATATTTTCTCGATCTCATCAATCACTTCGATATCCGGCAGCCTCTTTGCCCCCTCATTGTCCTCGTTTTTTCCAAGCAGCATGGAAGCCGGAATTTTATAACGTATGTTATCATTCTCGTTTTCATAGTATTTCAGCGCCTGCAGGAACAGACCGAATATGTTTTTGATATACCCATGGGATAGGCCGTCATTTTTCTTGGTCACGATAAATTTACGCACCCTCTCCGTGCTCAATGCTTCTGGATAGATCCCGCTCCAATAAGGAAGCAGATGCCCTTCCGCGATCCGCCGATAATTTGCATAGGTTGACGGTTTCCAGTCTTTTCTCCTGCGCTCCAGCCAAAAACAGATAATATATTCCAGCGTTTTGCCTTTTCCTCTGACCTCACCATATTTTTCCGTATATTCCTGCATTTTTTGTTTTGTTTCTCCGAAATTTCGTCCATAAACGGAATGATATCTTCGCTTTCCGTCCATATCATATCCCAGAATAATTCTTCCCTCCCATCTGCCGTCTTTCCGTTTATAAATGTTGCGTCCTTTTCTAGCCATTGAATTTTCCTCCATTTTCTTTCACTTTTTTCAAAAAAATATTGACATAGCCTGGATTTAAGTTACAATAATAATAAAGATTTCATAATTTATTTTATTTTACGAAGTATTAATTCCCTTTCCAATATGTACGGTTTTTCGCTCAATAGAAAAGGCTGTTACACAGATGACACAATCATCTATGTAACAGCCTTTTTACAAATCCGTCTCAAACAAACGAATACCCCGCCCAAAATCAGGCGAGGAATCCGATCTTACTCTTCACTATTATGTACAACTCTCCAGAAGCCTGCTGTTTAATGCTGCACGTCCTTCATCCTCTTCGCCATATTTCTGGCAATGATCGGACCCATCACTTTGGCAAGCATTGGAACAAGCTCATGATCGAAGTTCACCTTCACAACAGACTCCTTATCGATCACCAGTGTCGCCTCTTCCTCCGGCGTGCAGGCAGGCCAGTTTGGCATCTCCGGATTCTCCGGGTTGCCGTTCTTAGCAAATGCCATCACAGAGTCAAAGATCAGTTTCTCTACACGCTCCGTAACGCCCTCTTCCTGGGTATAAGGCGTAAACGCCGTATTGTGGAAGAAATACGGGATATCGGCACAATGCCAGGGTGTCCGGCTGCCGTCAAAGTTCATGTCCAGATTAAACAGATAGGACCATGTCTTATCGTTGCATTTGCTTCTCTCCCTGATATAATCGATCTCCGGTGCGCGGAAGAAGAAATCTGCGGTCATGATATCCACCGGGTTACGCTCCGGATATGCTTTCTGGAAACTTGCGATCAGTTCCGTCACATCCTCATCGCCGGCTTCGCTCTTCACATACGCAATACCTTCTTCTGTCGTCATGCTGCGGCGGTCATAAGGCGTAGGCGCAAAGGAACCGAACTCGCCGAACACACTGCCTACCATCAGCGGAACATGCGCCGTCTCCTTACGGAAACCGTTGGAGATTGGTTCTCCCTTATAGAAATCGTTGACAAAAGGCGCTCCGCCCACATATTCGCCGGCCTTCTCCAGCTCGGGTTTTACCTTATTATAAGCAGCACCCAGCTCGGCAAACGGAACCGTCTCCAGCGCTTTCACATCCTCGATCTTCAATTCCTTCATCATAGCCCGTACCAGCTTCTCGCCGCTTCCCTTGCAGTCCGCCATCGCGCCGCCCAAAACGCCGCTCATGTTGATACCCTTGGCGATCAGACCGTCCGCCGCCGGTGTCTGCAGCAGTGTAGTCACCTTCGCGCCGCCGCCGGACTGTCCGAATACGATCACATTCTCCGGATCGCCGCCGAACTTCTCTACATTATTATGAAGCCAGCGCAGCGCAGCCACCAGATCATCGGTTCCCGCATTGCCGGAGTTCGCATATTCCTCACCAAAAGCTGACAGATCGCAGTATCCCAGCACATTCAGTCTGTGGTTCACGGACACCACTACCACCTGTCCCAGCTTACACATGTTCTCCCCTTCATAAGCAATCTGCTCGATAGAAGAACCGGCAAAGAATCCTCCGCCGTGCAGCCATACCATGACAGGGCGTTTCTCCCCGTCCAGACCCGGCGTCCAGATGTTCAGATTCAGGCAGTTTTCACTCATGGGCCAGTAGCGGTGCGGCACCATCATCTCACCGATGCCGGGCTGCGGCTCATCCAGAAGCGGACATACATGCCCGTAGTTGATCGTCGTCATCACATCATCCCAGGCATCTGCCGGTTCGGGTGCATGGAATCTCTTCGCCTTCGCGTAGGGGATTCCCTTGAAGATGTACATGTCGTCATAGAAATACCCACGTACCTTTCCTTTCTCAGTCTCCACAATGGCTGTCTTGTCATCGAAAATAAATTTCTTTTCCATTCTTACTGCCTCCTTATGATCATTCTTTTTATTTTCTGTTGCCAGTTGTTTCGTGTTTTGTTTTTTTGTCAAATTCTAAGTTTATCGTTTTAGTCCTTAGTTATTTATCATACATTTTTAGCGGATGTTTGTCAATTCTTCTGCTTAACCTGCCTACTGTCAGAAAATATCCTGTTGTAAATCCATGTTACAATCCTCTCTCTGATATCCATTTCAGACCTTGACCCTGTCCCGTTTTTCCTGTAGCATAAATTATATAACGCCCTTCCATCATGCTCAGCCTGCCGCTTGACGGGCCGCATGGCGGGGCAGAGCACCGTGAATAATAACCAGGAGTATCCTTATGGTCACAATCAAAGAAATCGCACGGGAAGCAAATGTCTCACCGACTACCGTCTCCCTGATCCTCAACAGAAAATCCAAAGAAAGGAAGATCTCTCCCAAGACCGAGAAGCGGGTACTGGAGATAGCCAGACGCATGGGCTATCTGCCAAACCTCCAGGCCGTCGGCTTGAAGAAAGCCGGCAGTCAGTTCGCCCACCGGATCCTGATCTTCTGGGTTTCAGATTCCCGTACCCAGACAATGATCCATTTCTTCCGCGGCATCGAGGACAACATCGCAACCAATCACCTGCCTTTCGAGGTTCTGCTGCAGTCGTACCGGGCCGGACAGCTTAGTCATGCCATGAGAAACGAACTGCTTCTCTCCTGTCACGGCATCATCGTCTGCAACGCCTCCGAGAGCGATATGGAGTTTCTGGACAGCAGCAGTTTCCCGCGCCCGGTCATCCTGTACAACCGTTATTCCGACAAGTATTCCAGCGTCGTCATGGATGACCGTACCATCGGCTCAATCCCGGCCAGAATTTTTGCCTCCCACGGCAGAAAACATCCGGCAGTGGTCTCCAGTCCGCCCACCTTCAACGGTATGCACATACGTCAGAATCTCTTCGCCTACACCTGTCAGTCACTGGGTATGGAAGAAGCCCTGATCTGCCGCACCGACTTTTCCCCCAAAAGCAGCTATGAAGAAACCGCAAGACTGCTGCGTGAACACCCTGAAACAGACTGCATCTTCTATCTGCGCGAAGAACTCGCGCTGGGCGCTCTGCGCGCTTTCGCCGAAAAGGGAGTCCGCTTCCCCGACGACATGGAACTCATCGCCATCGGGGACTACAATCAGGAGATCAGCGAGGTATCATTCCCCAGCCTCTCCATAATGCGTCTTCAGCTGGAGCTCGCGGCATCCGAGATCATCAATCTGCTCAACGACCAGCTCTACACGCCCGGATGCTCCGTCACTTCCAAAGTACTCCCCGTCACCTTTATTCCTCGGGAGAGCTGCCCGGCTTATATTCCGCCTGCAGACTGCACAGGCTGATATCTCCCGTCAACTCCAGACGGATCTCCACGGCTTTCCCGGCCTTTACAACCTCCCCGATCAAAGCCGCGTCCAAAGGCAGCCGTACATCGGTGTAGACAGGCTGCCAGCTGGCCTTCCGCCGCTTCGCGTCCTCTCTTGCCTTTTCGTCAAGCGGCGGCACCGGCAACCGCTCATAAGACGCCGTATCGCCCTCCCAGAAGGCCGCCTTACGGTCATCTATAAAGACGGTGATACTGCTCTTTTCTGCGCTTCTGCAATGCAGCAGCAGAGCCTGCGCGCCTTCCTCCAGCTTACAGTCGCCGTAACACAGCACACCTTTCTTCGCCGGATCATGGAGGACAACTGCCTTAAAGCCGAAATGCCCTTCTGTCAATACCATATTCTCATAGGTATCATAGAGGTCTGCCGCCGTTCTCTGCCGCAGACACCGCTCTCCTGTCTGCTGTCCCGGCAGCTCCACCTGCGCCATGAGAAGCGCCTGCGCACTGGAAGGACCCGCATAGATCGTATAGCTTCCCTGTTCCACCATAAGCTGCCTGCTTATTACATCGTAGAAACGGAATTCCTCTGTCGGAACCATAAATTCCACCCTGCGGCTTTCTCCCGGTGTCACATCCTTCAAGCGCCTGAATGCCAGCAGCTGCCGCAGCGGTTTCTTCACGCGGGAAGCAGGCGCCGTCCCGTAGATCTGTACCACTTCATCTCCGGCCGCACTGCCTGTATTTTCCACCTGCAGGGAGATGTGCAGCATCGCGCCGTCCTGCAGCGTCACCGACAGATCCGAATAGGCAAACTGCGTATAGCTTAAACCATACCCGAATGGATAGAGCACGTCACCCTCAAAATACCGGTAAGTGCGTCCCTTGCCGATGATATCATAGTCGTCAATATCCGGCAGCTGATGATCCCCCTGATACCAGGTCAGGTTCAGCCTGCCGGCGGGATTGTTGTGTCCGAACAGCGTTTCCGCCATGGCCGCTCCCATGTCTTGGGCCCCGGTAGCGCTCCAGAGGATCGCCGGCAGCTTCTCCTGTGCCCGATTGACGGCATACGGATAATTGGAGAACAACACCAGCACTACCCGCTGGTTGGCCGCATACACCGCCTCCAACAGCTTCTCCTGCGCGGGCGGCAGTTCAATGGTCTCCCGGTCCACTTCTTCCTTCGCATTGATCATGGAATTACAGCCGAGAGCAAGCACCACGGTCTTCCTGGCTCCCGCCAGCTTCACCGCTTCCTGCAGCCCGTCTTCCACCGTCTCCATAACAAAAGCCGTGCCGTCCCCGCCCTGCACAGACCAGAGGCTGCCGTCCTCACGTGCCTGTACGGGAATGCCGAAACGGTTGGTCAAAAGCACGCTGCCGTCCTCTTTTGGCTCCACATGGAAGATTTCCATCACGAACCAGTCCATAGCCGAATCCTTCTCCGCCGCGATCCGTCCCGGTTCCTCCTTGCTGTCCGGGCCGCCATACAGCCTGGAATTCATATATTTGCCCGTCCTGGCACAGCGGAACGTGTGGCTGCCCGATCCCCAGTCCTCCCGGATAAACACATCCGGTTCGTCGCGCAGGCACAATGTTCCGTCCTCTGCCACGGCGATTCCCTGCTCCCTACAGCGGAAAACGACCCTGTCCAGACTGTCCGCACAGGCAATCTCAGCTCCTGTCAGCTCCTTCATGCCGTCCAGAAGCGTCGTCCGGAAAGGCGGTTCTCCGCCGTACCAGTCCTGATACCAGGCATCACCCAGCGGGCCGATCAGCGCCAGCTCCCCGGCCTGTTCTTTGGAAAGCGGCAGAAAACCGTCTTCGTTTTTCAAAAGCACAACAGCCTCCCTGGACACCTGGCGGCAGACCGCCCGACTCTCGGCAGTATCCAGATCCGCCTCCGTCACTCTGTCGTAGGGATTGCCCGGCTGCGCATCATAGATGCCAAGACGCAGTCTGGTACGGAACGCACAGCGCAGGGCCTTATCGATCTGCTCCTCTGTCAGCAGTCCCAGCTCCCAGGCTTCCCTTGCCGCCTGCTCCACCATCGCCGGATCGTCGGACATGGTATCCACACCCGCCTTCACGGCCGCAGCCACCGTCTCCGCATTGGTGCCGTAGTAATGATGCAGGGCCGCCACCAGCGCCGTTGCGCCGCCGTCGCTCACCGCGTGTACCAGGCCGTACTCATCCTTAAGCATCTTCTGTACCTCGTCATTGAGCATCCCCGGCGTACCGTTTATCTTATTGTAGGCGGTCATGATCGCTTCCGCTCCGCCCTTCTCAATGGCCCGGCGGAAAGGCTCCAGATACAATTCGTACTTGTTGCGGGGATCAATGGAAACATTTTTCCAGCCCCGTCCCACTTCCGTATTGTTACCGTAAAAATGCTTTAAGGTCGCCGCCACACGCAGATAACGGTCGTTGTCTCCCTGCATTCCCTGTACATAAGCGGAAGCCATCTCTCCGGTCAGCACCGGATCCTCTCCGTATCCTTCTTCCGTTCTGCCCCAGCGCGGGTCACGCTCCAGATCCACCGTAGGCGCCCAGCGGCTTAAGCCTCTGTCCGGATGCCTGTGATAAATCACCCGCGCCTCCGTGCCGGTCACCGTGCCGGCCTGTCTGATCAGCTCCGGATCCCAGGTGGCGCTCATGCCGATTGGCTGCACGAAGGACGTGGTGGGTTCCGGTCCGCCAAGCCTGTTCTGGTCATTCCTGGCCTCCACGCCGTGAGCCGCCTCCCCGCCAAAGGACATGGCAGGAATCCCCAGCCGCTCAAGCGCCGGCATCCTCGACGACAGACAGTTCAGCTTCTCCTCGATCGTCATCCTGGCAAGCAGCCAGTCCAGCCGCTTTTCGATCGGCAGCGAACTGTCCCAAAAGGGTGTGTTCTTCTTTTCCATAGATTTGTCTCCTTTTCTATATTTATTATATTAGGAAAAAGACTGATATCCTTCCAAATATCAGTCCTTTCCGAATGTATATGTATCTTACTAGGAAGTATCTGCCATACACCAGTGACAAATTATCCACTTTACAGGCACTATTTAACCAGTTGTGACCTCATCTCTCCATCCATGCCTTACGGTATTTCCCCGGAGATTCCTTGTACTGATTCTTAAAAGCCCTGATAAATGACTGTTCATCCGGAAATCCGTTGCAATGGGCAATCTCCACGATAGAATTGCCGGAACTGCGAAGCATCTGCTCCGCGCGTGTCAGGCGGTATCCGGTCAGATATTCCTTGAAGGTCTGTCCGGTATAGCGTTTAAAGAAACGGCAGAAATATTCCCTGGAAAAGTGGAATTTCTCCGCCAGCTCCCCCTGCCGCAGCGGCTGGTCATAATTTAAATGGATATAGTCCAGAATGATTTTCTGCCGCTCCAAATCCTTCCAGTAGTTGACGTCCATACTGTCCTTTTCTATGGCGCACTCCTCCAGAAGCACGGATAAGATCTGACACACCAGCCCCAGGATCCTGACGCTCACACTGACATCCTTCTGTCCTTCATACAACTCCTCAATTCTGGTCAGATATGCTGCGATCTTCTCTTCTTCCTTTTTCAGCGGATCCGTAAATGTGATCTTGTCATAGTTGGGAATCACACTGGTCAGGAAATCATGTTGGATCACCAGCGTGATCCCTGCCGCGTTATCCTCCACCTCCTCAAACACAGGATCAGCGGAATGCACTTCCCCGCTGCTTACAAGACAGACGCCGCCCGCGGCACGGTCTTTTTTCTGTCCGCCCACATGGAACCGTACCTGTCCTTTTGACACAAGATTGATCTCCAGATCGTTATGCCAGTGGGCATCCACGCCCGTATTCCTCCCTTTCGTATGCCGAAATATCAGTACCGGAGCCGGATTACTGTATTGATGAACCTGCCGAAATGCTTCATTCTTCATAAACTTCGGTCTTCCTCTCATGGAATGACTTTTTCACCGGAAAAGGCTGATATTCATTCAATATCAGCCTTTCCCTTATGTGTATGCGTCTTTAGACACCTGTATATTATGTCTTCAAGACCATATCTTCTGACAAATAAGTTCTTATAGTAAACGAAATTTCTAATGTCGTTAACTATAATAAATTGCTTACTGTATCTTAGTTGCCAGGAATTCTGTCATCATCGCATTGGTCTCTTCAAGGCCGTTCGCTTCCAGCTCAGCAATCATCGCATCCCAGTTCGCGTCAAAGGAGGACTCAGGCTCCGTTACACATTTAACAAGCGCCGGGAACGCAATCTCATCCAGGATGGATACATTATTGCTCAGCTCCTGCGGGATCGCATACGCCCACAGAGGAGAATATACCGGTGTCTCAAATTCCTCGGGCTGCGGGAAGATATCTGTCAGCATCTCCACTCCCATTCCCTCGCAGGCTGCCTTCTCTACTTCATTATACTCCGCGATCACGGATTCTTTGCTGGTCGGCGTATAATAATTGCCGGTCTCATCCTGCACACCGTCGCCATAGATCGGGAATCCGGTATAATTACCGATACCTGTATTCTTGCTGTAGTCAGGATCCGACTTCGACTTCGCGATCTCTTCCTCGGTACGATATCTCATACCGTTCTCATCTACCAGATAATTTTCCCCTTCAATACCCCATCTGTAAAGGACAGCGCCTTCATCGGAGCACAGGTAATCCAAGAACTTGATCGCACGCACGGGATCTTCACAGCTCTTGGTGATGGCAAGACCATATCCAACCTGCAGACCCTGATACATCAGTGTGGGAGCCTTGTCGTTTGGATCCATAACAACCGGCAGACCACAGTATGCCTTATCCATCTTACCCTCTGCTTTCAAAGTTGCCTCTGCCTGCATATAATGCCAGTTCGCATCCGTAATCGCAACGACACGGCCACTAGAGAGCTTCGCGATATAGTCATCGTCTGTCTGTGTCGCGAAGTTCTGATCCAGAATACCCTCGTCATACATACGGCTCAGCCATCTAAAATATTCCTTCTCGTCGTCGCTGGAATGCTTGTATGTACAGTTGTAATTCTCGTCGATCAGCCACTGTCCGTTATCCGGCGCCGCGTCTGCAATAAAGCCTGCCGGATTGCCAAGGGTGATCATCCAGTGCCAGTCGGATGCGCTCATGGAGATACCGATGGTCTCCAGACCGTCCTCTGTGGTCGGATGCGCTGCCAGGTAGGATTTGATCATCTCTTCATACTCTGCCAGTGTCGTCGGATATTTATAGTCATTCTCTGCCAGCACTGCATACTGGATCTGGCAGGTTCCGCCTGTAGTAAGGATCTTACCCCGCACACCCGCATAAGACAGCTGGTAGATACCCGGATCGTCAGCGCCCCATTTCAGCTTCTCAAACTCGTCTCCGTACATCTTCTTGATGTTGGGACCGTACTGTTCGATCAAATCCGTCATGTCGATCAGCGCGCCTGCTTCGTAAAGGTTCGTTACGGCTGCTTTGGAGTAGATCATATCCGGATAGTCGTCGTTGGCGATCATCAATGCCACATCCTCGCTGGCATCACCGGTACTGGATACCGGATAGGTGATCTCCAGTGTCACGCCGGTAGCCTCCGTGATCGCCGCACCAACCGGCGTCTCACTCCAGTTACCGTTCTTACCGTCCGCATTGTAATACTCAAAGGTAATGGGCGAAGTGTCATCTCCACTGTCTGCCTGTGCGCCGTCACCTTCTGCTGCTCCCTGAGAGTCTCCTGCGCTTCCCGCATCTCCGGATGCCGCGTCACCGCCGCCACAGCCGGTCAGCGTACCTGCCAGCAGTGCTCCCACTGCAAGCAGAGCTAAAATCTTCTTCCTTTTCATGTTTAAGTCCTCCTTTTTTCTTTAATTGATCTATGTAAAACTTAATCAATTCATAAATAGTAACACTGTAACTTTAGTCTTTTACCGAACCAAGCGTCATACCGCCTACGAAATACTTCTGCACGAAAGGATATACAATGATGATCGGCACCGTCGCCACTACCGTTACCGCCATACGGATCGCCATAGGCGTTACCGCCTGCGTGGCGTTGGTGGTGGTATGTGTATCCAGCTGCATCGTCGCCTGGGACATGATCTCGTACAGTTTATACTGCAGGGTGGGCAGCTTCTTCGCATACAGATAAGTATCCATGAAGGAGTTCCACTGTCCTACCGCATAATACAGGGCGATGGTCGCGATAACCGGCGTACACAGCGGCATAACGACCTTGTACCAGATCTGGAAGTCGTTGGCGCCGTCCAGCTTCGCCGCTTCCTGCAGGGCTCCCGGCAGTCCGTCGATAAAAGAACGGACAAGAATCATATTGTAAACCCAGATCAGACCCGGAATGATATAAACCAGGAAGTTATCACCCAGATGCAGCGTACGAACGATCAACAGGTATTCCGGGATCATGCCGCCGCCCACATACATGGTAATCACAAAGAGCAGCGTGAAAAACTTATGGAATACGAAATCCCGGCGGCTTAACGTATAAGCCAGCATCGCCGTACAGATAACACCTGCCAGTGTTCCGATCACGGTTTTGGCGATGGAGATAAACAACGGCTGTACGATTCCGCCTTCTTTAAATACATACTTGTAGTTGGCCAGCGTAAAATGACGCGGAATGATAAAGTTAATATTCTTGATCGTATCCGTAGCGTCGTTCAAGGAGATCGCAAGCACATTCATAAACGGATACAACGTCACGACCAGGATGATCGCAAAAAACAACAGAAGAAAATAGTCGAACCATGTTTTATGTAAATTTTTCATCTCGCCACCTCACTCTATACCAATTTGTCTTCGCCGACCAGACTGGCAATCTTATTCGCGATCATCAGAAGCGTAACGCCTACTATAGACTGGAATACGCCAAGCGCAGTACCAAGACCGTAATCGCTGCTCTTAATACCTCTTATATAGGAGAACCAGGAAAGAACCATCGTATGATCCTGTACCAGTGCGTTACTGAGGAGCATCTGTCTCTCCATACCTACATTGAGCGCACCGCCGATACTCATGATCAGCAGAACGATGATCGTCGGCCGGATACCCGGCAGAGTGATGTGCCACATTCTCTGGAAGCGGTTCGCACCGTCGATCTGTGCCGCTTCATACAGGCCCGGATCGATACCTGCCATGGAAGACAGATAGATGATGGCATTCCATCCCATCTCTTTCCAACAGTCAATAATGACGATGACCATCCAGATCAAAGGAGAATTGGTACTCATCAAATGCAGATTGGAACCAACCAGGGAATCGATAACGCCGCCGTCATTGAAGATATTCTTCGCGATACTGGCGATGATAACCCAGGATACAAAGTGCGGCAGATAGGAAATGGTCTGCGTTACTTTCTTGAATTTCGTGAACATCAACTCGTTAAGCAGTACCGCAAAGAGAATCGCAACGATCGTACCTACAGCAATCTGTAAGATACTGATGCCGAGCGTATTGATCATCGTCTGCTTGAACAGTCTGTCCTCGAAAGCCTTCACGAAATTCGCGAATCCCGCAAACGGCCGCTCCCAGATCGGCATCGCAAACGTCGCCGGCTTCACCTCCTGAAAAGCCATCGTCCATCCCCAGAGCGGAATGTACTTGAAGATGATGAGCCATATCACAAACGGCAGTGACATCATCAGCAAATACCTCTGTTTCCATATCAGAGCCAAAGAAATCTTCTCTTTCTTATTGGCCCCTCCCTTGCCTTTAGCAACCATACTCTTACCCCCTGAATCTTTATTCTTTTTTGTAAGATTTTTACACATTTCCGTGTGCACACGAATAATTATAACAATAACTCAAACGTTTTACAGTTGTATTACTTGTCTATTTCGACTATCATTTCTTAACTTTTTTCGTCAACTTGTATAATTTGTGACATTTACGCCCTGTTTTCACTATTTGCGCAAAAATCCCCTTTAAATTTACTGTTTATCCATTTTTCCACAGGATCAAATGCCGTCATTTTCAAACAGACTGGTCAAAAAATACACATAAAAAAGATAATTTATCTATAGTACATTCTCCTTCTTACCATATAAAATGATATGGGCGGATTGACCGCCGCATAGAAATACAGGCAGAAGAAACAGGGAGGCAGGAGAGCAGCCATGGACAGAGCACATATTTACGAATATCTTTACAAAGAATCCAGCAAAGAAAAAACGATGAATTCGCGACTGCGCCATTTTACCCCCCCCCACTCAGATTTTGGCGATTTCTTTACGTTGTTGTCAAAAATGCCGGTGGACTACGATTCTCACGGAATTCCACTGCTCACCTGGAATCATATCCTGAATGTCATCTATGATGTCTATGACATCCCCACCGATGTGGAAAGGACCGTAGTCCTGTTTAAGCCTTCCACGATTGAGATTCCGGAACATACCCATACTTATTTCGAGATCATCTACGTCCTTTCCGGCAGCAGCGTCCATGTGATCAACCAGACCGTACAGACTTTCACCGCAGGGGATTTCTGTATCCTGCCGCCTGCGGCCAGGCACACGCAGCGCGCTTCTTCCGAATGCGACAGTATCCGGATTCTGGTACGCCTGTCCGCCTTCACGGAAATCTGTACCGGGCTTCTCAAGGGGCATGACATGCTCAGCCGGTTCCTGCTTGGCAGCATCTATAATGAGAACAGTGAGCAGTATCTGCTCTTCCGCACCGGGGATAACGAAGAGATCCGGGAGCAGGTCTTTCATATGTTCGGCGAGATGCTCTCTCCGGACAACTATACGGACCGTATACTGACCGGTATGTTGATGGTGCTGCTGCTACGCCTCTCCAAACAGTGGCATGCCGCCACCCAGACCGTTCCTCTTGGCAACAGCGACCATGAGATCCTGCTTTACGTACAGGAGCACTACTCCACCATCACTTTGGAGAAGCTGGCCGCTCATCTGCACTATACCGTTCCCTACTGCTCCCGCTATATCAAAAAACTCTTCGGCTGCACCTTTTCCCAGCTGCTTAAACAGATCCGTTTCCAGAAAGCCGACCTGCTCCTTAAGAGTTCCACTCTGACAGTCAACCAGATCAGCAAAATGATCGGCTACGAAAATCCGGAGAACTTCATGCGGGCCTTCAAGAAACGGCATCAGATGACGCCTTCCCAGTACCGGAACCTGTATGCGGAGAAGAAGGAGGACCTGCCGATTTCCTGAAAAAGTCAAAAAAACTGCCACGGTTATTTTCCATGGCAGTTTTCTGCTGTATTCTTATCTTACTTGTCTTCCTGCTCTTCTGCGTGCACCTTCTTCATGGCTTGGAACTTCTCTTCCCAGGATTCCTCCAGCGTAAGGCGTGCCTCTTTGATCTCCATTCCGCCCTGTCCGAAGAAGAATTTCAGGAAGGTCGTATTGTGGAAGGAAGGCTGCAGCATCACGGTCTCGGTCCGCCATTCCTTGTCCTCGCCGGTGAGGGAGATCGTCTTCACGATCTGCTTATCCTTTGAAACGGTGAGCGGCACCTGCGCCAGGCTTCCCTGTCCCACGATCCTGCAGACAAGATCCAGCTTATAAACGCCTCTCTCGCCAAGATTCAGCTCGAAGTTGATGCTGCTGCCCTTGGCTGTCGGAATCTGCTCTGCCGGCAGAAGCGCCTCTTTCTCCGAAACGACAAGACGCACCAGCTCGCCGAAGGACTCCGTCTCCTGTGCCGCGATGGCCGCCAGCTGCCTGTCAAGCTCGCTCTCCCTGCCCATCATACGCTGGTAAGCAGGCGTCCGCAGCAGATACCGGCAGATATTGGCCGCACTGCGCACATATTCGCTTCTGGCAACGGTTCCCTTCTCCAGACTTTCCGCGGAATTGTCATTCTGCGTATTCTTCGAGGAATCTGCCGTCACCATGAACAGATCGTTCTGAGCGCGCACCATGGCCGCCACATTCTCCACCGTTCCGGTCATATTCTCGTCATTGCCTTTAGCCCACCAGTCGGTCATCACGATACCGTCATAATTCCACTCGCCCCGCAGGATCGTGGTCAGCATATCGTAGTTGCTGGCAGACCAGAAGCCGTTGATCGGATTGTAGGAGGTCATGATGGAGTATGCGCCGCCCTCTGTCACCGCGATCTCGAAACACTTTAAGTACAGCTCTCTGAGCGCACGCTCGGAAATCACTGCCTCCACCAGATTACGCTTATATTCCTGGCTGTTGCAGGCGAAGTGCTTGATTGTGCCGGTAACGTCATAGCGTCCCATAGCCCGCAGCTGCGCCGCCGCCATCTTACCCGTTACCAGCGGATCCTCGCTGAAATACTCGAAGTTCCTTCCATTTAAAGGATTCCGATGCAGGTTGATGCCCGGCCCCAGCAGGGTATCTACTTTATTCTTACGAAGCTCCAGTGCTTCCCACTCAAACAGTTCTTCCGAGAGCGCCTCGTTGAAGGTACTGCCAAGACATGCGCCGTTTGGCATGGCAAAGGCGATGCTGCCGCAGTCCATACGGATACCGCTCGGCCCGTCCGCACAGCAGGCAACCGGAATGCCGAACGCCTGCAGACTCTCCGTAACGCCGCCGAAAGCGCCTGCCGTACCAGGCGTTACCTTCGGGGAACACATACCTTCGCCCCTTACCATGCAACAAAGATCCTCGTCCGACAGCTGCGCCAGGAACTCTTCCATGGACACCGCGCCCTTTTCCACATCGGATAATTTATAGCCCTTGTCACCCGTGCAGGCGATGTTCTCCGGCAGCCTTTTGGTCCGCCGCTCTCCCGGATTCACCGTGCGCAGAGGCGCCGCCTCATACATAACCTGATAGCCGTCCTGGCCGCCCGCCTGGGGTTTCATCCGCTCAAAAGCAGTCACCGGTGCACACGCTTCCTCTGCCTCCTTGACTACCTTTGTCTCCTCCAGCGTCAGACTGCCCACCGCCGCAGCGCTGCGCACGTCGGTTCCCGCGTGGAAGACATATTCTCCCGCTTCCAGAACCCAGCAGGATCTGTGTCCCGTAACACCGCCGTCATCATAGGAAGAAAGCGTATACCAGGGAACTGCGATCTGCAGTGTCTGGTCCTCACCCGGTGCAAGCTCCTTCGTCTTGGCAAAGCCGCACAGAACTCTTGCCGGTTTGCCCATCGCGCCCTGCGGCGCCTCACAGTAAACCTGCACCACTTCCTTGCCGGCAACGGCTCCCGTATTGGTCACCTGCGCGCTGATCACAGCGGCCGTGTCTGCATCTGCGCTTCCCGCCGTCTCCAGCTTCGCTTCCACCGCAAAGGTCGTATAGGAAAGACCGAAGCCGAAGGGATAGAGAACCTTGTCCTTCGCAAAAGTCTCGAAGTAGCGGTATCCTACATAGATGTCCTCCTGATAGACATTCCGCTTCTCGTCCCCGTAGTTACCGGTGGAGGGGTAGTCTGCGATATCTCTGGCGATGGTGTCCGTCAGCTTACCGGAAGGCGTTACGGTTCCCTCCAGTACATCCAGCACGCCGTTGCCGCCTTCCTGGCCGCCCTGCCATACATACAGCACTGCCGCCGGCTGGTAACGCTCCACCCACTTCATATCTATGATATTGCCCACATTCAAAAGTACCACTGTGCGCGTAAACGAAGCGCACACCAGACTGAGCATCTCTTCCTCCGCTTCCGTCAGCAGATAACTGCCCGCTTCCGCTTTATTGTCCTGATCCTCTCCGGCAGTCCTGCCGATCACGATCACTGCCGTATCGGACTCCTTCTTTGCCTCATCCACCAGTTCCTTCGTCAGCGGCATCTCTTTCTGGAACCAGGGTTCCCCTGCCCAGCCGGCACCGGCATCATAAGGATTCTCTTTCAGCCACGCTTCGTATACCGCCTGCAGCTTCTCATTCAGTACAAAAGAGCTCTCCTTAAGCGCCTCCCGGATACCGGTCACATAACTTGTATTGACCAGACCGCCGGAGCCTGTGCCGCTCTTGTAATAATTAAACTGTCCCCGGCCGAAAAGTGCGATCTTCTCGCCCTTGCCAAGCGGCAGCACCTGCCCCTCATTGCGCAGCATGACAATACCTTCCGCAGCCACGGCCCGTGCCGCAGCCGCATATAATTTTGTGTCAAAAACTTTGTTCTCCATCCCCTACTCCTTTCCTGTTGCAGGATTATTTCTTATAGTATATAACATTTGCAGGAGATTCCACAACCACAGAGGGGAGAAATATTTGGATTCCGGCTATCATTTTTTAGCCTTTTGCGCCTCCTTAGAGAAACATCGCCATATAAAGCGGCAGCACAGTTTTCTTATCATTTACACCTGCATTTCCGGCGATCAGCTTATACCCGTATGGGATTTCCTCTCTCTTCAAAAGACTGTTCAGGGAAGCCATAGAACCGTTTCCTGCCTTTACTTCAACGGGAACCACTGACGCATCTTTGGAAAGCAGAAATTCCACTTCCATAGAACCGTTCTCTGTTCGGTAGTAATACAGTGGATATCCTTTCTTTCGAAGCATATCTGCGATCAGATTTTCATAAATCCCTCCTTTTGCATTCCCTGACAGAGTATCATCAATGATCGCTTTTTTCATATCGAATCCATAAAGTGATACAAGCAGCCCAATATCTGACAGATACAATTTATACTGCTCCTCTTTTTCATAGGCAGACAGAGGAAACGACGGTGTGCTGACATTATGGCACAGCATCACAAAATTCGCATCTCTAAGCCATTCTATGCTGTTTTCATATTTTCTTGCAGTCGCTTTTTTCTCCACAATAGAAAACTGAAACTTCTTATTTTCTTTGGCAAGCTGCCTGGGCACAGATAGATAGCAGTTTTTCACCTTCGGCTTTTCCGTGTTGGAAGCATATTTGGAAATATCGTCAAAATAGCTGTCCAGAATTTTCTGCTGCTCCTCCTGCACGAGGCCGAAATGCTTCTGCTCCACAAAGGTATTGACAACCGCCGGCATTCCACCCACAACAATATATTCCCGCAGATGCTTCAACATTGTTTCGTGAATCACTGCAGGTATTTTCTCTTTCTTTTCAAAATACTGTTTCAGGATCGCAATCTTATCGTCCCCATAGTTGACCGCCCACAAATACTCTTCAAAATCGAGCGAATGCATCTCTACCTGCTTCTCATATCCGACAGGAATCGAAGGCACTTCCCGATAGCTGATGCCAAGTAAAGATCCGGATGCGATCACATCATAGCGATCGTCAATCGCCAGAAACTTTAAGGCAGCTCTTGCATTCGGACATTCCTGTATCTCATCCAGAAAAATCAACGTATCCCCGATGATAAACTTTATCGAAGGAAAGACCAGCGTCATCCGCTTATAAATTTCCTCCGCAGTCAGCTCTCCGTCAAAAATATCTTTTGCCTGCGGTCTTTCTACAAAATTGATACAAACGTAGCTCTTGTAATTTTCCTGTCCAAACAGGTCAATGATAAAAGTCTTCCCGATCTGCCGGGCGCCCTTGACCAGCAGACAGGACTGCTTCTTTGTATTTTTCCATGCCACAAGTCTGTCATAAAATTTTCGTTTCAGCATAAAATCCTCCATATATGGCCGGTCTAACTGCCAACGCTCACCTGATCCGTCTGCTTTTACTGTCAGTGTATCATATTTTATCCCAAAAGCAAATGATACATGCATATTTTCAACCTGCTTTTTAATTAAAAATACATATTTTTATATATTATAGAAGTAAAAAATACATATTTTTATGTTCTATTTCAAAACTAAAATGCATATTTTTCATTCATTCCGTCTTTTCTACACGATCAGTTTTTAGAAACGCACTCACCAGACAGCAGATATGGTAACTGTCCGCTGCCGCTCTCGCCCTTCTGGAACGATACCGCCAGACGTAATGTGACAAAATCACAGAAGCCGCCGGATATTTGTGTTATACATATAGTAAACAACATAACAAATTTCTGTTTCCGTCTCTTACAGAAGCCATATACGGTAGCTTCTGCAAGGCCGAAAACGAAATTTCCAATGTCGTTAACCATAAAATTTACCCAAAACCATTTTACAACAGGTATGGACAGTCA
>OFFW01000441.1_pt1 | contig 30622 bp, 29 predicted proteins | sample 1521501 | NCBI WGS metagenome assembly OFFW01 (sample SAMEA3504107, study PRJEB24116) | mouse gut metagenome | biome: mouse gut; feature: mouse-associated habitat; material: faeces | place: Denmark | collected 2011
CACCGAACCCCGCCAGCCGTTTCAAGTCCTTGGACAGCGTTGGCCCTTCCCGCAATAGCACGTCCATGATGCGTTTCTCTCGATAGCTGGCAAGCCCTTCCTCGTAGCGGGAATCGAAATCGTATCCGTTACGCCGGTAGTTTGCCAAATCGGGATACCAATCCCGGCTGACCAGCCCTGCCTTCTTGGAGAACAGCTTGCCATAGGCCACCACGCCCCGGCGGGCCAGTTCCATCCGCCACTCCCACGGGCCGTCCACGCCCGCTGCAAACCAGTAACGGCTGGGGGTGAATTCCTCGATGGAGAAGTTTGAGATGGAGCAACGGAAGAAAGGCAGAAAACCCATTTGCTGCACCAGAGCTTCCAGTTCCATGGCACTGGTGATTTTGGGCTTGAGCATGTCTGGTTTCCTCCGCAGCTACAGCATTTTCTTCAGTATAACACACCTCGTCCGGCAAGTCGAGAGCCAGATGGGCCTCTGCTTCCAATTGATGCAGCAACTCGGACTTTGACCATCCGAACTGTCGGACAGCCCGGATGTACCACTCCTTTTCTGTAGTTGTCAGTTTTGCTTCCAGAATGATCACATTTTGTGTCCACCCGATTTTCATAGCAGCATCTATCATTTCAGGCGTACCTGCATACGCCTGGTAAAACGCCCGCATCCGGCGTAGGTTGCGGGGGGAGAACCCTGCGGCATCCGGACAGGCATTTTGCAAATACTCCGCGGCAGCGATGGCAACACCTTTCTCCGGCCTGCCGCTGATCAGCCGGCCAATTTGGCAGTACAGCTCCAACTGCGGCAGTCCCTTCGTCAACAGTACTTCCAATTCTGTGAACAGGGCGCTATAATCAACGGGCTTCCTGATATTCACGGATTCTCCTCCTTTCCGGCGTACTGCGCCTGAAATTCAAGCCAAAGGAAAACTCTCCGGAATAAAGTGCTTTCCTTTGGCTTGCCAATTGCAGAAGTTCTATCGGACAATGCTCCGAGTGATTTCTATTCCGCCCCGCAGATAAACAGTGATCGTATCTTCCGACAGCACCTTGACCGTATCCACCAGCTGGCGGATAACCGCCTCATCCCATTCAATGAGTTCTGGAGACGCTTTCTCCAGCAGAGAAGCCGCCGTATCCAGCCGGTATACTGCCAGTGCGTTAGACCTCCGCTGTTCCTCCATCTGCCCCCGCTGCATCTTCAGAGCGGCAATCTCATTGGTAATCGCCTGAAACTGTTCCACATAGCTCTGGTCCCCCAACTGTTCCGCCGCCTGTTCCAACAGGAGATTGAACCGTCCCTCCAGCTCGCCAATCTGGCGCTGGATGTCTGACAGACTGACCGTCTGTCCTGGCAGCGCGGCAAGCTCCAGCTCCATGGTTTCAGTAATCTGCCGCACCATCTCATTCCGGCTGCCCATGGCCTCATTAATCGCTGCCAGAACGGCCCTCTGGAGCGGTTCCTCGTCCAATGTAGGCGAGTGGTGGCAGTACTTTGTGCCGTAGTCCAGGCGGCTCACACAACGCCACACAACGCGTTTCCTGCCGTTTTTGGCCCAGACGCAGCGGCGGTATAGTGTTCCGCACTCGCCGCAGATCAGCCGCTCGGAGAGGGCATATTTGCTGGCGTAGGATGCACGGCCTGTGGGAGCGTTCTTTTTGGAGGGGCTTTTTCCGGCGCTGCGCCGCGCCATTTCAGCCTGCACTGTATCATAGAGCTGGCGGTCAACGATGCCCTTGTGACAGTTCTGAATCAGATATTGAGGAAGCTGGCCCCGGCGATATATTGGTCGTAAATCCGCCGCACCACCTCGGCCTGTTCCGGAATAATTTCCGGCCTGCCATCCGCACCTTTTTGGTAGGCGTACCAGCGGCTGTACTGATAGGACACCCTGCCCTCCCGCATTGCCTGACGTATCCCCCAGACAATGTTGCCGGAAATGGATTCACTCTCCGCCTGGGCGAAGGCGCCTAGAATGGTGATAAGCATTTCGCTGTCCGATTCCAGCGTGTTGATGCCCTCCTTCTCGAAGATTACCGCAATGCCCAGCTCCCGCAGGGCGCGGATGTAGTGGAGACAGTCCACCGTGTTTCGAGCGAAGCGGGAGATGGATTTGGTCAGCACAATGTCAATTTTCTTCTTTCTGCACTGGCGGATCATCCGCAGGAACTCTGGACGCTTCCGGGCGCAAGTACCGGTTATGCCCTGATCTGCGAACAGGCCGGCCATCGTCCACTCCGGGTTGTTCATGATTTTATCCGTGTAGTAGGTCTGCTGGGCCTCATAGCTGGAGAGCTGCTCCTCCTCATCGGTACTGACCCGGCAGTAGGCAGCTACCTTTAGCTGACGCTTGACAGCCTTCTCTTTGGTCAGCTCCGGATTAGCAGGAATAATGACAACCCTTGGCGTACATTCCGTCATCATGGTGACTGACTCCCTTCTATTATTTGCCCGTTTTTCAAACGGAGGATTACTTTGCCTCTGCGCATCCGGACCGCTGAAACTGCGGAGCGGAGAAGCTCTGCGTCCAGCGTATCCATCGGCGCATACCGCTCGAACAGCTGCCGGAGCCGCATAGTTTCGTATTCCTGATTACCGATAGCCGCATACCTTGTGTATGCCAGCTCCAAAGCCAGATTTTTTGCCGCTGTCTCATCGACCGGCTGGCGCTCCAGTTCATTTCGCAGGGCCTGCCGGAGACCGTCAATCTGCGCTATATTTGCTGCCGGGACCGGAGGCGCGCATATTTGGCCGGGGTCTGCAATCACACGGTTCAACAGCCGCAGCACCGCTTGTTCATACTCCTGGGCGGCATGGCATCCGCTCAATCGCCGCAGAAGCTTCTGCGCCGCAGTTTTCTTTGGTATGGCAGCCTTACCGCTGCGCTTTTCCCGCGCTCGGTCGTATTGCTCCTCTGGAATAATGGCAGGCCAGCCCTGATCGCCAATGTACTTCCGATTTTCCAGAATTCGCGCCACCATGTTTTTGTTCCAGAGCCTGCCTGAGTCGTAGGAGACAACCTGCTCTCGCAGCATATCCACCAGTTCTTTGTAAGACGCGCCAGAAGCATACTGCCGGAAAACCTTCTGCACTGTAATGGCCTCCAGAGGATGGATCACAATCTCGCCAAACTCCATTCGGTAACCGAAGGGCAGTTTTCTGTTTGATGCCATTTTCATCTCACCGTCCTTTCAATTGTTTCCGCCAGCTCTAACCCATTTCGCAACCGGAACCGCAAGCGGTCATTGCTCTCTACGATGATCTTCTCAACAAGTTCCCCGAACAGTTCCTCGTCGAAGCTTTCCAGGAAGTCCGGCCCTGCGTCAACGATTTCCGTCAACTCCTGCGTCTGGACAATGGTATCATCACCCTCCGCATTCAGCAGGCGTCTCTTTTCCCGTTTTACGGCGCGGAGCTGTTCGGCCAGTTCATTGCTGCGGGATATAAAAATGTCAGGATCAACGCCTCCCTGCTGCTTCAGCATGGCCAGGAGTTGATTCTGACTGGTCAGATTCGATATTTGCTTGTTCAGCTCAATGACGTCCACACTCCAGAGCAGGTGGTGACTGCGGATCATCTGGAGGTCTGCGAGGAAGGGGGGGGGAGGAGCTGGTCACCGTGGTGCTTCAGGTTATAATAGAGACGGAGGAAGGCGGTGTGGATTTCAGATTCCGGGATCTGAATAATCGGACAAGAATCGTGCGTTCTATCATGCGTGAGACATGTCCAATACACTTTTCCGCCACATGTCTTTTGGCGGAATGTGCCGCCGCAGCAACCGCAGCGTAAAACCGACAGTGCTTTTTTCCGGCGGGGACTTGTCCCGGTTTTTGCCCTGCGACGCAAGATAAGGGCCTTCGCGGCCTCAAATGTTTCTACGCTTATGATGGGCGGATTGCTTCCCGCTACATAATATTGCTGCCGCTCGCCGCGATTACGTTTTTTCTGACGAGGCAGGGTATCCGTACTATAATTTTTTTGCAGGAGTGCGTTGCCGGCATATCTCTCGTTCTGGAGGATGTATTTTATTGTAGAGTGCCTCCATACCGTGTTCCCATCCCGTGTAGGTATATTCAATCCGTTAATATATTCCGCAATTTCATCACAGCTCCACCCATTTAGGAATTGTGAGAATATTTCCCTAACCAATTTTGCTTCGGGTTCATATATTTCCAGTTTATTTCCGTTCAGCCTGTATCCGAAAGGATTTTTACAAGTATTAAACGTGCCACTTTTCATACGCATTTGAACCCCAAGGGAACTGTTTCTGGAGATGGATTCACTCTCCGCCTGGGCCATAGCGGCAAAGAGGGCGGTCAGCATCTCGCCGGACACTTTCGCGGTATCAATATGTTCTTTTTCAAAGGTGATTCCAATCCCCAGAGACTTCAGTTCCCGGATGGCCTCCAGACAATCCGTTGTGTTCCGGGCAAATCGTGAGATGGATTTGCAGAGGACACGATCAATCAGTCCTCTGCGGCAATCCGAAATGAGCCGCTGGAAATCATCCCGCTTCTCCACAGATGTACCGGTGATCCCGCGATCAGCATAGATGTCTACCATGGTCCAGTTTTCCTTGCTGGAGATTAGCGCGGTGTAGTAACGGTTCTGCGCAGCGAAGGAGTTGAGCTGGTCAGCGGAATCGGAGCTGACACGGGTATAAGCTGCTACACGCAGTTTGAGGTCCTGCGGCTTCTCTGTTGCCTCAATAACGATAACACGCTGCTGCTCTGATACCGCAAGGTTTCCGGTCACTTTCTGCTTGCTTGCCATAGTTTCTACCCCATCCTAGCAACACACAATACCACAAAATCTATAGAATAGCTATGCTTTCTATTCAGAAAGAACAACAATATTTGCTCCTGTTTTTATGGCAATATGCTCAGCGATCTTCCTGCGCTCAGCTTTCGTGATTGCGCCCTTCTCCTCCAGATACCGGAGCATATTCAATATGCCGATGTAGTTGATGTTTGCGTTCATTTTCCTCTGCCTTTCATGGAAATCTTCTTCTGTAGCGCATGAGCGTAGGCCATTCCCTCATCGTTGAGGCAATCAAATTCCTTCACCTCCACATAGGCGGGCGAGAGGCCGAAAACTTTGCGCCAGCATGGTCGCAGCGTACTGCGGCATTCCGTGATCCCCATCCCGGAGATACAGCTCCCACATTCTGCGGTTCAACTGTGCATTCCACAACAGACTATCCGTAAATTTTTTCATCGAGTCCGTTTCCATCCGGCTGTCAGTCACAGGGTAGATCAGCAGTTAGAAGCAAAGATGGATCTTTCCCTCATCCCGCGCCTGCAGGGCGCAAGCGGGTGACAGTACCCCACCGGCACTGTCACCCCCATTGCAACTGATCTCCCAGAACGGCAACGACACGGTAACTGTCCCGGTGGTAAACATAGCGGTGCTCTTAGTATTTGCTCTTTTTAACGCGGAAGCTTGGCAAAGATGCGAACGACAGGCCCAGATTGACGCTGTTCCAGAGACTCGGTACAAATTGTTCTATTCAGAAAGCTTAACGCCTGACTGTCGGTAGTAACAATTGGACGCCATCCGCTGCCTGTATCCTCATTGATAATGTGGATCTGACAGGATGCTCCGGTATAGTCTGTCCCTTTGATAATATAGTCAGCGCACAGACGAACGATCTCCTGTCCCCTCCAGCGCTGTATATCCACAGCACCGGGCTGGATCATACCAGAAAAGAAAGGTGTCTGGATTACACCGCCAAAGGGGATCGTCAGAACGGTCTCTTCTCCTTGCTCCTCCCTGGTGAAACCGGTCAGAACCACATCTACGCTGAGTACATTGGTGCCGCCCTGAATGAATTCCCGTACCAATTCCATAGCGTGGACATCCTCGTTTCCCATAAATCCGTGGTTGGCGCCAGAAATCTCCGCCAGCTGGCAGCGCAGTGGTTTTACGGAGTGATAAGCTGCCTGGGCCCGCCGGGAATTGATCACATTTACGGCGGTATCACTGTCGCCATGAACAATTAGCACTGGACCGGGATAGAGCGCAATGGCAGCGAAAGCATCTATTTTCTGCACACTGGCCACATAGGCGCGGCCAAGAGACTCTATGGGATCGGAACAGCCCTCAGGTATAACAGGAAAAATTTGCTCAGGAATATTGGACGGATCAAAAGCGTACATCAGCATCTTACCCCGCCGTGCATCCTCCGGAATGCACAGGGCCGGGTAAAACAGGATCAAGCGGCTGACCACCACTTCGGGATGGGCCGCTGCGAACAGTGCGCTGACAAACCCGCCCTGACTGCATCCCATCAGGGTTAGATCCTCGCTATTAATATAAGGCAGCCCACAGACATATGCCGCAACGACCGCCAGATCCTGTACTTCGGTGAAGACGGTCATATCCTGAAACCGCCCATCGCTGGTACTCCTGGAACTTCCACCGCAAAAGTCAAACACATATGCGGCAAATCCCCACCCGGCAAGCTGTTCCGCATAATGGGCAAGATCGCCGCCTATGCCGTTGAAGCCATGACTGAGGATTACCGCAGGGAGTTTATTCCCTTCGGGACGGTATTCCGTTCCACGGATAGTCAGTTGGCCTTTTGTACAGGAAAAGTTTCCTTTTGTTATTTTCATAGCGAATCCCTCTCAGAATATTTTGGATAAAGGTATTATCGCACATATTGACGCAGACGGCAACAAAAAGAGATTTGAATTTCGCCCACTCTCGTTGTCCATGTAGCGCATGGTGACACTTTCTTTTCATATGGAAATTTTCCTCGTATGGCACGGCTCACGTCTCTCCGCTGGATCTGTAAGGCCGATGCCAATACTTATTTTTAGCGTCTTGTCAACCTGCCGCATTTTCTCCACACCAACTCTGCCTTTATGTAGATTGAGAAAGGCAAAACACATATATTCACCCCATGCAGGGCGAATACGCCAAAAGGGATCAAAAATGGCATAGCCGCCCGAAAAACGACGGCTATGCCATTTGCACACAAGAGTACATCCTACAGAACTGCCGTTTTTTTTACAGCCCTCCAGGATCTTGCAGTCAAGAGTTATATCGCTTGATTTGTTTCACCTTACTTTTTTAATAATCGCTTTGTTTGTAAAACAATGTTTTCCGCACAAAGCCCAAACGCTTTCAGCAACGCGGCGAAAGGGCCGGAGTGGCCAAACTCATCGTTGACACCAATTCGCTTCACGGGTACAGGACAGTTCTCGCTGGTCAAGGAGCACACGGCCTCGCCCAGGCCGCCGATGATACTGTGCTCTTCCACAGTGACGATCTTACCGCACTCGCGGGCGGCTTTCAGTACCATCTCAGCGTCCAGAGGTTTGATGGTTGGCATGTTGATGATACAGGCGGAAATGCCCTCCGTGGCCAAAGCCTTCCCGGCCTCGATGGCCTCTGGGACCATGATGCCAGTGGCAATGATGGCAACATCATTGCCGTCCCGAAGCAGTTCGCCTTTACCAATCTCAAGCTTGAAGTCCTCGTTGTGGTATACAGGCGTGGGAGCGCGGCTGAAACGTATGTAGACCGGGCCTGTCATTTCATAGGCAGCCCTGACCATCTGCCGGGCTTCTACGTCATCAGAGGGACACATGACCGTCATTCCAGGAATGGAGCGCATGAGGGCGAAGTCCTCGCAGCACTGATGGCTGGCACCGTCTTCGCCCACGGAGATGCCGCCGTGAGTAGCACCGATCTTCACGTTTAGGTGTGGGTAGCCGATGGTGTTGCGGACCTGCTCATAGGCCCGTCCGGCGGCGAACATGGCAAAGGTAGAGGCGAAGGGAACCAGTCCCATGGTTGAGAGGCCCGCAGCTACATCCATCATGTTGGCCTCAGCGATGCCGCAGTCAAAGTGCCTCTCGGGGAATGTTTTCTGGAATGTGACGGTTTTCGTGGCTCCGGCGAGGTCTGCATCCAGGACCACCAGATCTGTTGCGGATGCGCCCAAGTCCTTCAATGCGTTGCCGTAGCTGTCACGGGTAGCGATTTTCTTTACATCTGCCATGCTTATACCTCCAATGACCTGCGGAGTGCGGCCAGCTCGGCTATACCTATTGCGTATTCTTCATCGTTGGGCGCTTTGCCATGCCATGCGGCGTTGTCCTCCATGTAAGAAACGCCTTTCCCCTTGACCGTCCTCATCAAGATGCAGGTGGGTTTACCGCTGCCATGGTTGGCGTGGAACCGGGCAAAAGCGGATTCAATCTGCTCAAAATCGTGGCCATCGATCTTCACCACGTCGCAACCAAAGGCAGTAAATTTCTCATCCAGCGGCTCGGTGTTCATCACGTCCTTGGTCCGTCCGTCGATCTGGAGACCGTTGACATCCACGATGATGCACAAGTTGTCTAGCTTGTAATGGGCGGAGAACATAGTGGCCTCCCAGATCTGGCCCTCGGCTAACTCACCATCGCCCAGCAGAGTGTAGATGTTAATGTCCTCTTTCAGATATTTTGCTCCTTTGGCCATGCCTGCGGCGGCAGAAATTCCCTGCCCTAGGGAACCGGTGGACATATCCACACCTGGAACGGTGTTCATGTTGGGATGTCCTTGCAGATAGGAGTCGATATGCCGCAGGGTAGCCAGATCTTCCACCGGGAAAAAACCCCGGTTGGCCAGAGCGGCGTAGAGTCCCGGCGCAGTGTGGCCCTTGGAGAGGACAAAGCGGTCCCTATCAACCTTTTTTGAGTCCTTGGGGTCAATACGCAGCTCTTTGAAATAAAGATAAGTAAACATATCCGCAGCAGAAAGACTGCCGCCGGGATGTCCGGCCTTCGCTCCGTGGGTGCTGGTCAGGATGCCCTCCCGGACGCTGATGGCCGTCCGCCGGAGAGCTTTCTTTTCTTCTGGTGTCATAAAGACTCTCCTTACTTGAAAGGATTTTCCTGGGGATAAGGCAGACTTGCAGGCTGATTATAGGCAATATCCTGGATTCCAAGATATTTGAACACCTCAAACAAAGCCTTGCCCCAGTGGCCGAAGGCCACCGCGCCGTGGTGAGGATAGCGCTTGGCAATGAGCACATGGCGGTAGAACCGGTCCATTTCCGGGATGGCAAAAGCTCCGATAGACCCGAAGCTCTCGCAGTCCACATCCAGCACCGCCCCCTGGGCTACGTAGGCCTTGAGCTGGGTGTCAGCAGTGGACTGAAGGCGGAAGAAGGTGATGTCACCAGCCTTGATGTTGCCCTCCATGGTGCCGCGGGTGATGTCCGGCTCCGGCAGGTCCGGCTCCAGATCGCGCTTCATGATGAGCTGATAGCCCATGTGAGGATTTTTCAGCAGGGAACAGGCTGTGTTGCCGCAGTGGAAGCCCATGAAGGTCTCGGTCAAACGGCAATCATACTTTCCCTTGATGCCCTTGTCATAGATCGAGGCGGGCACGGTGTTGTTGATGTCCAACAGCGTGCAGACCTCACCGGAGACGCAAGTACCGATGTATTCACTCAGCGCACCGTAGATGTCCACCTCGCAGGCCACGGGGATACCCATGGCTGCCAGCCGGGAGTTGACATAGCAGGGTACGAACTTGAACTCCGTCTGGAACGCGGGCCAGCACTTGTTGGCAAAGGCCACATACTGCCGGGTACCCTTGTGCTGCTCCATCCAATCCAGCAGAGTCAGCTCGTACTGGGCCAGCCGGGGCAGGATGCCGCCATAGGGGTTGTTCCCGCCCAGCTCGGCCTCCATCTCCTTCATCTTCTCGGGGATGCGGGGGTCGTCCTTGTGCTTGTTGTAGGCCGCCAGCAAATCCAGCTCAGAGTTTTCTTCCACGGCCACGCCCAGGTCGTACAGTGCCTTGATAGGTCCGTTGCAGGCCAGGAAGTCGTCGGGACGGGGGCCAAAGGTGATGACCTTCAGGCCCTTCAGGCCTAGGATAGCCCTGGCAATGGGAACGAACTCGCTAATCTTCTCCGCAAGTTCAGCGGCGGTGCCTACGGGGTACTCGGGGATATAAGCGGTTTTGCCCCGCAGCCCCAGATTGTAGGAGCAGTTGAGCATACCGCAGTAGGCGTCGCCGCGTCCATCGTGGAGGTCGCCGTCGCCCTCGGCGGCGGCTGCGTACATGATGGGGCCGTCGAACCAATCGGCAATCAGGGTTTCGGGGGTCTCGGGACCGAAGTTGCCCAGGAACACCACCAAGGCGTTGACGCCATTGGCCTTCACGTCCTTGACAGCCTCCTTGGCCTGGACCTCGTTCTCCACAGTAACGGGACACTCGTAGAGGCCATCGCCGCAGGCGGCTGTCAGAGCGGTCCGCCGGCGCTCCGACAGCGCGGCGGGAAAGCAGGAGCGGCTGACGGCGATAACGCCCAGCTTGACCTCGGGGATGTTTTGAAGCATAATTTTTTCCTCCATTTTTATTTATTTTCGTACAATAGCTAACATGATGACATCACGAAATTTCCGGCCAAAAGGGTATCCTGTCTCCTCTCAGGCAATATTGATATTTTCGCCGGAAAGGCCCACATAGGCCCCCTGGGACGCCTCTATGGATTCTTTGTGGGCCAGCAGCCACTTATTCCGGGCTTGAAGCCGCCGGTCCTCATCGTTGACTGGCACAATGGACGGTTTGGCTTCATTGGTGCCCTTAGGAAGGACCACCGCCACCCGGAAACCCTCGTTCTTGTCAACATGACAGGGAGCGTAGTGCAGGGTGGTGGCGTAGACCTCCACAGCCACACCGGCAGGGACACGAAAAGCGCAGACATCTGCGGTATCAAGCACACCGTTCTCAATCTGGTCCTGCCGGGCCAGGAGAAGGATGAAGTCACCGGCGCCGATGTTCACCTCGCTGTCCCGGTGGTACTCCAGGCAGTTGAGCTTGGTATTTCGGCCCCAGCACATCCCAATTTGTATAGGCATCCCGCCGTAAGCGTTATTCTGGAGCTGGCCGAAGATGGCGTTGGTCTCCAGAGATGCGATAGATGTTTCATAGGCCACGCCAGTCTCCGGCAGGGGAATAGCCTCCATAGAGGTGACCAGCTCTTTTGCGTTGTATCCAGTCAAAACCTGGCCGTAAGGTTTGAAAGAAGCATCATAAACAGATTCGATTTTCATAGGAGCCTCCCAAAGAGCGCCTTGCAGGCGGGATAGATTTGCTTGAACTGCTGGTAGCGCTCCTCGTAGAGCGCGGCGAGCTGCGGGTCGGGTTCCACGGTGTCTGCCACACTGATCAGCGCGCTGCAGGCTTCCTGGACACTGGCAAATTCCCCGGCGGCAACCATCGCAAGAATTGCTCCGCCATAGCCGGGACCCTGCTCAGTGGACACCATGTCCAGGGGGATGCCCAAGATGTTAGCAAGCATGGTTTTCCAAAGCGGAGACTTGCTTCCGCCGCCGCAGATATTGGAGCGGGGAATATTTACCCCCAGGCTCTTTGCCACCTCGAAACTGTCCCGAATGGCGAAGGCCACGCCTTCCAGCACCGCCTGGAGCATATCGGCGCGAGTCGTATCCATGGTCATGCCGATGAAGCAGCCCCGGGCGTTGGTGTCGTTGATGGGACTGCGCTCGCCCATGAGGTACGGCAGGAAATAGACATGGTTTTTGCCCAGTTTCTCGGGGGTGATCCGTGCCTGTTCCGCCTGGTAGTCCGTGGCGCCGATGATCTCATCCTGCCACCACTTGTTGCAGCTCGCCGCAGAAAGCATACATCCCATGAGGTGATACCCGCCGTCAGCGTGGGCGAAGGAGTGCAGGGCATTGTTAGGGTCCACGCCGAACTTGTCCGAGGAGATGAAGATGGTTCCGGAGGTACCCAGGCTGATATTGCAGCCGCCAGCACCCACGGTACCAGTCCCCACAGCAGCTGCGGCGTTGTCGCCAGCGCCCGCACAGACCACGATGCTTTCAGGGAGGCCAACGGCTTTAGCTACCTCCGGCAGGAGCGTTCCTACCGGCTCCCAGCTCTCGTAGAGCTTCGGGAGCTGCTTTTCAGTCACGCCGCAGATCTCGCACATCTCCTTGCTCCAACATTTGTGTTCCACATCAAGAAGAAGCATCCCGGAAGCATCGGAGTAGTCCGTGGCGTGGATGCCGGTAAGGCGATAGACCAGATAGTCTTTGGGAAGCATAATCTTCTCAATTTTTTTGAATAGGTCCGGTTCGTTGGAGCGCATCCACAACAGTTTCGGAGCAGTAAAGCCGGCAAAGGCGATATTGGCAGTGAGTTTGGACAGATTCTCCCTGCCTACCACATTGTTGAGGTAGTCCACTTCTTTGGCTGTCCGCCCGTCGTTCCAAAGAATGGCAGGACGCAGCACTTGGTCTGCCCCGTCCAGGGCAACCAGTCCATGCATCTGTCCGCCTATACCGATGCCCTTCACCGATCTGGCATCAAAGCCGACCAGCAGCTCTGGAACGCCGCCCAGGACTGCTGCCCACCAGTGGGCGGGCTCCTGCTCACTCCAGCCCGGGTAGGGAAAGGAGAGGGGATATTCTTTCGTGACCGCATTTCTGACCTGTCCGGCCTCGTCTGCCAGCAACAGTTTGCAGGCTGAGGTACCCAGGTCAATTCCGATGTACAGCATACTACTTTTCCTCCAATTGGATATAGACCCGCGCGGCAGTTTTTCCAGTCAGGCGGAAAGTACGGGGATCGGGCTGTCCGGTATGGGCGTACAGCGTCCAACTGCCGCTGCCGGGTACGCGCTGTCCTTCCGCATTGACTACCGTAAATGCGTTGCCGCCGATCGCAATATCAACGGTTTTCTTCTCGCCGGGACACAACGATACTCGCCGGAATCCGCACAGGACGGGATTGGCTGGAGCGTCAGTGGAATCCTCGTCTTTGATGTAGAGCTGTATAACATCCTCTGTTGCCCGCATTCCCTGATTTTCGATCGTAACAACAGCAGAACTCTGGTCTGCGTGGACCTCTGTGACGGCAGTATCCCCATACGTCAGTCCATAGCCGAAGGGATACAGAGGCTCACCGGTATAGTACCGGTAGGTCCGGTTCCGCATGGAGTAGTCTGTAAAATCTGGCATCTCATTCAGTGCTTCGTTGCGGTAGAAAGTCACCGGGAGCTTACCAGAGGGGGATACCTTGCCAAAGAGCAGGTCAGCCACAGCCTTTCCACCGCCCGCACCGGGATACCAGCTCAATAAGATTGCCCCAGCCTTCTCCTCCGCTTCGCTCAGGTCAATGGCGCTGCCGGCCATGAGCACGACAATGGTTGGCGTACCAACCTCCAGAACTTTGTGCAGCAATTCCCGCTGGGGCGCCGGGAGCAGAAGGTCCCGCTTATCGCCGCAGCTTTCCGCGTTGTTTCCGGCGTCCATTTCTTCGCCCTCGAGGGTCTCATCCAGTCCTAGCACCACGACGGCCACATCGCTGTGCTTTGCCACAGTGACAGCCTCCGCCAAGCGGTCGCCGGGCTGGCCCAGGCCTTCCACCCGGTCCTTGAACAGCCCGCAGCCCTCGGAATAGAGCACCCTGCCGAAACCTGCCATAGCATCCTGTATCCCTTCCAGTACTGTGATATAGCGGGACGCGGTGCCGTGATAATTGCCGATCAGGGAAATACGGCTATTGGCGTTGGGACCGATCACACCGATTGTTCCCACCGTCTCAGGATTCAGCGGAAGCAGCCCCTTATTTTTCAGCAAGACGCAGGATTTACGGGCTGCCTCCTGGGCCAAAGCCAGATGTTCCTCACATTCTACCGTTTCATACGGAATTTTATCAAACTCGCTGCCGTCTCCCAGAATCCCTAACAAATACCGGGTGGTAAATAACCGCTCTGCGGCTATAGTAATATCTTCTTCTGTGATTAGACCTTCTCGAAGGGCACGAAGGATGCAGCGAAAGCTATCTCCACAATTCAGATCGCATCCTGTCTTCAGTGCCAAGGCTACCGATTGAGTGGGAGTATCGGTGACCATGTGTCCCTCATGAAAATCCCGAATCGCCCAACAATCCGACACAACATGGCCTTGAAAACCCCACTTGCCGCGCAGAGTATCTGCCAGCAGTGTTTTGCTGCCGCAGCAAGGTTCGCCATTTGTGCGGTTGTAAGCCCCCATGACGGCCTCAACTTCCGCATCCATAACACAATCTTGAAAGGCGGGGAGATAGGTCTCCTCCATATCCTTTGGCGTGACCTCGGCATTAAAACGATGACGAAGGTTTTCCGGACCGCTGTGAACGGCAAAATGCTTGGCGCAGGCGGCGGCTTTCATAACGGGACCCGTTCCCTGGAGACCCCGGACATATGCCTGTCCCAGCCGGGAGGTCAGATAAGGGTCTTCCCCATAAGTCTCATGCCCTCGCCCCCAGCGGGGATCACGGAAGATATTGATATTGGGAGACCAAAAGGTCAGACCTTTGAAAATGTCCCGATCGTTTTCCTTGGAATAGGCATTATATTTTGCCCGTCCTTCCGTTGCGGCAGCGTCCCCCAATTTTTCCAGCAGCTCATCGTCAAACATGGCTGCCAGCCCGATCGCCTGGGGAAAGCTGGTGGCAGTCCCGGCTCTGGCTACTCCGTGGAGCGCCTCGTTCCACCAGTTATAGGCGGGAACTCCCAGACGGGGAATTGCGGGAGCGTCATAACGAAGCTGTCCTGCCTTTTCTTCCAGCGTCATCTGCGCCACAAGCGATTTGGCCTGCTGTACTGCTTTTGTCCGATCCATAGAATCCTCCTTTATTTTTCAAAATTATGAGATTGCGGCCCTTGATAATGAAAGTCCAGGAAATCCGCCGTCCCTCCCGGCTGCAGGGTCGAATAGCAGAACAATCCGAACCGGCAGCCGATAAACAGATCGACTTTATAGTGCAGACGATGGGAAACGCCCAAGGGCTCCCACGCACCATCTGCGCCGCGATAGGAGAACCGTGCCGTGTCCGGTTCATGAGAAAAGTCCGCATCTGTGCGCAGTGTCACCACTGGACCTGGAGCGGGAACCGCCTCGTATTCTGTCGGGAGACGTCCGAAGTCGCCGTCACCCTCGATTGTATTGTTATCCGCAGGACGTCCCATCATGACCAGATAGTATACTCCATTGCGTTTGGTCAGGGCGATGGCCCCATAACAGCCCTGATACGCACAGATCCCGGCGAAATCTCCTTCTTGCAGTCCAGTACCATCCAGCGTGACCCATGCTGCGCACGCAGGACCCACGCACCGCTGGGTCAACGTATTCCGTGCAAGGATCAGATTGGGGCTTGTGCGCTGGGTGGTCAGGCGTAAAGCGCCAGGGCGGGCGGTGACAGACCAGCCCTCTGGGTCCGGGTTATGGCTGAACTGCCAGAAGGGGGCTAGTTTCACCCTGCCGCCCGCGTCCGGGGTATAGCGGAAATTGTCGCTTCCATTCAGCGGAGCGCAGACACAGTCCGCGTCCGTCCGGACGGGAGATACGAGCCGGGGGACCCGTCCGTTATCTCCCAAGACCGGAAACCCCTCCGCATCAAACGACATCGGCATTATCACCGGCGCCCGTCCAAGCGGACCACGGTCCTGGAACATAAAAGCATACCAGTCTCCCTCTGGGGTATCCACCATACCGCCCTGGGCAACGCCATAATTACGGTAGCCCATGTTGTCATCCAGAATATTCTTTCCCCGGAAGAGACCTGTCAGAGAATCCGCCAGAAAACAATCCTCTGTCTTCAGATATTTGCTGCCGGTTGGCATATGGCAAGTAAACAGGTAATATTTCTTGTCACGTTTGTAAAGGTGGGAACCCTCGTATCCCAGCCGCTGGCCTGGTTTGTCCTCAACGATGATCCGGTCCAGTCCGCCGGGTTTTGCGCTCCATGTCTCTGTTTCCAGCTCCGTAATGCGCAATGTGGTATTCCCATGGACGATATAGACCCGGTCATCGTCATCAAAAAACAGGGAGGAATCATAGAAAAATCCGCCCATTTCCACCCGCCGCCACGGCCCCGCCGGGTCCTGGGCCAGAAACAGCAGGGATTTGTGGGTATCGTTGCAGGCAAACGTCAGATAGAATGTCCCCTTGTGGAAGCGCAGTGATGGGGCCCACATACCCAGACCGTAGATCTGCTGCCCGTCCTCCAGGCAGTGGGCGGGATTGTCCTCTAATTGGGAAAAAACATGGCATAGGAATTCCCAGTGTACCAGGTCGCGGGAGCGGAGGATGTCTCCGCCCGGCATGAGGTACATGGTGGTGCTGGCCATATAGTAGGCGTCTCCCACCCGGATAATATCCGGGTCGGGAAAATCAGAATTGATCACAGGATTTTGATACTGCTCCATAACGGCCTCCCTCATTCGGTTTCCAGCGAGAACGACGCCAGATTGGAGATGCCTGGCCCGCGGTAGGTAAAATAGAGGGCCTGCACGCCGTCCGGAACAGCGATTTCCGCCTGGAAGGTTTTCCACTCGTTGGCGTGCCCCACGGGGATCTCCCCGATGGCCTCGCCATCCCACTGGGTCCGGAGCTGGTATGCCCCGGCGTTCCCACGCACCTTTACGCAGACGCGGCGGACGCCCCGGCAGTCAAAATATTTGAAGCCTGCCACCGCGCCGTCCCGCAGATTGGCAATGTGGGCAAAGCCCTCCTGACCATCGGGCGCATCCTGGGTAATGCGGGGGAACCGGCAGTCCATCCAGTCGCCGGGAGCGCCAGTGGTAAGGGCCGGATACCGGCAGAACAGGTTGCAGGCAATGTGCGCCGGATATTCCCCGCAGCCCGCAAGCGGCCCGCCATTGCCGCCACAGGAGGTCAGCTCCACCTGCGGGATGGTTCCATCTGGAAGGATGCGAATAGGTTCCAGGCAGCCTTGCCGGCTGAAATTTGTTCCGTTGGTGTGACGGTGATAGAAAATGTACCACTGCCCATTGATTTTTTCAATACTGCCGTGATTGTTTCCGCCGTAAAACATGGGCTGGTCTGCCGGTTTATAGGAATCAATATGCAGATCGCTATTACTGACGATTACACCGGCAAAAGTGAACGGGCCAAGAGGAGAGCTGCTGCGGGCATAGCAGAGTTCATGGTTCGAGATAGGGGAGTAGATGAAATAATAGGTATTCCCTGCCTTCCGAATTGAGGATGCCTCAAAGAAAGGGAAATTCGCAAAGCTGGTTCCGGCAGCATATGGCGCGCTGGGAGCGACTGTAACCGGCTCAGTCCGAACCGTCAGCATATCAGGCTCCAGAACCGTTACCATGGAGCCCCGGCGTTTGGTATCCGCAGGCGGACAGAAGCCTGTATACAGGTAGACCGCATTCCCCTCAAAGAGTACGCCAGGGTCAAACTGCGGTGCATCGCCATCCCGTTCACCGAAACGGCTTCCATCCGGATGGTGGACATACCCGTAGAATTGATACCGTCCGGCAGGGGTGTCACAGACGGCCACAGAAATCACTGGCAGTTGGTCAAGTACATAGTAGAGATAGTATCTTCCATCTGCCCCACGGGTCACGTCAGGCGCAAAAAGCAGCATGTCGCCATCCTTGTTGGCCGGATCATCCGTCCGGGCATAGATCACACCCTCATACCGCCAGTCGGACAGATTGTCCACCGGCGCAGACCAACAGACGTAGTCATTCGGGCAGTATGTGTGGCCGCCGAACCGGTCATGGGAGCCGAAGACATACACACGCCCGTCAAACACATGGGGCTCTCCGTCGGGGATATACTCCCAGGAGGGCAGATAGGGATTGAATCCTTGCTTTTTCATACTTGCTTACCTCAATAAATACGATAATTTCCACCTAGGGCCAGAAACGCGAAAAAGTACAGACAGTTGTCATAATACCGCCGTTCTCCTGTGCGCAGAGGCGTTTCCCAGAACCGGTGCACACATTCCCCCGCCCAGGGGCCATCCGCAGCCAGACTGGCAGCGGCGTTGGTGGCGGTAATGGCGACGGGATGCAGCGCGGGAAGGGAAAGGACCGTACCATCCACCTCATAGATCGCGCGGTCATTGTTCCGAACGCTTTCACAGAAGAATTTTTGCAGCCGGTTGGCTTCTTCCCTGGCCCAGGGAGCCACCCCAAACCAGACGGCGTCCAGTCCAATATTGAAGATTGTGCGGTAGGCATCGCTGTAGTACCAATCGTGACGGCCCCCGAAATGGCTTGGATCGGTTTTCTGGGGATGCCCCTCCATGTCCGCATACTCGGCACACAGGCCCGTTACCGGGTGGCAGGCTTTGATCCAATAGGCCCTGCTGGCTTGTGCCGCCCGCTTCCAGAAGAGGCGGTCCTCCTCGTCCGCCCAGAGGGCAAAGAGTTCATAGAAGTGCGGCAGATGATAGCTTGGATCAGAGAAATCCATTTCCGCGACAAAACGGATCAGATAATTGGAGCTGTCCCACATAGGGCGCCCCCCTTCCCCGTTTTCCCCTTTGTGCAGGCAGGTATGCAATAGGCGCCGGGCCTCGGCTTCGTAGTCAAAAATCCCCTCGCCGTTCCCCCACCGGTGAGCGGCGAAAAAAAGCGCCATCGCAAAGTATTCCTCGCCATCCGGCGCGGCTCCCCAAGCGTTTTTGCTCCCGTCCAGACCGCAGCTCCAGGCAAAATATCCCGCGTTGGGGCCGCTGTCCAAAAACATATAGGTCTTTGCCCATTTCCACAGCCGGTCAAATTCATTTTTTCGGTTCATCTGCACGCACATCATCATGGCATAGCTCATGCCCTCCGTGCGGACATCGTGATTTCCCGTATCTTCAAAGCAGGCCATATCCGGTCCTACGATGTGATACAGCCGCTGATTTTCGTCGCCGTAAAACAGCGTCATAAAGATCTCTTGCGTCCGCGCCTCTATGGCGGCGGGAGAATATCCCAGACGCTCAAAAACGTTCGGGTACCTGTTGAAAGGAAAAGATTTCTTGCGCATAAAACGCTCCCATATACATGATTTATTTTTTCCCGTCTTTATCTTCCAACTTGCGAAACACTGGCATAACAGCTTTGCTGATGGTGTAGATCATCAGAATCGGAAGAAACAGAATACTGAAGGTGCGCAGAGGTGTGTTGAACTGGGTAACCAGCAAAAATTCCGCCAGCAGGATGCCGGTGAGCGCAAGACTTCGTTTCAGATGAACGATAAAAATGCCCCGCGCATTGGCCAGTCCCGCCAGCAGGCCGTTCTGGTATCGGGCCTCCAGGGGGAACACATAAATAAAATGGAGCAGCAGAAGGAGAATCAGGATGATACCTGCCGTCAGCAGGCCCATGGCATCACCTGCACGGGCCTCGATCATCCGCACATCCAATAAGATGCTGCCGCAGCCCGCCAGCAAAATCAGGGACAGTGGAATACCATGCTTCAGGTTTTTGACATATGCTTTCCAGAACTGTACCGTCATGCTGGCGCCTTCCCGATCCTCCGTCATCTTCAGCGTGACGCTGAACGCGGCAATCGTCGATGTCCCGATGGTGATAACAGGCAGACAGCCGATGACCCAATACAAGTTCAAAATCAAAAGATTGGTCAGCTTGATTCCGGCGGAAATGATGGGTGAGTCAATCCGCATATCATACCGGCCTCCTTTCAGCTTGATACGATAGAAATGGATGGAAAACCAGCAGCAGTATCCCATCCATCTCTATCATATAGGGGAGTTATTCCTTGACGCTGCCCAGTGTTAAGCCCTGCACAAAATATTTTTGCAGGAAGGGATACAGGCAGACAATGGGGAGCATGGTGAGGATCGTGGCCGCGGCGCGCACAGAGGTAGGCGTGACCGCCCCGGCCGCATTTTTCATGGCTTCGGCGCTGGTACCCTGATTCGTCACGGAGGACAGCAGCTTCATCAGCTCGTATTGCAGAGTCGTGTATTTATCGCTCATGCGGTTGTAGAGCATGGCGTCAAACCAGGAGTTCCACTGGCCCACAGCGGAGAACAGCGCCACCGTGGCGTACACCGGCTTGCACAGGGGGGAAATAATCTTGACGAAGATCGTGGTGTATCCCGCGCCGTCGATCTGCGCGGATTCCACCAGGCTGTTGGGGATACTGTTGTTCATGTACGTCCGGATCACCAGCATGTTGTAACAGCTGATAGCCCCGGGGATCACATAGACCCAGAAGCTGTTGGTAAGACCCAGCGCTTTATAGAGCAGGAACACGGGGATCAGGCCGCCGTTGACGTACATGGTGATAACCCAGAACAGGGAGAGGGAGCGCTGGAAAACAAACTCCTTGCGGCTGATGATAAAGGCCAGCACCGCGTTGAGGAACAGGGAGAACAGTGTTCCCAGCACCGTGCGCAGCACGGAGATCTTAGCTCCCGTGAGCAGATTTTCCTTTTGGAGAACGGTGGTAAAGTTATTCAGCGTCCACATACGGGGCCAGATATGGATGCCGCCCCGCAGGGCGTCCGTACCGTCATTGAAGGCGACGGCCAGGGTATTCAGCACAGGGTACAAGGTAATCACCACGAACAGGACCATGATGATGGTGTTGAACACGGTAAAAACCTTGTCGCTGGTAGTGGATTTAATTTTTCTTGCAGTTGCTGTGTTCGCCATAATCAAAGCCCCCTTTCTAAAACAGCCGCTCTTCGCCGGACCGCTTGGCGATCTGGTTGGCGGCGACGATGAGGATGATGCTCACTACGCTCTTGAAGATGCCGGCGGCAGTACCGATGGCGTAGTCACCCTGACTGATGCCCCATTTCAAAACGTAAATGTCAATCGTCTGCGAGACGCTCTGTACCAGGCCGTTGCCCAGCAGGTACTGGACTTCAAAGCCGGCGTTGAGCACGTTGCCTACGTTCATGAGCAGCTGGATCATAATGATAGGCCGGATGCCGGGCAGCGTGACTGCCTTGATACGGGACCAGCGCCCCGCGCCGTCGATCTGTGCCGCCTCATAGAGAGAGGGATCGATGGCTGTGATAGCCGCCAGATAAATAATTGCGTTCCAGCCGGTTTCTTTCCAGATATTCGCAAAAACCACAATGCCCCAGAACAGCTGCGGGTAGGCAAAGAAATTCAGCGGCTGGTCCAGAATATGTAATCCTACCAGAATCTCATTGACAATACCGCTGCCGGAGAGCATATCGTGGAGAATGCCCGTCACGATGATCCAGGAGAGGAAGTGGGGCAGATAGGAGATGGTCTGCACCACCTTTTTCCCGCTGTTGCTCTTTACTTCATTGAGCAGGATTGCGAAAGCAATCGCTGTGACAAAACAGAACGCCAGATTCAGCACGCCCATGCAGAGGGTGTTGCGCAGGGTACGGAGGAAGGTGACATCGCTGAACAGCTGTATAAATTTGTCGAAACCAACGAATTGGGAGCCAAACAGCCCGTTTTTGGGCTTATAATCCTGAAAACCGATGACCCAGCCCCCCAGGGGCAGATAGTAGAATATAAAACCGAAAACAAAGAAAACCAACGCCCAGAGGACCAGTACTTTCTGCTCCTTTACCTTCTGCCAGAAAGTCTTCTCCCGCTGGGGAGGGATGACCGCTACTGCGCTTTTTCCCGCCATAATTCACATCCTTTCCGGAAAAGCGGGCAGGCGCCTGCCCGCTTTTCCAGGTCACTTCTTACTGATCCAGGCAAGATGCTTATTCGTATTTGGCAGCCAGAGCAAGCCGGTTGTCCAGCTCGGTCTGCATCTCGGAGAGGAAGTCTTCCGGCTTAGCGGAGGCGTAGGCCTCCAGATACTCGTTCCACGCGGACTCGAAGTCGCTGGAGAGGACCACCTTGGGCAGATACTCGTGCTTGATCTCCCCCATCCGTGTCCAGGCCACGCCGCCGGGGGTTGCGGTGGTCATGTTGTTGGAGTGGGAGTACATGGGGAACCAGGGGCCGGGAATGTCGTTAACGCCCAGCATCTGGACATAGGTCTGCACACCGTAAGCGTCAAAGCACTTCTTCACATCGTCGCTGAGGGCATCATAGAACTCGCCGGGCTGGAGGTCAGGCCGGGCGGCGTTGATGCCGTCCGGGTTCATGCCGAGATAGCCGGGGAAATAAGAATAAGAACATACGTGGCTGGCCTTATAGGCGGTGTTGGCGGTATTTGCGCGCTGTTCCGGGGTCTTGTAGAACAGGCCGTCATCCCCCACCATGTAGTCCACGTCCTTCACGCCCCAGCTGCGCAGGGTGGTGACCTCCGGGGAGAGCAGATCCTCAATGAACTGAAGCGCGCCGGGAATGTCCTTGCAGCTGACCGTGATACCCAGGCCGTTGGCGCCGTTCATGATGGAGCCGCCGGTGAACCAACGGTTGTGGATGCCCTTGTCAATGGTGAGGCCAAAGGGGATGTAGTTGCAGCCCTTCTGATCCAGACCGGACTGCTTGAGGGCGTCAGTGACAGTGTAACCAAAGTTCCAATACTGGTCCACCATGCCCAGCACGCGCCCAGTGGACAGCTTGGCGATGTACTCGTCATAGGTCTGGGTGAAGGATTCGGGGTCGATTATGCCCTTCTGGAACTCCTCGTTGAGCTTGGCGAAATACCGCTTGGCGGTGGGGGTGGTGTTGTAGTCCACGATCTTCATGGTATCGGTGTCCACGATGACGGAGCCGTCGTTGGGGTAGCCGTCCAGGAACTCCGGGGGATTCTCCAGGCAGAAGTACCGCCAGTCGTCGCACAGGATTGTGTAGGGGATATTGGGGGTGCCGTCGTCCATGGTGGGGTTGGCCGCCTGATAGCGCTCAATGAGGTCAAAGTACTCGTCCAGCGTCTCAAGCTTCGGATACCCGGCCCACTCCAGGACCCGGGCCTGGATCCAGAACGCCTCGTCGGGGGTGGTCGTCGTGGCAACCTCGTTGATCCGTCCGAATTGGGGGATCCAGTAGATGTGGCCGTCGTCCCGGCGGATCTGATCCCACTGCTGCTCGCTCCAGAATTCCTTGATCCTGGGATAGTCGTCCCAGTACTCGTCGATGGGGATAAGCGCTCCCGCGTCATAGAGCTGCTGGGTGGCGTCGGAGCCGTCGATGAAGTCGGGGTACTCGCCTCCGGCGATCAAGGTTCCTACCGCCTCGGCGGCGGTCTGACCGGTCAGCCAGGTCTCCTTGCACTTCGCGCCGGTGATCTCGGCGATCATGGCCTGAATCTCGTTGTCGCTGTTGATCTCAGAACCGGGGACTGCGAAAAACGCGGTGAATTCCTTGACCCCGCTGTCGCTTTCGCCGCCTCCGCCGCAGGCCGCAAGAGACAAAACCATGAGTACGGCCAGGAAAGCTGCCATTGCTTTTCTCATTTTCAAAATCCTCCTATTTCTGTTTTGACGGGGCCGCGCCCGTCGCTGATATTGAAATTATGAAGGAATTTTGAACATCTTTCAATCCGGGAAACTTTATGAAAACCCGGGGTAAATTATAGCTGGCCGCAAACCGCGGCCAGCTGTTTTGTGAATTATGACGAAAAGGAACCGATCTCTAAACCCCATTCGTTTTTCGATAATTTGACGGCGTACACCCTTTGGCGGCAATAAAACGTTCAATAAAGTAGTCCATATCCTGATAGCCGACTGCCTTGGCAATGTTGTAGACCTTGTCACGGGTTGACAGCAGCAGCTTGGCGGACTGTTCGATCCGGCAGTTGTTCAGGTATTCCCGGAATGTGATCCCGTACTTTTTCTTGAAGAGCTGACCCAGATACGCGCTGTTCACATAGTATTTTCGGCTTAGCTCCTTCAACGTCAGATTCTCTTTGTAATGCAGGCGGATGTCCTGCTCCACCCGCAGCAGGATGCTGTCATTTCCATCCCTCTGAAGAGAACTCAGATAGTCCGCATATTCCTGAACAAATTGCGTCAGCCGCTCAAATTTGCCCGGAATGATCCCGCCGTGGTGCAGTAAATTCTTTTGCAGGTGCTGGAGCAGCTCCATTTGATTGACCGCGCGGTCCCGCTCACAGGCCAGGCGGACCAGCTTATACAGCAGGTAGTCCATGTTGATCCGCAGCAGTTCAAAATTCGCGTCTGCTCCAATCGCTCCGAACACCGCAGGGACTGCGTCCCGGATTCCCTGCTTGTCGTTCTTTTCAACAGCCGCGATCAAAGAGTCCAGCGCCATGGCGCTGATGCCGGCTTCCCCGGCATCCATATCAGCCTGATAGATTTGAACTGGAATAGGTTTTGCCAGATATTTCTGAACAGCGCGCAGCCGTGTCGAAGACTGATATGATCTGGCCAATCCAGTTACATGGGAGGTCTGCTCTCCAGCGAATAGTGCAACAGGCATCTGAACCGACGATTGAACCCGGCTTTGAAGTGTGCGCAGAAAATCCTCTTCGCTCTGCCCGGTTTCGTAGGCCATACCGTGGCAGAAAATCAGACCAACCCCGCATCCGCCCTGTTCCGGAGGCGCATCCAGCAGATGCTTTTCCCAGCCGGCCAGGACTTCCCGGCATTTTGCGGCCAGATTCTGGCGGAGGGCCTTGATCTGCTTGGCGGAGACCCATTCTGACGGATCTGTCTGTGCCTCAATATAAACATATCGGATGCCGCCGTTCAGCCGCAGCTGGGTTTTGACAAAGGAGACCGTCTTTTCGTCGTGCCGGTCCTGGAGCAGGGCGAGCAGATTCTGCGCCAGATAGGCTTTTCCGTAAGCCTCATCCCGCTTCTTTCCTTCGTTGTTGCGGTGGCAGCTGGCCCGGACCTTGTGGAGCAGTTCGATAAGCTGATCGGTCATGACCGGTTTGAGCAGATACTCCATGCAGTCAAACCGAATCGCCTGACGGGCGTATTCAAAGTCGCTGTATCCGCTGAGAATGACAAAATAGGCATCCGAAAGATGATCCCGCTGAATGATCTCCAACAATTCCAGGCCGTCCATCACAGGCATCTGGATATCGGCAATGATCAGATCCACCGGATGCTTTTTGAGAAAGGTCAGCGCCTGCCGTCCGTTGGAGACAGCACCTTCAATCGCAAATCCAAGTGCATTCCAGTCCACAAGCACAGCCAGGCCCTTGGTAATAAACGGCTCATCGTCAACCAGCAGTACTTTCAGCAATGTCTCGCTTTCCGGCATCCCGCTGCACCTCCTCCAGGGTGGTGGTTATCGTGGTTCCAATTTCTTCTTCGCTCTCTACCGTAAAATGTATGCTTCCATTTGCTGTCTTTTTCAGGCGCAGGCAGGCGTTTATCATTCCCACATGCTTGCGTCCCTTCAACATCTCAATACTGGCCTGGTTCATCTGTTCTTCCAACTGCCGCTGCTTATCTTCGGACATTCCAATGCCTGTATCCTCCACTTCCAGGAAGGTCGTTCCATCCTGCTTGTGGATGCGAACGAATATCCAACCGTGAGATTCCTTCCGCGAGACGCCGTGGACACACGCATTCTCAACAAAGGTCAGCAGAGACAATTTGGGGATCTGGAGCGTTTCGCAGTCTGGCTGCACATCAATCCGATAGGAGAACCGGTTTCCCAGCCGGTATTGCTGCAAGCGCAGATAGGCATCCACGCAGCGCAGTTCTTCACTGAGCGGAACTACATCCGCCCCCCAGTCCACATACTGCCGCTCGATATACGCCAGCATTCCAATCATCTCGGCAGTTTTCTTTTCATCCTTCAGCAGGCTTTGCATCCGGATACTCTCCAGAACATTGAAAAGGAAATGGGGATTGATCTGACTGCGCAGGGCCAAAAGTTCCGCCTGCTGGCGGGCCAGGTCGATCTCCTGCTCCCGCAGACGGCTTTTATACACTGTCTCGATCAGCAGATTGGTCCGCTGCGCCATATCGTTATACGTTCCCATCAGCATACCGATCTCATCCTGCCCCTGCACCTGCTCCAGTAATGGCATTACGCCATCGTTCGCACTTTTCACAGTCGTTGTGAGAAGCTGAAGCCGCTCGATGAAGGAGCGGTTCAAATAAGAAATGAAAACGCTGGGCAGGAGCAGATTCAAAGAAATCAGCAGAAGCAGCGGAGGCCAATTGCGATATAAGAACTGTCCCATATTGACGCTGCGGTCAACAGCGTAGATCGTCAAATCACAGTTATATAGGTCCAAAGACTTAACGTCACTGCTTTTCTGAATCAGTTCCGGAGAGATATCTTCAAAGGGCGTCCATAAATCGGCTGAATGAACATTGGAAAAGATCAACTGTCCGTTTAAGCACACATACAAGTCGGCCTCATAGTTTGCGGCCTGCAAATCTGCTTCGATCCGCGAATAGCTAATGTCTACCTTGACTACTTTCTCAATCGTATCACGGAGATAGTAGTTCATACGGCGAATCATGGAAACCTGACGGAGATTGGAATTACTGATGGTATGGCTGTCGTCATAATTTGCAAGCAGCAGACTGTCTTGGCCTGATGCGTTCAGCGCCTGATACCAACCGAGCTGGTCATCCAGCCGTCTGAAAGAGCCGCCATTTAGAATTGTGTTATTTTTTGCATATATGGTGATGGCAAATTTTCCGTCCCGCAGAGAATTGACATACAGCGAGTCTGCCAACAATTTAAGATAGTTATTATAATAGTCCAAAGGGGACTCAAAGTCGGTATTCAGGAAGTTGTTGATATATTTGTTCAGATATATGCTTCTCGCTGTGCCGGCAGCATCTTCAAAGGTGCTGGTCAGGTAATATTCTGCGGCGTTAAGTGTGTCATGCCGGATGGAGCCTTTTTGATAGTCGACCAGCATCCAAAGTACCAATGTGTCGGTAATCAGCAAAGGAAACAGAATACAGAAAATGAACAGTGCGATCAGCTTCCTGCGGATCGGCATATCGTTCAGCTTGCCTATGATCCAGCGGTTCGACGGCTCTTTTCTATGCCATTTCATCTGTTTCCTCCTCGCAACTTTTGTAAACATTATAGGACGTATGGGATTGCATTGTCAACATTCTGCGTTTCTTCGATATTTTTCATAAAGACTTGCTTGTATAAAAAATGACTGCTGCATTTTTGCGTCCAGGCTTTAAAAGATAACCTCCGCGCTATGCGTTAATTTATTCACCTGAAGATTTCCTCCGCACTGCAACTTTTGCATTATGCTGTCTGCAGAATCTTTTTGTTTTTATTGTATCGCATACTCTTCTCAGAAAAAATCCGATAAATTATAGAAAAACACCTGTCAAATTATAGAAAAACGCTGGGACACAGGTGGAGAAATTCCTGGTGTGATCCTCCCTGTGAAGTTCCTTCTTCTGCCTTAAAATCCTAAAGTTTTCCCTTCTAGGTGTCGCGTCATGAGACGGACCCCATCGCAGTAAAACGGCGTACTTCCCCCTTGGCGGAAAGTACGCCGTTTCAAAATGCGGCCCTATAGGAGTTTATAGAGGTTTGAAGTTCTCCCGCCATTCTCCCGCCAGCGCTGTTCGCGGGAGATCAGTCCGGCTTTGCAGAGGTCATCCAGCGCCCGACAGACCGTAGCGCGGGAGAGGCCCAACTCCCGAGAAATGGTTCGAATGGACGGCCAGCAGGTCCCGTCCTTATCGGCACGGTCCTTGAGGTACATATAGACCGCCCGCGCCCGGTGGGGAAGCTCCGAAGAATAAATCGAATTGAAGTACCCCATAGTGACACCTCACGTCCGCATAGACGATCCCCCGCCCTCCGTCCGGCGGGAGCGGTGGGCGTCGTACTTTCCTCCGGGGTGCTCTGCGGCTTTTGATGGGATGGCCGATGGAGCGGACGACGCCTGGGGCGACGGATATTTCTGGAGGATCGCCGCCTCCAACTCACGCCGGTCCGCATAGTAAACCTTCCGCTGTCCGTGCTCCGGTGTCTGGTAGGGCTCGCCGAAGGTGATGCCCCAGTCCAGAAACAAACGAAGCCGGGTCTGCATCGGATGTGTGCCCGTCTTCATAACGACAAACTGCCCCTTGGGAATCGCTTTCAGCTCATCGGGTGTCATAAGCGGACGTTCCACCATTTGCAACGATTGGCTGGAATCGCCTTTTCCTCTGCTGATGGAACCACCCTGCACCGTTTGACTGCCCAGAGCTTTGGAGAGAACTTCCGCCGTCTGACTGTTCGGTGCGAAACCACCAAAAATCGTGCCGGCTAGGTCGGTGGGATTACTGGCATTGGTCTTGTCGTCCGCACGGCGATCCAGATCCACGATGATGTTGCTACCGTACTTGTCCCTGCCGACGTAGAACCCGTGGGGGTCGGTCTTGCCGGAGTAGTTGTTGGGGTAGAGATTCGCCGCAGAGCTGGCGGGCAGGACCCGCTCGAACTGTGTTCCGAGAACGTTGCGTCCCGCTGGGTTTGCGCAAAGGAAGCCCTCCCTCTGCTTGAGCAGAAGCTGGTCCACAGCGATCTTGGAGCGGATCAGCTCACTGGTCACCTCGTCCCGGAGGGTGCGCAGGCCCTCCAGGTCCTTCGCCGCCAGGTCCAGATACACAGCGGTGTGGTCCAACGGCTCCCGGTCCCGGTGCATCGCGGTCACCAGCGCCTCCACGTCCTGGAGGTTGACCTCCGCTGTGACGGACTGCTTCATATCGTTGCTGCTGCCCCGCTGGAAACGGCTGCGGTTGGCGGCGTTCTGGATGATCTTCTGCTCCTCCGCCGCTGTCACCTGCCGGGCGTAGATGACGAGGGTGACGCCGCTGTGCTCACCCAAATGGCTCAGGAGCGCCAATTCTTCGGTGCTGGTGGGATACCCCCGCACGGCCAAGGTGCAGTGATAGGCGCTGCCGAGGATGTAGTGGTCCGTGTTGAACTTCACCACCGCCGGCGCGATCTGGTCCAGGAAATCCTTGGGCAGAGGTTCCGGCGGGGCCTTGGTCTTCTTTTTCCTAGCCATCTGTTTCCACCCACCTTTCCCCGTCGATGTTGTCGAAGATTTCGGTCGTGACATCGCCCTGGTAGTAGACCGCCAGCAGGCGCATGAGGTCCTGCTCCCCGGCCCTGCGGACGTGGAACCCCTGGTCCCGCAGGCTCTTCTCCAGCCTGGAGACCTGGGTGCGGGTGCTCTCCTCCTGCTGCCGGTCCAGTGTAAAGACCAGGGCGAACTCCCTCGCCGATGCGGTGTCGGCCTGGATATGGTCCAGTGGGCGGCGTCCTGCCGCAGGAGCTCCCGCAGAGCGGGCAGGTCCTCCCGCTCCATCCTGCGGCGGTACCAGTCCTTGTTGCTCTGGAAGGACTCCCTGGAGTCCAGGGCCATCATGCAGACGGTGTCCACGCCCCGCAGGAGGTTGGTCAGGGCCATGACCCGGGCCCGGATGCCCTCCGGGGGCAGGACAGAGAGATTGTTGGGGCGGATCAAAAAATAGACCAGCTCCCTGCGGCCCGCCTTGAGGCCGTCCGAGGTGAACTGGTCGATGCCCATGAGCTGCCGCGTGGACTGCAGCCGTTTTCGTTCTTTCTTCTGTTTTCTATTCAAATCGTGCCCTCCATTCGTAATACTGCTGACGCAGGAGGAGAAAGCAGACGGCATAGCGGAGGAAGTCCAGGATGCTGATGTCCTCCATGCGGATGCTGACAAAGGCGTAGAGCACGGTGAGGACCAGCGGGAGGAGCGTGCCCCAGGAGGCCAGGGCCAGGACAGAGAGCAGAAAGCCCAGCCCGGTCACCGCCACGTCCCGCAGCTCCCAGAGCCACAGCGTCGCCTTTGCTTTCAGGTTGTCGGGATAGATGAAAATGTAGATCACCTCGATTTTCATAAAAACGAGGACCGTGGCGGTCAGCCGTGGGCCTCGTCTGTCTTACCCTGCTTGTCGAGCACATAAACCCGCACAGGGATTTTACGCTTTTTGCAGTTGTCGATGACATATTTCGTTCCACGCGATGTCCCATCCCAGAACGCCAGGACGAGGTCCGCGTTTTCAATGATCGTGATGTTGCGCTTAAGCGGAGCGGCCCGCCCGTATCGGGTGTACTCCGGCAGATACTCCGTCAGCTTCAGCCCGTGCCGCTGGGCATACTCTCTTGCGCAGGCATCGACCCCTGCCGCCCCGCCGGAGACGATCTCGGTTGTGCCTTCCGGCAAATAGTCTCCCAGATTCTCCACGAGCAGCCCTCTCGAACCAATCACAGCGACTTTCATACCATTCTCCTCCACCGAAAATAGATATATAGTAGATATATTTTGAACGCAGTATTCACATTATAGCAGATTGCGAACGCAAAATAAATACATTATATATTTATCGTGGAGGTATTATATGGCCATCAAGAGCGTGTCTATCCGGATCGATGACAAACTCCTGGATAAACTGCACTATGTGGCGGACTACGAGGGCCGATCCGCCAACAGCCACATATTGGTTTTGGTCCGAGACAGCATCAATCAGTTTGAGGCAGAACACGGCCCCATCCTGGAAGGCGGCCGTCCGACCGGCAGTGCAAGAGCGTCAAGGAAAAGCTGAGAGCGAAGAAGGGGCGGCAGTACCGCCCCCTCTTTTCAGTTATCCGGGTACCCGATGGCGGCCAGGGCCTCCAGGCACCAGCGCTGTTCCAGCGCCTTCAGCAGCACCCGCTCGGCAGGACTGATCGTATCCTCCGCAGTGACCCTGCCCAGGGAATGCATCCTGATCCCCAACTCCGGGCAGTCCAGGACCGCCTCGCCGGGATGGTCGGGGTGCGGATGGATATGGGCCTCGCCCCAGTGGGGGATGCCGGCCTTGTAGCTCATGCTGATGACCGCGCCCGTCTCATCCCTCCCGGGGGTATCATACCAGGTCAGCATGGATGTCCACCTCCTGCTCGCCGGTTTCCTCCCGGGGCTCGTCCTGCGGCGCGGCCTCCTGAGCCTCCGCCTCCTC
>OFFW01000443.1_pt1 | contig 30574 bp, 29 predicted proteins | sample 1521501 | NCBI WGS metagenome assembly OFFW01 (sample SAMEA3504107, study PRJEB24116) | mouse gut metagenome | biome: mouse gut; feature: mouse-associated habitat; material: faeces | place: Denmark | collected 2011
GGCATACGAGATCACTGTGTGACTGGAGTTCAGACGTGTGCTCTTCCGATCTATCGCTAAAATCCACTCTGCATCTGCACATTTCATTTTTTCGACAGTTGCTCTGGATATGCTGTCAAGTAATTCATCTTTGGAGACATTTCGAGGTTGAGGAGAAAGTACGGCTTATCAGCCCGAAGATTACCGCAGAGGGTTATAAAATCGGCAACCGTGGGTTCACAAACTATATTTTGTCTGCTGACGATATGGTGAAAGCGTAAGGAGGTATCAGAGATTATGAGATTAGCAAATGGAATCATTATAGATAAGGAAAAGACATTCGGGTTGCTTAAGTTCTCCGCATTGCGGCGTGAAGTGCATAAGCAGAATGAAGACGGAACGGTTTCTGAAGAAATCAAGGAGCGTACCTACGATTTGAAATCCAGAGGACAGGGGCGCATGATACAGGTGAGTATTCCGGCTGCCGTGCCGTTAAAGGAATTTGATTATAATGCGGAGGTGGAGATTATCAATCCTGTAGCGGATACGGTGGCGACGGCTACGTTTCAGGGGGCAGACGTGGACTGGTATATCAAGGCAGAGGATATTATCTTGAAAAATAGAGACGGACACTCAACGGGAAATCTACAAAATCATAATCCGCATGAAAAAAAGGAAATTAAGAATCATAAATAAGCATTGCCTATATGATAATATTCTGATAAAATTAGGATAAAACAAACAGAAAAGGAGTGCTTAGACTATGATACAAATTCGACCTGTTTCTGACCTTAGAAATAAATTCCCGGAAATTGAAACCATCGTAAACAGCGGAAAACCTGTTTACCTTACAAAGAATGGCTACGGAGCTATGGTAGTTTTGAGCTTGGAGGAATACGCAAATCTAACAGATAATATAGAGATGAAACTTGACGAAGCCGACAGACAGGCGGCAATGACGGAAGAAAGGCTTTCCCATGAAACCGTATTCAGCAATGTAAGGAGTACGATACATGGAAAATAAGGTTTATCATCTTCGTTATCTACCGATTTTTGAACAGGATTTAATCAGTACAGCGAGTTACATTACCAATGTTTTAAAGAATGAGGACGCTGCGCTGCGTTTGATTGATGATGTAGAGGCTGCGATTCTGGAAAGGCTGAATAATCCTGTTGCTTTTGAACCATACATTTCCGCAAAAAAACGAGACTATCCCTATTATAGAATCTATGTGAGAAATTATGTTATTTACTATGTGGTGATTGATGATGTAATGGAAGTTCGGCGTTTGCTGTATGGTGCTAGAGATACAGATAAGCATTTATAATTTGATAGAAAAGGAAACCGTATCAGAGGCAGTAATATATCAGCATTTACCTGTTTAGCTGCTGCTCTGCTCTATTACCAATTCCGATATGACAAGGTAAAGCAGCTCTTTCACTGACAAAAGATGGCGCGCATGATTTTGGAAAATGGCTGATATGAAGTGGAAACCTCACGGGACAATGGTATCTTCAAAAATCTACCGTCTAACGAGAAAAAGGAACGGATTACCTATTTTCCAAAGATGTATTACCGTATGGAGTATGTCTTGCTCTATGATACGATTGCAAACCGCATTACCATCAATGAGGTACGGGCAGAAAATGGCAAGCTCCGTCTGATGAAAAATGTCTGGTGGGAGTATGAGAAGCTTCCCCACATGCTCATTGTTGACGGTACAGGTGGTGGAAAGACTTATTTTATCCTTACCATTATTGAAACTCTGTTACGCTGTGATTCGATGATGCATGTGTTAGACTCGAAGAACGCTGACCTTGCCGACATCTCCGCTGTCATGCCCGAAGTCTACTATAAAAAAGAGGATATTACCGCCTGCATTGACCGTTTTTATAACAACATGATGGAACGCTCGGAAACCATGAAACTCATGGAGAATTATAAGACGGGTAAGAACTATGCTTACTTGGGATTGCCGCCGCACTTTTTAATCTTTGATGAATATGTGGCATTTATGGAAATGCTGATGACAAAGGAAAATGTGGCTGTCCTTAACAAGCCCTATCATTAAAATTTAATTTGTTCAAGACAGTTTGAATATCGTGTTGAAAATTTTATCGATACAGAAGTTCTGTACGAATAACGTCGGCGTAGGAACGATTGTTGACGGTGGATTTGCGGAATATGTGATCATAGATGTGAATTGTAACCGGGACTGCCCATTTAGAGCTGCATTTGGCAAAGGGGAAGTCCCTTTGTCTGTGCATATATCAAAGGTACTTTTGTAAAGATGATGTGTTGAATTTGTCTTTATTATGTGATAATGTATAGATAAGATGAAAGAAAGGAGCATAACTATGGCACAGGCACTGGTAAATATCCGCATGGATGAAGAAGTATCTGTTGATCCGTTTTACTCCGAAAGTAATATGGCGCATTTGCGCAGAGGCGTGGAAGCCCTTGATGCCGGAAAAGGTGTGGAGCATGAGATCATCGAGGCAGATGAATGAAAAAACATTAAAGCGTATTAACATGTTGTTGAAAGATATTGAGAGAGGAAGATATGAGGGGATTGGGAAACCAGAACCATTGAGAGGGGATTTGAGCGGGCTGTGGAGCCGCAGGATTGATGACGTAAATAGGCTAGTATACCGGATCAGGAATGATGTGATGGAGATTGTTTCTTGTAAAGGACATTATGATGATTGAGGCAGTATTATACCGTCAGGTTTTCGAAAGAAAGAAACCTGGCGGTTTTTTGTGTCCGAAACGTGTAAGCTGTATCTGTGGCAGGGGACTTTCATACGACAGTTCCCGGCAAAGAGCAGGCAAGATTGTTAAAAGAAAAACAATACAAAACAACATAAAATAAAGTTGACTTATGTGGTTTTGTCTGGTATTATAATCATGGAAACCACATAAAACAAAGAAAAAACACTAAAATGCTGAAAAGAGGTGTCGCAATGCTTGCCATAGAGAGGCGCAACAGTATCCTTGAGAAATTGCAGAAGGAGAAGCGGGTTGTAGTGAGTGAATTAAGCCAGCTTTATCAGGTGACGGAGGAGACGATCCGGCGTGATCTGGAGAAGATGGAGAATGACGGGCTTGTGGTGAAGAGCTATGGAGGCGCTGTTCTGAATGAACAGAACATAGTCGGGCTGCCTTTCGATATCCGGAAGAACCAGTGTGTCTCAGAGAAGCAGACGATCGCAGGGCTGATCGCCGATATGGTGAAGGACAAAGAGACCGTCATGCTGGATGTCAGCTCTACAGCCGTCTATATTGCGAAGGAACTGAAGAAGAAGGAAGAATTGACGGTGATCACCAATTCTGTGGAGATTATTGTGGAGCTTTATGATATGCCGAAGTGGACGGTGATTTCTACCGGCGGCACGGTCAGGGCGAGATCCTTTGCCCTGGGAGGACCGCACACGGACGAGATCTTAAGCTCCTATCATGTGGATAAGGCGATCGTCTCCTGCAAGGGACTGGATCTTGTGAGCGGGATCACGGATTATGTGGAGCAGGACGCAAGCAGTAAGCGGATGATGCTTAGGGCGGCAAGGGAGAGGATCCTGGCCGTGGACCATACCAAGTTCGATACGACCGCATTTACGAAGGTCACGGACTGGTCGTCATTTACGAAGCTTGTGACGGACAGGAAGCCCAGGCAGAAGTGGCTTGATGAATTTGAGAGACAGCAGATAGAGTGTATCTATCCGGAGTCAAAGACCCCGCTGCAAGCAACGGGGCATCAAATTTGCAGCGCTGCAGAGCAGCGGGGTATTTGACCCTCGCGGCAGTCGCCAAATGTGCATGCAAGCATGCCCGCTTGGCTCGTTGCTCGCGGGAATAAAGGACAGGAAGAGAAGGAGGAGAAGAATATGTCATTAGTTACTTCAAGGGAGATGTTATTGGACGCGCAGAAGGGTGGATACGCAGTAGGCGCATTTAACGTGGAGAATATGGAGATGGTCAAGGCTGTGATCGCGGCGGCGGAGGAGTTGAGGGCGCCTGTGATGCTCCAGACAACGCCGTCTACCATCAAGTACGGCACGCTTGAGACGTATGTGGGGATCGTCCGGGCGGAGGCGGCGCGGGCTTCGGTTCCGGTGGCGCTTCATCTGGATCATGGAAGCAGCTTTAATCTGGCGGTACGGGCGGTCAAGGAGGGCTATACGTCCATCATGATAGACGGTTCCGGATTGAGCTTTGAAGATAATATTGACGTGACACGCCGGGTTGTCGCGGTGGCAGAACCGAACGACATACCAGTGGAAGCGGAGCTTGGAAAGGTCGGAGGAAAAGAGGACGATCTGGAGGCAGAAGCAGACACAAACACAGATCCCGCACAGGCGGCGGAATTCGTGGAGCGCACAGGAGTATCCTCTCTTGCCGTAGCGATCGGGACGGCGCATGGGTTCTATGTAGGGACGCCGGTACTGGATAAAGAGAGATTGTCTGAGATCCGCAAGGTGGTCGACATCCCGTTAGTTCTTCACGGCGCGTCGGGGCTGTCTGAGGAGGATGTATCGGATTGTGTGAAACGGGGGATCTGCAAGGTGAATTTCGCGACGGAGCTTCGTGCGGTATACACAGATGCGGTAAAGGCTCTGCTGAAAGAGAAGCCGGAGACTTTTGATCCCAAGGCGTTCGGCAAGGTTGGAATCCCTGCTGTTACCAAGCTTGTCATGGACCGGATGAAGATGTGCGGGTGTGACGGCAAGATCTGATGTGTTGGAATCTCTGCTGTTACTAAGCTCGTCATGGAACGGACGAAAGCAGCGCAGGTGTTACGGCAAGATCTGGGGGTTGAATCTCTGCCGTTACAGAAGTTGTCATGGGCTAGATGAGAGTAGTACGGGTGTGACGGCAAGATCTGATGCGGCGTATGATGTATGAAGTGTTAGACATACGGCATTAAGCATAAGACGTAAGACAATGACAAAAGGCATAAGACATATGGCTAAAGATACATGGAGCGTCAGGATATCGTGCCGTATGTGAGAGTATATAGGAGAACGAGATGAAGGAATTACTACTTGGGATTGATATAGGGACCAGCGCCTGTAAGGTTGCCATATTCAGGAAGAACGGTGAAGTAGTGACGGCGGCGAACGGGGATTACAAGGTGTATTATCCGAAGCCGGGTTACGCAGAGCAGGATCCGGACGAGTGGTGGAGAGCCGTCTGCAAGGCGACGAAGGAGTGTATCACGAAGGGAGCGGTGGATCCGTCTGATATTGCCGGGATCGGAGTGGACGGGCAGAGCTGGTCGGCGATCGCGGTCGATAAGTGTGGAAATGTCCTGGCAAGAACGCCGATCTGGATGGACAACCGTTCCTCCGCTATCTGCGGCAGGTTGAACCGCAAGATCGGAGAGGATGAGATATTCAGGGTAAGCGGTAATCCGCTGACCGCGCAGTATACGACGGGCAAGGTATTGTGGTATCAGGAGAACCGGCCAGAGGTATATCAGGAGACGGATAAGATCCTGCAGTCCAATGCATTTATCGTCTACAGGCTGACAGGGAAGATCTCACAGGATATCTGCCAGAGCTATGGATGGCATTGCTTTGATATGGAACGCGGGACATGGAATGAAGATATGCGAAAAGCAATGGGGATCCCGGAGGGATTTCTCCCTGAGATCAGTCCGTGCCACGCGGTTGTGGGGACGGTTACGAAGGCGGCGGCAAAAGAGAGCGGGTTGGTGGAAGGTATCCCGGTCGTGGCGGGCGGGCTGGATGCGGCATGCGGTACGCTGGGGGCGGGCGTCCTTAACAATGGCGAGACACAGGAGCAGGGAGGCCAGGCGGGCGGGATCAGTATCTGCACGGATACGTATAAGGCTGATCCAAGGCTGATCTTAAGCCATTATGTGGTTCCCGGGTATTGGATCTTACAGGGCGGAACGACCGGCGGCGGCGGGGTGATGCGCTGGATGGAGCGTGAATTTGGAGATTACGAGCGCATGATGGCGGATGAGCTGGGGAAGAGTTCTCTGGTACAGTTCAATGAGATTGCCGGAAAGGTTGCGCCGGGTTCGGACGGCGTTGTATTTCTTCCGTATATGTCGGGGGAGCGGACGCCGATCTGGGATCCTTATGCCAAGGGAGTGTTCTATGGACTGGATTTCAGTAAGACCAAGGGACATATGGTGCGCGCCGCCATGGAAGGCGTGGCGTATTCGGTCAGACACAATCTTGAGACCGCGAAGGAAGCCGGGGCGTCTGTGGAGGTATTAAGGGGCATGGGCGGAAGCGCGAATTCTCTGTTGTGGACGCAGATTAAGTCCGATATCACAGGCAAGCCGATCGAGGTGCCGGATTCGGACACGGCGACGACTCTGGGGGCGGTGATACTGGCAGGCGTGGGAGTCGGGCTGTACCGTGATTTTAAAGAAGCGGTGGAGCTGACGGTAACGGTGAAGCGGAAGCATCAGCCAAACCCGGAAGTGAAGGAGATCTATGACAGGAATTATGAGATCTATCTGGAGCTTTACAAGAATCTGAAAGAGACTATGAAGAAGCAGGAAAACAGGAGGTAATGGAGCAGTGAAAGCAGCAGTTGTTGTGAAAAATGAGGTCGTTAAGTACCAGGAAATAGAAGAACCAAAGGCAGGACCGGGTACTGTCAAGGTGAAGGTAAAGGCGTCCGGTATCTGCGGTTCGGATGTGCCAAGGGTTCTTAATAACGGAGTACATTTCTACCCCATCGTACTGGGACATGAATTCTCAGGAGACGTAGTGGAAGCAGGAGAGGGCGTGGAGGATATCCGCGTCGGAGACCGTGTGTCCGGAGCTCCGCTGATCCCATGCATGAAGTGTGAGGACTGTCAGAAGGGAAATTATTCTCTGTGTAAGCACTACAGCTTTATCGGCTCCAGACAGCAGGGCAGTAACGCCGATTATGTTGTGATCCCGGCGGCAAATGCGGTGGTGTTTGACAAGAGCATTTCCTATGAGCAGGGGGCGATGTTCGAGCCTTCTACGGTCGCGCTTCACGGTGTGCTGTGCAATGATTACAAGGGCGGGGAATCTATTGCCGTGCTTGGCGGCGGGACTATCGGGATGTTCACGATGCAGTGGGCGAAGATCTTCGGGAGTAAGAAGGTCGTGGTATTCGATATCAGTGAAGAACGCCTGGAGATGGCAAAGCGTCTCGGCGCGGATGAAGTGGTGAATACGCTTGAGGATGGATTCATGGAGAAGGCGATGGCTGTTACGGGCGGTAAAGGTTATGCATACGTGTTCGAGACTGCCGGTCAGCCTGTGACCATGCGGATGGGCTTTGAACTGGCGGCGAATAGGGCGCACGTCTGCTTTATCGGAACGCCTCATGTGGAGCTTTCCTTTACGCCGGCGATGTGGGAGAATATGAACCGGAAGGAATTTAAGCTTACTGGTTCCTGGATGTCCTACAGCGCGCCGTTCCCGGGGAAGGAATGGGAGTTGACCGCGCATTATTTTGCGACGGGGCAGCTGAAGTTCGATCCGGCATTTGTGTTCCGGAAGTTCCCGATGAGCCAGGCGCAGGAGGCGTTCAATCTGTATAAGAACCCGATGGATGTGAAGGGAAAGATCTTGCTTATGAATGAAGGATAAAGTGCGGTTGATAAAAGGGGATGTCGGAGAATAACGTTTGTATCCGGCGTCCCCTTTGACATGTTCTCTTGATCCGGAGAAGATCAATGCTTTTTTTCGTACGCAATGAACGCGTCTACTTTTGGCTGTGAAGAGCATCCCGGGACGAATTCATTTGTTAAAAAAGCGTCGATCAATTCTTCACGCAGCTTATTTCCTGTAGTGAAAGCGCCCAGACATGCGATATTCGCATCATTGCTCAGACGAGCTCTCTTTGCGGAATATATATCTGAGAGCAGGGCGGCATATGCGCCTTTGACCTTGTTGGCGGCAAGGGATACGCCGATGCCGGTTCCGCACAGCAGGATCCCGCGGTCATATTCTTTGGCGCCGACTGCTTCTGCGACTGCGATCGCCGTATTCGCGTAGATAGGATCCTCGCTTCCAAAATCTTTGATCTCACCGTATCCTTTGGACTCCATAAATGCAATAAGCTGTTCTTTGGCTTCCTGGGCATTCGGATCACAACCGATAGCTATCTTCATAATCATATCCTCCTTCATCTGATCGCTCCGATCAATATTCTATATCCATATCATATAAGAGAATATGGTTGAAAGTCAAGACTTTTGTCACGTGTTCATACAAAAGTCTTGACTCATATGTTTTTTTGATATTTCAAGAATACTTTTCCGAAGAGATTCATATTCGCATACGCGACCAGTGACTGTCCAAAGAGGATGACAAGCCCTCTGGCGAGCAGATAACGCACCAGCAGGAATCCTGCGCCCGCATAGAAGGCGGCGGCAATAAGGGTGATCGGCGCATACATGAATGTGAAGATGAATGCGTTGAATAGGATCTCGCGCAGATTGCCTTTAAAACTCACCATGACCGGATACACCCAGAGCATAGTCAGGACTAGCGTCAGGAAAGCAAGGGCGGCGACGGATACCAGGATACTTTTCCCGGGGACGGCGGCATCGGTCAGGATATAGTAAGCAAGACAGAAGGCGGCGGTCAGGGCTGACAGGATCAGCCAGATGACAGACGCCTTTTTCCAATATAGCTTTATGCCGGTACGGAAATTCCGGAATACGGCGGTGTCGCCGTCCATGAGCCGCCGGATGCAGTAGTATTGTGCGGCTGTGGACGCGCCGGCTGTTATGAGCGGGATACAGCAGATCAGCCATATCAGGTTCAGGATCGTCAGGCGGCTAAGCAGTAAGGCGGATCGCATAAATCCGCTGTTATAATCGAAAAATTTCATAGATGATTCCTCCTTCCGGACGACAGACAGGTCGGGTCATGTCTGTTCCATGCTATCCATCATACACTATAAACTTTCGCTTATCAAGAGACATTGGATATGCTTTGAAATGATTGTTAAAGATAAAACAAACAAAATCATTCTGATTTCAATCCACATTTTAGTGCAAAAACCACATGAAAACACTGTGAAAATCGGAAAAATGTAAAAAGACTTGACAAAAGTAATGAGCGGCTCTATAATAATCACAGATGAACGGCATGGGGCAGGATGATTTCTTTCCGCCAATATTTATTGGCGGAAAGAAATAAGGTTTCAGGCAGGTAAACTGAATACAGGAGCTTTGTGTACGAAGGTAAACCAGAAAAGGGAGGAAAGAAAGTATGAAAAAAAGATTAGTAAGCGTGCTTCTCTGTACGGCGATGGTATCAACGATGCTGATCGGCTGCGGCGGAGGTGGCGGCAATGAAGGCGGAGGCGGAAGCGACGAACCGGCTGAGATGGGAAGCGCAGAAGATTTTGACTGGAAGAACTGCGACGGAACGACGATCAATGTAATGTTCAACGAGCACAACTATTCAAAGGCTGTTATCTCCAAGATCGATGAGTTCGAAGAGAAGACGGGTATCACCGTTGAATATTCATCTACACCGGAAGGTAACTACTTCGATAAGCTGAATACCGCTCTTAGCAGCCGTTCCGGTACGCCGGATATCTTCATGACAGGCGCTTATCAGGTATGGGAATATGCATCGGCAGGTTACATGGAGCCGTTGGATGATTATATCAACAATCCGGCTAAGACGGCAGAAGATTACAACTTTGACGATTTTATTCCGGCTACCGTAGATTCCCTTCGCTGGGATCTGGTTCCCGGACATGCGGTAGGCGAAGGTTCCCAGTGGGCGCTGCCTATGGGATGGGAGCTTAATAACCTGGCTTATAACAAGAATGTATTTGCCGATAAGGAACTGACTGTTCCGACGACGACAGATGAGTTGTTAGAGACGGCAGAAGCTCTGAAGGAGTTTAACGGATCTGGTTCTTATGGTGTTGCAGTGCGCGGTACACGTGACTGGGCTACCATTCATCCGGGATATATGTCATTGTTTGCAACATGGGGCGGACAGGACTTCGCGATCGAAGACGGCAAGCTGGTATGTAAGCTTGATTCCAAAGAAGCGATCGATATGACGGATTATTGGGTTAAGCTGATCAAGGCAGGCGGACCAAGCCAATGGTCCAACTATACATGGTATGAAGCAAGCTCTGACCTTGGCGCAGGAAAAGCAGCGATGCTGTTCGACGCTACAAGCGCCGGTTATTTCCAGAACTTTGAAGGAGCTTCCGATCAGTCCGGTAATATCGCATGGTCTACCATTCCGCTTCCGGAAGGAAAGACAGAAGACGACATGAAGGCGAACGTTTGGATCTGGTCTATGGCTATGAACGCAGATTCCAAGAATAAGGATGCTGCATGGTTATTCTTACAGTACTTTACAAGTCCGGAATATATGCTGTATTCCGGTACGGAAGGTGCAAGCCCGGATACTCCGCGCCAGTCTGTAATGGATAGCGCCGAGTACAAAGAGATTGTTGGTTCCGCAGAGAATTATCTTGAGTCTATCGATATCCTGTCAAAGAACGCTACGATTCAGTTTACACCGCAGCCATACTTCTTCGAGTGTACAACGAAATGGGCGGAAGTTCTTCAGGACCTGGTTCTTACAGATAAATACGAGTCTACGGAAGCGGCTATGAAGCAGCTTAAGAAAGATCTTGATGGAGTCGTAATGGATCTGGAAGTATCTGAATAAGGATGATACGGCCCTGTAGAGATTAGATTTTAATGATACATAATCGGACGATAGTCCGCTTGCCCGTAAAGGGTGCGGTTATGTGGGTTAAAGGCAAGGAGGGGTTACCTGACCCTCCTTGATTTTTTGGATTTAGAAGAAAATCAGAATTGGAGGAAACATAATGAAAGAGCAGAATAAGAACAGTACTGCCGTGAACGAACTGAATGTAGTGCCGTTTAAGACGAGAATGCGTCCGTACTTGATCGTAGCTCCTGCATTGCTTATCACGATCGGTATTATGATTCCGTTTATAATGTCGATCTATTATTCTTTGACGAGTTATTCCTTCAGATTGCCGAACTACAGTTTTGTAGGATTGAAGAACTGGATCGCGATCCTTTCATCCGGGGCATTCTGGAAGGCGGTTTGGGTGACGCTTCGTTATGCGTTCTTTAGTACGGCGTTTGAGATGTTATTGGGAATGGGAGTTGCGATGCTCCTGAATAATCTGAATAATCGCTTTTCTAAGATCTTAAGAGTTGCGCTGATCTTCCCGCTGATGGTAGCGCCTATCACTGCGACGATCATCTGGCAGCTGATGCTGAATAACTCTGTAGGTATCGTAGAGAAATTCCTGAACATCTTTGGAGTGTATAACTTCCCGTGGGCGGCGGGCGCTTCTACCGCCATGATGACGGTAGTCATGATCGACGTATGGGTAAATACATCATTCTGTATGCTGCTTGTGCTGGCTGGCTTGCAGTCTCTGCCAAAGTCGCCGTTTGAGTCGGCTAAGATCGACGGAGGAAGCCCGTGGTTTAATTTCCGTAATCTGACTCTGCCCATGCTGAAACCAAGTTTGTACATAGCATTGTTGTTCCGTCTGATGGCGGCGCTTCAGGAGTATGCGATCATCTTCGGACTTACAAAGGGAGGCCCCGGAGACACATTGATGAACTTGTCGCTGACTTCCTACCAGACAGGATTCCAGTTCCAGAAATTCGGATTCGCGTTGCCGTATATCCTGGTGCTGTGGGTATTTATCAACATGGTTGCGAAGCAGATCGTTAAGAGACAGCGTGCGGCTCAGAAGCAGGCGGCTGGTCTGGAAGAGTGATTTTCAATCAGTTTACTGTCAAAAAATAAGTCAGAAAGGATGTAAAGCATGAATTCAAATAAAAAACTATTGGGCGCGGTCGTCCAGAATCTGTTATTGGTTATATATGCGATATTTGCTTTGTTTCCATTAATTTGGATGGTTATCCTTACCTTCAAGCCGGATACGCAGATGTATACGACGACGTTTGTATTCGATCCGACGTTGGATAACTACAAAGAAGTATTGTTTAACTCCGATTATATCAGCTACATGATCGACAGTTTGATCGTATCGGGCGGCGCGGTTATCGTATCGGTGGTTGCAGGAGTGCCTGCGGCGTATGCGCTCGCCAGATATAATTTCCCGAAGAAGGAGGATATCGCATTCCAGATCCTTTCCTTTAAGTTTGCGCCTGAGATCCTTGTAGTATTGCCTTTGTTCATGATCTTCCAGAAATTGAGGATCTATGATACGCATTTTGGATTGATCTGGGTATATCAGCTGATCTCTATGCCGCTTTTGATCTGGGTTGTGAGGGGATATTTTGAAGATATATCCGTGGAGATCGAGCATGCGGCGCAGGTTGACGGTTACACATGGTATCAGATCTTCTTCAAGATGTTGATCCCGCTTATTAAGCCGGGTCTTGTATCCTCAGCGCTCCTTGCATTTATCTTCGCATGGAACAGTTTCACGTTCCCGTTGATCCTGGCAGGTACGAATGTTCAGCCGATCACGGTCGCGATTACCAAGTTCCTTGGTACTGACAGCGCTCATTATGGACAGCTTGCGGTAGCGGCGACAGTATCTGCATTACCGGCTATTATATTTGCACTTTGTATTCAGAAACATCTGGTACGTGGTCTGAGTTTCGGTGCAGTGAAGGGATAGGTGTGAGAATATGTCAAGAATACAGTTGGAAAATGTTACGAAAAAATTTGGAAAAGTTACCGCACTTGACGGAATTACGCTGGATATAAAGGATAAAGAATTCTTCGTATTATTTGGGCCTGCAGGCGCCGGTAAGACTACGATCCTTAACTGTATCGCAGGTATTCAGATTCCGGAAGAAGGCGTTGTGAAATTCGACGGAGAGGTTATGAATCTTGTAGACGCGGCGCACAGAGACACGGCGATGGTATTCGAGAATTACGCGCTGTATCCGCAGATGACGGTGTACGATAACATGGCGTCTCCATTAAGAAGCAATCTGTACAAGAAAGATGAAGAGTATATCAAGAATAAGATCCAGGAGATCGCCGAGATGATGAAGATGGACTATCTCCTGCAGCGTCTTCCAAGCCAGTTGTCCAACGGACAGAAACAGCGTGTCGCCATGGGGCGGGCTCTGGTGCGTTCTCCCAGAGTATACCTGATGGATGAGCCGCTTGCACATCTGGACGCAAAACTTCGCAACGCTATGCGTACGGAGCTGAAAGAGATCCAGGCAAACTTTGGTACGACCAGTATCTATGTTACACATGATTTCATGGAAGCCATGTCGTTAGGCGACAGGATCGCCATTGTGAACGAAGGGCACATCGTTCAGATCGGAACCGGAGATGAGATCTATTATATGCCGTGCAATGAGTTTGTAGCCCAGCTGATGGGAGATCCGGAGATCAATATCATCGGAGGAACCCTGACTAAGACTGCGGGCGGCTATACATATACGATGAATGCAGGCGGCAGGGCATACGAATTGCCGGCGGACGCAGATCTGTTCGCAAAGTTTGACGAGGCAAGCCTTGAGAAGATCGAGATGGGTATGAGGCCGCAGCATTTGAAATATTCTTTCGAACCGAAGGAAGGTTATCTTAAGTGCTCCGTATACAGTTATGAGAGTATTGGCAACAAATCGGTTATTGTTGCGGAGATGGGAGAATTGCAGCTTCGTATGATCGCGCCGAACGGGTTATCCGTAAAGATCGATCAGGATGTTTATGTTGATATGAAACTTGAGCATGCGATGTTCTTTAATGCCGATACGAAAGAATATGTAGCCCGATACAACGAAGCTGAGATTAAATCTTTTGCGAAACGGGAGGATTAAGAATATGGCAGGATTGAGAATAGAACATCTTTATAAACGGTATGAGAATTCCGGTAAGAAGAAATCCGTGCAGAACGACTATGCGGTAAAAGACTTGAATCTTGTGGCGGAACAGGGGGAGTTCATCGCCCTGCTAGGACCTTCCGGATGCGGCAAGACGACGACGCTGCGTATGACGGCAGGCCTTGAGGATATCACGAAGGGCGAGATCTACATTGGGGACACCCTTGTGAACAACCTCCACCCGAAGGATAGGCATATCGGTCTGGCGTTCGAGGATTACGCCATGTATCCGCCGCTTACAGTATATGATAATATTGCGTTTAACCTGAAGGCGAAGGGCGTAGATAAAGCAGAGATTGACAAGCGCGTCCGTGAGATCGCGCCCCTGATGCAGTGCGACGACCTGTTGGATAAGATGCCGGTGAAGCTCTCAGGCGGACAGAAGCAGCGTGTGAATATCGCACGTGCGATCATCCGCCGTCCGGAACTGCTTCTGATGGATGAGCCGCTGTCTCATCTGGACGGCAAGGCGCGCCAGGCAATGCGTACGGAGATCAAGCGTCTGATCAATGACATTAAGTGTACGACGGTCTATGTAACCCATGACCAGTTGGAAGCGATGTCGCTGGCAGATAAGATCGCGATCATCAACTTCGGCGTCCTTCAGCAGTATGGTACGCCGGCAGAGGTATATGACGATCCGGTCAATGAATTTGTAGCATCCTTTATCGGCGAGCCGCCTATGAACATTCTGGAGACGGTGATCAGAGGCAAAGGGGATCACTTTGTATTTACATTCGAAGGAAGTAATCTTGAGATCGCAGTTCCGGATCGTTATGACCATGTCGTAAGCGACGGCTTCAAATGTAAGATGGGAGTCCGTCCGATGGACGTTCTGATCGGCGGAGAGGATTCTAAGGGTACGCCGGAAGAGGTCGCTACGTTCGAGAACCTTGGAGATGAGAGACGTATCGGTATTCATGTCGGAGAGACGCTGCTGATGCTGATCACGGACGATGAGACGCGGTATAAACAAGGGGATATCATCAAGTTAGAGGTACGCGGAGAGAAGACGCATCTATTTGATCTTGAGAGCGGAGAACGTATCCGCGAGTAAGTAGATTGGTATGTCAAAGAGAGGCGCGCGGCACGCTGCCTGACGGGAGGGGAACCGTATCAGCAGGCAGCGTGTATGAAAAGGTGCAGTATCGACAGAGTGTCGATCAATAAATACATAATATATAACAGGAGGTAATGTATGATGAGCAATTTGCCAGAGAAAATGAAAGCGATCGTAGCGTATGCGCCGGGAGATTACAGGTTCGAGATGGTGGACACGCCGAGGGCAGGCAAAGGTGAGATGATCCTGAAGGTAGAGGCATGCGGTATCTGTGCAGGCGATACCAAAGCATTCGCAGGCGCGGCAAGCTTCTGGGGATTTGACGGACAGCCGAAGTATATCAAAGAGCCTATGATCCCGGGCCATGAATTCGTAGGAAAAGTTGTTGAGATAGGACCGGATGTAAAAGGCGACTGGAAGATCGGCGACAGGATCTGTCCGGAGCAGATCGTTCCTTGCGGCGAGTGTATGTTCTGTAAGACAGGACGTCACTGGATGTGTGAGAAGCATGATCTTTTTGGATTCCAAAATAATGTAAACGGCGGTATGGCTGAATACGTGAAGCTGACAAAGGAAGCGATCCCGTATCTGGTGCCTGCGGATATGCCGATCGAGAAGGCTGCGCTGATCGAGCCTTATGGATGTTCCTTCCACTGTGTAGACCGTGCGCAGATCAAGACGACGGACGTCGTGGTACAGTCCGGCGTCGGTACTCTCGGACTCGGAATGGTCGGAGCGATCAAACAGGCGAATCCGAAATGTCTTATCGTATTAGATATGAACGACGCACGTCTTGAGAAAGCGAAAGAATTCGGCGCTGATATCGTGATGAATCCAGGAAAAGAGGATGTCGTGGCGAAGATCAAAGAGATGACCGGCGGTTATGGATGTGATATCTATATCGAGGCAAGCGGACATCCGTCAAGTGTTCAGCAGGGGCTTGACTGTATCCGTAAGATGGGGCGTTTCGTAGAGTTCTCCGTATTCGGCGCGCCGGTAACGGTTGACTGGAGTATCATCTCCGACAGAAAAGAATTAGACCTTCTGGGCGTACACTTAAGTCCGTTCTGTTATGATACGGTCATCGAGTGGATCGGTAACGGCAAGCTGCCGACAGAGGGCGTCGTAACGCACAAGTTCCCGCTTGAGAAATGGGAAGAAGGATTCCATATCGCTAAGACAGGGGAAGGCGGAGCGCTTAAGGTTGTTCTCGTACCGGATATGGAAGCATAGTAGATATAACAAATCATCTTAGGAGGGTCAAGATATGCAGCGTATAATGAATAATCCAGATGTGATCGTAGACGAGATGCTGAAAGGTTTCCTGAAAGCACACAGCGATATCGTGGAGGCAACCGAGAATCCGCGGGTTATCAAGGCAAAGGATATTCCGGAAGGGAAAGTCGGCGTGATCACCGGCGGCGGTTCCGGACATAAGCCGGCGTTCGTAGGCTACTGCGGAAAGAATCTGTGCGACGCAGTAGCGGTCGGCGAGATCTGCTCGTCCCCGACAGCGGCGGCATTCCTGGATGCGGCTAAGGCGGCTGATCAGGGGAAAGGCGTCGCGTGTTTATACGGGAATTATTCCGGAGACAACATGAATGTAAAGATGGCAGTGAAGATGGCAAAGAAGGCGGGCATCACGGTTAAGACGGTAGTGGCAAACGACGATGTTGCATCCGCTCCCAAGGATCAGAGAGAGAAACGCCGCGGTGTTGCCGGTGAAGTCCTGATGTGGAAAGTCGGCGGAGCGAAAGCGGCACAGGGCGGAGATCTCGATGAGGTTATCGCGGCGGCACAGAAGGCGATCGATCATACACGTTCCGTAGGGATCGGGCTTACGCCTTGTACACTTCCGGCAGTCGGACATCCGAATTTCGAGATCAAAGACGGGACCATGGAAGTAGGGATCGGACATCACGGAGAACCGGGTATCGAGGTATGTGAACTTGAAACTGCGGATCAGATGGCTAAGAGAATGGTTGATGTGGTAGTACCGGATTATCCGTTCGCAGAAGGAGACGAGGTGGTTGTACTGGTATCCGGACTTGGCGCAACTCCCGTAATGGAACTGTATGTTCTGTATGATGAGATCGACAGGCTTCTTGCAGAGAAAGGAATCAAGACACATAAGGCATATGTAGGCAATTATTTCACATCTATGGAGATGATGGGAGCAACACTCACGATCATGAAATTGGATGATGAATTAAAAGAACTGATCGATATGCCGGCAAACAGCATGGGACTTAAGCAGTTCTAAAAGAATCTGTATGAGAGGGCATGGAGGTAGTGCAATGAGCATATTCAAGAATGCGGACGGGAAATCCGTTCTGCTTAAGATGGTAAAAGGAATCCAGGATAATAAGGCATATCTTGGCGAGGTAGACGGACTGATCGGAGACGGCGACCATGGTATGAATATGAACAAAGGATTCAGTTTGTTTGAAGAACGTTTTAAAGACAAGGAATTTAGTTTTTCGGAAGGGCTGGATGATCTTGGAACGATTCTTTTCAATGAGATCGGCGGGTCTATGGGACCGATCTATGGAAATATCCTGATGGGCATGGCAGAGGCAGGAGAGGATCTGGAAGAGATCGGTGTGGCAGATCTTGCGGCTATGCTGGAGAACGGGCTGAAAGAACTGCAGGATATCGTTGAAGCGCAGGTTGGAGACAAGACTCTGGTGGATACGCTGTCGCCTGCGGTAGATGTTCTGAAAGCGGCAGGAGGATCCGGGAAGGATTATAAGGAAGCGTTGGAAGAGATGAAGGCGGCAGCAGAAAAAGGCCGCGATTCTACCAAAGATATGGTGGCGAAATTCGGGCGTTCCAGCCGTCTGGGCGAGCGTTCCAGAGGCGTTCTGGACGCGGGAGCGACATCCTGCTGTATCATTCTGACAGCGATGGCAGACGGGATCATAGAATTATTGTAATATTTCGGACGGCAGATCATAGCGCCGTTTTGCAGGAAAGTGCGGGGGATAAAGTATACCCGCACTTTTTTGAAAATAAACTTGACAAAATACAGGAAAATGATATACTGATTACAAATGTAACTCTGAATTACATTTGTAACGTCTGCTTGTATGGTCTGTGATTTCTCTATATGATATTTTATAAGATCAGGGTGTGGATTGTCAAGAGCACTCTAGATCAGATGGAGGGATATATGAACCGGAATTTGTATGTAAAAATAGCGTATTGGTATCATACTTTGGGGATGACCCAGGATGAGATCGCAAAGAGATTATCCTACACACGGCAGAAGGTGAATCAGATCATCAACTCACTGCCGGATATGGGGATCGTAACGTTGAACATTCACGGATATGAGCGGAATAATGTTGAGCTTGAGAATCAGATCGAAGAGAAGTTCCGTCTCAGGGAAGCCATTGTCGCGCCGGATTACGGAGAGCCGAGTACGGCGATCTATAAAGTGGCGAATGTAGCCGCGCAATACCTGGATGAGATCATCCAGCAGGGACATATCATCGGGGTATCATGGGGAAGGACGCTTGCGGAGGTGGCAGATCAGATGTCATACAGACGCCGCAGCGCCTGCCGGGTCATCCAGCTGATGGGAGCCCAGAATATCGAACGTCCGGTGGAGAAGTGTGATGAGATCGCCAGAGGGATCGCGAATAAGCTGGATTGTCCAAGTTATATGCTGTATGCGCCCGTGGTGGTGGAGCACGCGGAGACGAAGAGATGGCTGTTCCAGGAGAAAAGTATTAAGGCTTCTTATGAGTTGATGCGGGAATGTGATATTGCGGTGCTTGGAGTTGGAGAGTTGTCGGAGCAGTCCACCATGTGCGCGCGCGGCCATATTACGAAAGATGATATACGGGTGCTAAGGGCGCAGGGCTTCGTGGCAGATCTTGCCATGAATCCGATCCGGAGAGACGGAAGTTACGATGACTGCCCTCTGACAGAGCGGCTTCTGAATGCAGATATGGAGTGTCTTAAGAAGATTGATAATACTGTGCTTGTCGCAACGGGGGAAGAGAAGATAGAAGCGATCCGGGCGGCGCTTCGCTCGGGATGTATTGATACGCTGATCATAGACGAGACAACGGCAAAGAACGTAATGGAAGGGGTTTAGGAGGTTATACTGGAATGAAGTATATTCTTGGAATAGATGCAGGAACATCAAATGTAAAGGCAGTATTGTTTGATGAAGACGGGCATGAGGTACGCGTGGCGAGCCGCGAGAGCGAGACGCACGGCGAGGGCAATCATGTAGAGCAGGACATGGATACTGTCTGGGAGAATGTGAAGGCATGTGTAAAGGATGTGGCGGGATCGGCTCCGGTGGACAAGGAAGATATTATCGGGATCGGAGTCACCGGACAGGGAGAGGGCTGCTGGCTGATCGACCGGGACGGCAACCCGGTTCAGAGTGCGATCCTGTGGTGCGACGGACGGGCGGTAAATGAAGTAAAGAAGATCACGGAGGATCATCCGGAGGTCGGAGAATTGTATCATCGGACCACAGGCACGCCGCCTCCGGGGAATCAGATGATGCTGCTGAAATGGATGAAAGAGAACCGCAGAGACGTGCTTGACAAGGCGGCGAAGCTGATCTTCTGTAAGGACTGGATCCGGTATAAGATGACCGGCGAAGTAAAAGCTGAGATAACCGACAGTCTTACTTCTCTGGTCGACGTAAGGAGCGGCAAGATCGCCCTGGAACTCATGGAGGCGCTTGATCTTGCGGAATACAGGGATTATCTGCCGGATCCGGTATGTTCTGACGAGGTGGTGGGAACGATCCTTGATACATTTGCAGATGAAGTGGGATTAAGGCGGGGGCTTCCGGTCATTGCGGGAGCGCTTGATACCTCGGCTACGGCGGTAGGACTGGGAGCAGTCCATGAAAAGGACGTGTGTGTGATCCTGGGGACGACATGTGCGAACGAGATCGTACTAAGGAAAGAGGATTGTGATTTCGGAGCGGGGAATACCAGGTATGAGAAACACCCGGCGGGAGAGTTCTTTGTCGAGCTGCAGCCGACTCTTAACGGGACTCCGAATATTGACTGGATGATGGAGAATATTGCGAAGACCAAAGATTTCAATGAGATCGACCGGATCGTGGAGAATACTCCGGTGGGGTGCGGCGGCGTTGTGTATCATCCGTACATAAGCGTTGCCGGGGAACGCGCTCCGTTCTATCATCCCTATGCACGGGCGAGTTTCTTTGGTATCAGCCAGGTAACGACGAGAGGGGATCTGATACGCGCCGTATATGAGGGGATCAGCATGTCGATCCGGGATTGTCTGGGAGATCTGGACAAGAATGCGACGATATTTCTGGCAGGAGGAGGCGCCAACAGTCTGGTGTGGGCACAGATGATCGCCGACGTGCTGGGGAGGCGGGTGATGATCCCGTCAGGAAAGGAACTGGGCGCGAAAGGCGTGGCGCTGATGATCGGCGTCAGCCAGGGACTGTACAAGGATTATGAGGATGCCGCCGACAGAGCCTGTACGTTTCGTCAGGTGTTCGAGCCGGATCTGATGAATACGAAGAAATACGATCTGATCTATGAGCTCTACAAAAAAGTAAGGATCCATAATCAGGAGATCTGGGATTATAGACATCAGATGAATAAGAAGATCAAAGTGATCAGCGAGGAGGAATAAGACCTATGAAGATATTTTTTACAGCGGAGTATAACGAAGAAGAGCTGAAGCCTTTATACGAGATGGGCGAAGTAGTCAAAGACGGATGGGCGCTGGGGCTTCCTAAGATGGCGGAAGATGAGTTGGCAGAAAAGGTCCGGGACGCAGATATGATCATTACAAGTTATGACGATATCACACGCAGGGTGATCGAGAGCGCGCCCAATCTGAAGCTGATCGCATGTACCAGGGCTACGCCGGTGAATGTTGACATGGAGGCGGCAAAAGAGAGGGGAATACCGGTTCTTTATACGCCCGGAAGGAATTCCGATTCGACGGCGGAGATGACGATCGGGCTCTCCATTGCACGGAAGATCCCGATGGCGCACGGCGCGCTGAAGGCAGGCAGGTTCACAGGGGATCCCGACGCAAAGAAGGTAACCAAGGATGGGCTGAAAGTAGACATGATATGGGATATGGACATGGATTCACCGTATATGGTGTTCAAAGGGACACAGCTGCATGGGAAGACGCTTGGAATCGTCGGATACGGAAGTATTGGGCGCAGAGTCGGCAAGATCGCAAGAGCGTTCGGCATGGAGCTTTTGATCTATGATCCGTTTGTGGGGGAGATCGACGTAGAAGAATTCGGAGTCAGGAAGGCTGTTACACTAAAGCAGCTCATGCAGGAGTCGGATTTTGTGACCTGCCACATGAAGATCACAGATGAGACAAGAGGCTGTATCAGCCGTGAGATGATCTCTTATATGAAGCCGACGGCATATTTTATCAACGCGTCAAGAGGGGCGATCCTGGATGAAGAAGCGATGGTTGAGGCGCTGAGAGAGAGGAAGATCGCGGGAGCGGCATTCGATGTATATGCCAATGAACCGCTGTCAGGCGTCCATCCTTATGTGACAGAGCTTGACAATGTGGTGATCACGCCGCATATTGCCGGCGCCACGGACGATGTACTGATAAACCATACGAAACAGATTGTTGCAGATGTAAGGAGGTTCCTGAACGGGGAGCATCTTCTGTACCAATATAGATTCTGATTAACCACAGGAGGAAGATAGGATGAACAGAGAAAAGGCAAAATTAATGCAGATCGAAGTATGTAAGACGGCGAAGGCGATGTATCACAGCGGGCTTGTCGCAGGAACCTGGGGGAACATCTCGGCACGTATTGATGAAGATCACATGGTGATCACACCGTCCGGCATGGATTATGAGCGTCTGTGCCCGGAAGATATGGTGGTGGTAGATATGAATACATTAGAATATGAAGGGAGCCTGAAGCCATCCATAGAGACGATCGTACATTCGGCAGTCTATAAAGACCGTCCTGAGGTGAATGGGATCGTGCATACACATTCGACTTACGCGCTGACAGTTGCGGCGGCAAGGAAGACGATCCCGCCGATCTGTGACGATCAGGTACAGATTCTCGGAGGGGACGTAAGGCTTGCGGCTTATACCATGCCGGGAACGAAGGAGATGGCGGACGAAGTTGTGCATGCACTTAAGGAACGCGCGGGGGCGTTGATCGCAAATCACGGTGCGATCACGGTAGGCCGTACTCTTGCAGAGGCATATACCGGTTCGCAGGTATTGGAGAAAACCGCCATGGTATATATCAATTGCCAGAGCATAGGAGGCGGGGTGGAGATTTCACAGAAGGATATTGATTTTTTCCACGATTTCTTTATGAACAAATATGGACAGAGATAGGAAAAGTAAGCCATGTGATAATGGCAATGACCAGAAGCAGGAGAAGAGAATGATAGATAGCAGATTAAAACTTCTGATATTTGATATGGACGGCGTGATCTTAGACAGCGAGCCGTTGCACGAGAATGCAAGACAGATGATGTTCCGAAGACTTGGGATCGTACCGGATGACACATTCCCGGATCCGGTAGGGAATTCTTCCAGTGGTTTCTGGAAGCAGGTGATCGAAAAATGCGGGATCGAAGGAGAGCCCGTCGATCTGGAAAAGGAACAGTACCGATTAGTAGCACAGCAGATAGAAGAGGATCAGATCCCTCCGTCAGAGGGGCTTAAGGAATTGCTTCTATGGGCGATAGGCAATGGGATCAAGATCGGTCTAGCGTCATCATCTACCAGGGTTCTGGTAGACGACGCTCTTCGGCTTCTTAAGATAGAAAGGTATTTTGATCATACGGTGTCAGGGGATGAAGTGTCGGCAAAGAAGCCGGCGCCGGATGTGTACCATAGAGTACTTGAGATGGCAGGGATCCCGGCGGAGTATGCGGCGGCGGTGGAGGATACGCATACGGGGATGCTGGCGGCGAAGAATGCGGGTATCTTCTGCTATGGTTACAGGAATACGACTTCCGGAGCGCAGGATATGAGCGCGGCGGACAGGATTATTGATAAGCTGGAAGAAATTATGTATACAGGAGGAAGGATCGCATAATGGAAGGCAGGGTTCACGAAATCCTGCCTTTTGGCATATAATAATGAAAAAAGTATCAGGGGGCTAATTATGCCTTATTCAATCATGCTGGATGCAGGACATGGAGGAGAACGAGATCCGGGAGCCGTATATAACGGGCGACAGGAGAAGGACGACGCTTTGCGTCTTACGCTTGCAGTAGGAGAGATCCTTCAGAATAACGGGATCGACGTACAATATACAAGGACGACGGACGTCTATCAGACACCCTATGAGAAAGCTATGGAGGCAAACCGCGCCGGAGTGGATTTCTTCGTTTCCATTCATCGGAACTCCTATCCGACGGATAACGAAGTGTCCGGGGTGGAGACTCTTGTCTATGATCTGTCAGGACTAAAGTACCAGATGGCGCAGGATATCAACGATCAGTTAGAGGCGGTTGGCTTCGTGAATCTGGGAGTGAAGGCAAGGCCGAATCTGGCGGTACTTAGAAGGACACAGATGCCTGCGCTCTTGGTGGAGGCAGGTTTTATCAATTCGGATATTGACAATCAGCTATTCGACGATAATTTTCAGGATATTGCACAGGCGATCGCATCTGGCATACTCGATTCACTTGATTCGGCAGGAGTTATCAAGGATGGTCAATACCATGTACAGGTGGGGGCGTATCGGAACCGAAGATATGCGGAAAGGCTGCTGAATGAGCTGTTGGAAGAGGGATATCCGGCATTTATAGAGGATTCGGGTTCCTACCTGCGTGTACAGGTGGGGGAATTTGACGATATGGATGACGCTGCCGAACTGGAGAGACAGTTGAAACTGGCAGGATATCCTACGGTGATCGTAAGTTAAGCCTGTTCATTTTTGTTAAAATTCACCTTGTTGATATGGTGGGGGATATGTGTTATTTTTAACAGAATGAAATCTGTGTTTTGATAAGGTTAAATGTCATTTTAATGGGGAAAAGTTATGGATATACAAGTTTTATCAGATGAAAAGATCTTGGATGTTTTGGGGAAAAATCCGCAGAAGGGTATGGTTCTTCTGATGGAGAAATACACGGGGCTCGTCTGGCATGTGATCTCTTTCCATGTGGAGAACCCGGAGGATATTAAGGAATGTACGAATGATACGTTTTCAGGATTTTATTTCAAGAGGAAAAGATTCGATCCTGAACGAGCATCTCTGCCAGTCTACCTGACTGCGATAGCCCGTAAGATTGCGATCTCCCGTTACAGGAAGGAGAAGCTGCGGCGCAGTATGTCTCTGGATGAGAGCGCGCTTGGAGCGGAAGAAGGCAGGGAGGACAGAAGATTTAACCGTGCGGAGCTTAAGGTGGATATGGAGCGCGCCATGTCTGTACTTAAGCCCAATGAGCTAAAGATCATCCGGATGAAGTATTATGACGGGATGACAGTACGGGAGATCGCGGAGTCTCTTGATCTGCCTTATGAGACCGTGAAGAAGCGGCATCAGAGGGGGATCTTGAAACTGGGGCAGAGTATGCTGATGTTACTGCTGATCCTGGTGCTTCTGTTATCCTTCTCGGCATGTGTCTATGGCGTCCTGCGGTATCTGGATATCATTCCGCCGCTCTGGGTGCAGGAAGAGGAAGAAGATCCGGAAGTCATTCCGGATGACGGACTGGTGATCAATAATGACCAGGGATGGCGGGACAGGAGCCGTGAACCAGAACCGGGACCGGGACAGGGACCGGAAGAAGAGAACGATCTGGCGGAAGTACCAGAGGCGGGGATTTCGTCAGTCAATATACTCGAAAACAGGCAGGAAGAGGAAGTACATACGGAATACAGTCCGATGGAAGCTGTCATAGAAGAATATACGGTCAGTCCCGGATACGGTGTCAATCTCAATCCGGAAGAAGCTGTGTATTCTCTTACGGAAAAGATGATTTATGAAGACCAGGACTATACGCTGTCGCTAGATGAGTTTGTCTATATCAATAATGAAGTGCTTATTACGCTGACACTCCAGATCAAAGATACGGCTAACAGAGACGAACCGAGATTCAGGAATTTTACTTTGGAATACAACGGAAGCAGTTGGAGATATTCAAGTCAAACGGAATATCAGCCTAACCTTACTTCGCGTGTTCGATATCTTCAATTTGAAAATGTTTCGCTTCCTGCTTCTGAACAGGGGCTTCAGGCGCTGACACTTAAGATAGATGGATGTCCGATATTTGTATTCGATCTGAGTACCATCAAGCAGGATGAGATCAAGGATCATCCTTATCAGGTGGGGAAATACGGCGGTGTGATGGCGATCCCAAGGCTTGAGGATGGTTCGCTTATCGTTGAGATCCATCCTCTGGATGATGATGATGAATATAAGCTGCTGCCGGGGCTCATCAGGGATTCTACCGGCGGGATGTCAGACGATGCTGTAACGGTGACAGGAGAGGATGGGACAGAGCGGCAGGGGAGATGCCTGTGGTATTCTCCGTGGAATATTAAGACTTATTTTGAATGGGACTTTGGCGAGGCGTCTCCGGGAAAGTATACATTGCATGTCCCGTCGCTTTGTTATGAACGGGAGCTGGGGGATGAGTTTACGATAACGATCGATCTGGAGAATAATACATGGGACAGCAGGGAGTATCCGGTTCACGGCGGAAGTGTATATTTGAAAGAGTGCAGGCTTCTGTCTGGGGATCCGGAGTTTGATAAGGATGCCTTTGAAGAGTTTTATGAAGAGCCGTTTCCTGATATTGGGGATATGGATCTGAGGGAAAGCTTGATGGAATGCCGATCTTTGAAGATTGGATACATCCCGGACGATCCGGAATTTTCGCTTCTGGCAGTTTACGCGATGGACGCAGAGACAGATCCGAATCCTGAGCCGGAACCTGATATAAACCCGGATCTGGAACTACCTTTGACGCCCTCTCATATGGAGCCTTATGAAGAAGAAATCCGTTTATCAATGAAATCTAAAGATTTGGGGGACCTGGATACGAAATATCTTCTTCGGACAAGCATGGTAAGAGAATATGTAAAGAATGCATATCTCAGATTCCGAAAAGACGATGTTATCAACTATCGGTGGAATCAGAGTTTTGATATTACTTTCACTGTAAATTAATTATTGTATTATTTTTGTCCCCTTTTACATTTCTGGTGCGAATATACATAAAGGGAGATTGGGAAACTGCCTGATAAGACTTGGTCACAGGCAGTTTCTTTTTGTCTTTGTTGCCATAATGCAAAGGGGGATGAGATGTTGGAACAGTATAGGATGGATGATATGACCAGGCTTGCGATGGAGTGCATTTCTCTTGGGGGGCGTCCGCGACCGGAGCTTCGGTGGCTGAATTGCAGGTATGACCGTGTGAAGAAGCGATGCGGGCTGAGAAGTAAGACGGAGACGGATAAGCTGTTGTATGAGCGTATGTATGGAAGAGCGCCAAAAAAGGATTCGGAGGTGCTGAAACTCAGGTACTGGCGTACCGGGAAGTGTATGCCCGGCAACAGGGAGCATTGTCTGTTGTTCGGCAAAGCGTTGGAGTTGTCTGAGACAGAGATGGAATTCTTCGTGCAGCAGTATTATGACCGGGGGATGGAGCTGTATGACGCCGTGTCTGACGCGGCGGATCCGGCGTACCGGGAGAGACGGGCATATCTTAAACAGATCGTGGAGGCATATCTAAGGAACGTGCCGGAGAATAAGCTTGAGAGTCTTCATATTCCGAGGAAGAAAGCAGGAGTGTTCCTGCGGCACATCTATTTTACAGATGCTCTTCGGTATATCAAGGGATCGGGGGAGCTGAAGCCTGAGATCATCAATAAGCATATTACTAGCCTGCGGTATGAATCGGAATTTGCCAGGCAGATGCGTCTGAGCGGAGAGATTCCCCGCAAGGCGTTGATACGGCATCTTCTGATCCTGGGGATGCCGGATGTTACCCTTAAGAAGATGAACAGGCAGCTGCGGTTCTTCGGATATCTTCCGCTTGAGGAGGAACATACGATGACCAGGGGGGAGAGGCTTGACTGGCTGCTGATCAGGCTGTTCCAAATGTATGAAGAGAAACGAAGGGAAACGGATGACGTGCGTGCCGGCGTTTGGTTTCGGGAGGCATGCCGTACATTGGACGAGGTTTTTAAGAAGGAGGGTTGTTCAAGGCTTCGGTTCATGCATTTTAAGGCATTGGATCTATAGCGGGCATAAGAAGATAAGCCCTGCAAAGGAAGAAAAATGAATTTTGGAAAAGGAAGGATGAGAGAATGATAAATAATAAAGATGAATTCAGGAAAAAATGTGAAGATATGTTGGCTTTAGAAGCATATATGGACACGCTGCAAAGTTATCGGGTGCAGTCCAAAGTAAAGTTCAGAGAATTAGTAAAAAGGGACTGGATATCGCTTTTGATGGTGATCGTGGGCATACTGGCGATCCAGGGACTGCGTTTCGCCAGGGGGTGGATGGAAGATATAGATACGGATATGATACTTTTGTACGGGGTACTTTATTACGGAACCTATATAGTGAGCTTCCTGTGCTATGTCTGGTTGCTTATAGCTTTTCTCCCAGGTCTTGGAGACGAAGCAAGAGAGGGGATGCTGATATTCCTGTGGCGTGCGCTGAGACTGGCGTTCATCAACAGATCAAGGGAGAAGGAAAACCGAAAGAATGCAACAGAACGGAAACTTGCCCAAGATGCAAAGACGATCCTGGAGAAAGAATTGCTGGAGTATACATTTGCTGATGAGGAAGTGGATGAGGACGGCAGAAGGAGCCGGGATAGCCAGTATGTCTTTGACATTTCGCCTTTAAAAGAGAAGACGAAGAAACTGATCAGCAATATGTATGGCGTATCACGGTGGGATCATCCCATAATAGGAGAGAATCTGGCTCTGGATGTATTCTCGACGTGCTGTGGGAGGATAAAGACAAAAGAAGAAGACAAAGAGCTGCGGCTGGACGGGTTTGCTTACGCTTATGAATTGACGCGTGAGAAGCTGCGGGAGATACTGTCGGATGATTATCTGCTGCTTTATGCGGATATGGATGGGCTGCGCGCGGCAGAGGGGGAGAAGATCTATATCAAGAAGATCTATGAGGTTGCCGCAAGAAGGCTGACAGAGAAGACGACACGTACTACGACCACAAGCTATGACGTAGACAAAGCGTTGAAAACTTTTAATTCCAACCTGGATGTGCTGCTGAATGTTGATGCGATCGGGATCAATGAGCATACGGCGTGGAAGCAAAAAGGCGAGAAGAGGATCAATGAGGCGCTGGCGACTACGACAACCTCCGAATCTACAAAAAGATGTGTCGGAGAGGAATTGATGATACTGGAGGAGGGGTATGCGGTCTTCCTGGGGAATACGTTGAAAGCAGTGGGGATACCAAGGAAGAAGGCAGAGGAACTACATATCGTCTATGAATTGGATAAACCTTTCAAAGTTGAATTCATGGATTATGAGATGAAGATCCCGGAGGAAGAACGTTTCCATGGTAAGATCATATGGGCAGAGACCAGACAGGTGCGCCCGAATCCCTTTAGTACGGCTCTGCAGGTTACAGAGATGATAAAGGATATCAAGCCTTTTGATGCTTCTGCCGAGATACCGGATGATACGGCAAATGAGGCGGAGATGAAGGTATGGCGTTTCTTTATGACGGAGCGTTTTAAGAAGGAGATCGGACGTGTATGGGATCGTAAAGAATGTGAGGAGCTTGCAGGGAAGCCGCAGGAAGAGCCGCTTCCCCGATCCTATGACCGGAAAGCCGCGATCAATGGAGTGCTGTTGGCGCTCTTGGTCTGGAGCGCGGCGTCTATAACAGACAAATTACCGCCGATGCTCCGGCTAGGACCCGTGGAGAGGGCATGGAAGATGATGACAGAGGACGATCAGCGGTTTATCCGCCAGGGAAAGAATCCGGAATTTACCAAGGGCTGTTATCAGAGGTTTATCCATAACGGAACGAATGCCAATATCGAAGCGTCGGATGTAAGGCGCAGCGCAGCCGCAGAAGGAAGCTGGCTGTGGGTCAATGACTGGACGGGGCTTCGCAGGCACAACAGCAAGGTTCCGGAAGAATGGAACGCAATGGGTGATAATTATTTCTGTGAAGAACATGCCGCGGCAATGTTATATGCAGGAGATCTCGGGTTCGCTGTGTCTGCGCAGGGGGACGGAGAAAGCTATGCAGTCCTCTTTAACCGGGAGAAGGACGAGAAGGATAAGGGCGAGACTGTCGCCAGAGGATGGATAGACGGATTTCTGGAGGACGGCAGCTTTACGTATGATTCCGTTATCAGCCGTCTGTATTCAATCTTGCAAAAGCAGGAATCAAAAAATATAAGCGCAGAAGAGATGGCGGGGCTGCTTTATTTTACTTCCCGGGGAGTATTGCTGGATTATCAGGACGGCGAGGCGATCTTTGCGGATGATTTCACCGATGCGGGGACCGTACATGTCTATAGGTATACAGAAGAGGAAGCCGAGGAGCTCGTCTCTTATCCGGATGATTATACAGGAAGCGGTTCAGGACGTTTTATTGTGGAAGATACCCTCTATTATGCAGAGAATCTGGCTGTAACGAGTTTTAGCCTGGAGCAGAAAGAAGGAGGCTGGAGGAAGATCTATGATGCGGAACAGCTGATCCGGGGGCTTAATTACGCTTATGGAAAAGAAGGCAGATTAAGTATCCTGTCTTTATCGGAGGAGAGTGTGGTTATTCTCCTTCCTTCAGAAGAGAGACTTGAAACAGTGGAGATAACCGGACCGGCAGAAAGCATCTATACGGTGAAGAACAAGATCATGATCTACAGACCGTCGGAAGGAGAATATAATTCCGCCAAGGGCGGCAAATATAGTTATGTAGAATTAAATTAGCGTGGTTTGGGCTTAGCACATCATTACATTAATTCTTGAGTAATGATGTGCTTGCCTTTTAACCCTTCGGCAGCGAGAAGATGAACTCGGTTCCGACCCCTTCGGTGCTGACGACATTGATATTCTCCCCGTGTGCCTGGATCGCTTCCTTGACAATGGCAAGTCCCAGGCCGGTTCCTTCCTTACCCTGATTTTTCTTGATATCCACCTGCGTAAACGCGTCAAACAGACGTTTCAGATCTTCTGCATGGATTCCCTGTCCGGTATCTTTGACCGACACATACAACAGTATTTTTTCCATCTCACGCTTCTGCTGTCTGACCGTAATCGTTACGGAACCTTCCTCCGTATATTTGACCGCATTGTTCATGATATTAATAATTACCTGCCGGATGCGCAGTCCGTCTCCGTATAACAGACGCGGTATCTGTTCGTCCACATCCATCTCCAGCGTAACTTTTTTATCCCCGATTCTGGTTGCCCCGATAATCTGAATATCGCGCAGCATCTGTGCAATATCGAACGTATCTTCGGAAATTTCAAACTTGCCGGCTTCGATCTTGGAAAAATCCAGCAGATCGTTAATCAGCTTTAACAACGCCTTTCCGGAGCTTTGAATATTCAAAAGATATTTTTCGTCTTCTGCATCCCGGTCTTTGCGCAGCAGTACTTCCGTCAGTCCTACAATGGCGTTCATCGGCGTACGTATCTCATGAGACATATTTGATACAAAAGCTGACTTTGC
>OFFW01000444.1_pt1 | contig 30559 bp, 24 predicted proteins | sample 1521501 | NCBI WGS metagenome assembly OFFW01 (sample SAMEA3504107, study PRJEB24116) | mouse gut metagenome | biome: mouse gut; feature: mouse-associated habitat; material: faeces | place: Denmark | collected 2011
CTCCCCCTTTTTACTTTATCCACAAATTACGGGCTTTATCATCTGTGATTTCTCACAAGATATTATTTTCGCACAAAATTTATGTTTAAGCAATACCCTGTCCGCTATATTAATTTATCTTTAATATTTCCGACAGGAATTTTTAATAGGCGTTCTTATTGATAAACCCTTTAAATAATGTAAGGAACATAATTTTAAAGTCCATAGACATGGTCCAGTTTTCAATGTAAAAAAGGTCGTACTCAATTCTTCTGCGGATGGAGGTGTCGCCCCGGTACCCGTTAATCTGTGCCCACCCCGTAAGTCCCGGCCTTACCTGATGCTTTATCATATAACGGGGAATTTCCTCCTTAAATTTCTCCACGAACTGGGGCCTTTCCGGTCTTGGCCCTACCAGAGACATCTCCCCCGTCAGAATATTAAAAAGCTGGGGAAGCTCGTCTATGCTTGTTTTTCTGAGGAATTTTCCTATCCCCGTAACCCGCGGGTCGTCACGGACTGTCCATGCTTTCTCCTCTGCGGAAGGCTTCTGCATTTCCATGGTTCTGAACTTGTACATATTAAATGTCTTGTTGTGGAGCCCAACCCTCTCCTGCTTGAAAATCACAGGCCCCCGGCTGCTGCATTTCACCGCGACCGCCACAAGAAGCATAACCGGCGACAACAGAATAATTCCGAAAAAGGAGCCGATGACGTCGATTGCGCGCTTGGCAACCCAGTTTAAGGTGTTGGTAAGGGGAACGTAACGGATATTGATTACCGGAAGCCCCATCAAATCCTCGGTGTAGGGATGGCTTGGCACCAGCGAATTATAATCCGGTATAAACTTTGTATGGACTCCCGACTTTTCGCACAAATCCACAATGGCCTCCAGATGGTCGTAATCCTTAAGCGCCAGCGTAATGGCAATCTCGTCCAGATTATTTTCCGGCAGGATATATTTAATATTTTCAATTCTGCCTACCACTTTTACGCCCTTATACAGGGTTCCGCTTGGAATCCTGTCGTCCAGTATGCCCCGGACCACGTACCCCCACTGGGGATTTGCGTTGATTCTGGTAATATATTCCTCAGCCGCCCTTGAATATCCAATCAGCAGCATATACTTTAAATTATAGCCCTTTTTCCGGAAATAAAGCAGCATATTCCGTATTAACGTACGGTAAATAGTGGTAAAGGCAATATTAATCACATAAAACGCGCCCATCATAAAACGGGAAAAATACTGCTGCTTGATTAAATAAAGGAATACGATAAAAATAACGATTCCTACGGTATTTGCCTTTATAATGCCCTCAAACTCATACTTCCGCCTGGTGGCGCGCTTGGCCGCATAAAGGTTAAAAAAATAGTAAAGGACAATATATTCAGGCACAACAAAATACAGGAAGCTGAAATAGGTTCCCATATCCAGTGCGCCTGCACCAGGTTCCGTATCGGCGAAGATGGTGCAGAACTTTATATACCATGCAAGCAAGTAGGCAAGTGCCACAACAACGGCATCCGCCAGCAAGTGCAATCGGTTAAAATACTTTTGATTGTCCTTAATCATATCCCGCTACCTTCCGGCGACTGAATGGTTAGAAATATTTTACAATATTATTACAAAAAGTACAACTTGAAAATATTTTCGTGGGGCGCAGCGTGGAGGAGGGACGCCGGGAGGGAGATGTTCCTTCGTCGCCACGCTCCCGCTCTATAAAAACGCAGCAGTACTAAACTCGGCCCGCCGGCCTCGTTAAGTGCTGGCGTTTTTATAAGGGCTCCTCCAGGAACATCTCCCTCCCGGCTGGTCTCCTCAGACGGTCGGTTCGCTGCGCTCCCTCGGTAATAGTTGGCTGCGTAAACTAAGTGGTAATTGCGGTAATGGTTGGCTGCAACCTCAAACTTATCTATTGGCTGGCAGAGGCCAGCCGAAGCGGGAGTACAGACCTTAAGGAGTCCCTAAAAAAACGTCAGTGCTTAGCGAGGTTTCGAGCCGCGCAGCGACTCGCGAGCTTAGCATCTGCTACGTTTTTTTCGGAGCGGGAGCGTGACGACGAAGGCCTGTACTCCCGCTTCGGCGTCCTCCGTCCTCCCATCCACATCCCTACGCAAACCTCCTGAAAATATTCACCCACAACTGTCCCTGTATCCAGGCATAATTCCTAAGATTCCTTACCCGAAACCTCACCTTGCGGCTCCGTCCCTCCTTTGAGCGGCACAGCTTTATCCCCAAAAGCAATCCCTTCAAATAACTTCCTCCCATTCCTTTCAGTGCAAAAAAGAAAATTTTTATCAGATAACCGGCCAGTAAAAAGGGCAGGTTTAACACAATCTGCAAAAACGGCATGTTCTTATAAACCAGATAAACGCTGTTTCTCGCGGACAGCCTGACCTTAAAGGCATTGTGCCGCGAGCCGCTGACCGCGCTTCCGGCATGCCGGACCTTTGCCGCCGGCTCATAAATATTATGATATCCATTAATATTGGCACGATACCCGATATCCACATCCTCAAGATAGGCAAAATGGCTTTCGTCAAAAAAACCGATTTTTTCAAACACTTCCCGCCTGTATATCGCCGCTCCCGCGCAGGCGGAAAACACTCTGCATGGCTTGTCGTATGCGGAAATATCTTTATCCTTCCCCCGCGCGTAGGCCCAGCCCAAAGCCGAATATAAATCCCCCGCTCCGTCAAGCAGATTTGGCCTGTGCAGGTTAATCATCTTTGCGCAGACGGAAAAAGCAAGCTTATCTTCCTTAACCGCCTTTTCCAACTCTTCTACCATGTGCCGCTCCGCCGCCGTATCGTTATTAAGAAGCAGTACATACTCTGTTTCCGCCGCCTTAATCCCCGCGTTGACAGCCTTTGAAAAGCCAGTATTTTCGTCAAAGGAGATTATCCGCGCCTTTTTGTACTTTTCTCTGACCAGCGTCAGGCTGCCATCCGACGACCCGTTGTCAACCACAATGACTTCAGGAACCACGCTTCCCTGATAAATGGAATCCAGACAGTCCTCTATATACTTTATTCCGTTGTAATTCGGTATCACCACCGTAGTATCGGACATTTATTAAATCTCCATATAACTTTTACTTGCCCAGTTTTTCCACCATTACCGGCTCCCACACAATGCGGTATCCCATCTGCCTTATTCGCTCGCAGAACCTGCGGCTCAAATCCAGAATCTCTTCTTCGGAAAGGCCCCTGTCCTTCTCAAAACACTTCTTCCAGTCAAACCGTCCCGTTCCCGGATGGGGATGATAAGGCATCCCTGTCATCTCTTCCAAAACAAGCTCCGCCTCCCGGGAGACCTTCATGCAGCGGATATCCACCACTTCCGCTTCCTGCTGCAGAGCCGCCCTGTGCATATAGCCGCTGTATTCCCTGTGCAGCCCCTTATAGAGCGGTTCTCCCTTCCTTGTATAAATTCCCCCTGCTATTTTGTTTTTCTCGTCTATCAGTTTGCCGCCTACCACCGCCACGTCTTCCCGGTTCGGCAGAAGGTCCGGCTGGTAATCCGTCCTGTAAAAGCCAAGGTGCCGTAAATGGGACACCGTTCCCTTCCAGCCCCTTGTCCGCAGAAAATCCTCCACCGCCCTTTTTCCGGCGTCATAAGCATACTGCTTGCTGGCCGGATTTTCCGCCGTGGAGTTTTCATGGCACCGCCAATGGTACAGCACTTTGGGGATATGGGCAATCGGAAGCGGTTCTTTTTTTACAGGCTGCCTGTCCTTTCCCATCATCACATTGACGGCTCTCACCGCTATGTCATAGTCCTGCGCGCCGTCGCAGACGCTGCGAAAACCCAGCTCCTGCATCAACTGGCGTTTCATCACCATAAAATGGCAGATATAATTGTTTGACAAAAGCAAATCCAGATTAAAATCCGGCTTTCGGTTTACCTCATAATAGCGTTTCTCCATACCGTCGCATTTATCCTCATCGGAATAAAGAAGCTGCAGCAAAACGCCTTCTTTTTTATATTTTTCAATGCAGGAAGCCATCTCATAAAGAGCGTCCCTTGTCAAAATGTCGTCATGGTCAAGAAGCCCCGCGTAGTCTCCCGTAGCATACGCCAAAGCCTGGCTTGTATTGGCGGAAATACCGGCGTTCTGCCCCTTTTTTCTGTATTTAATCCTCTCGTCCGTATAGGCGGCAACTACCTTTTCCACCTTCTCCGAACTGCTGGCGTCCGAAATAATCAGTTCAAAATTTCCATAGGTCTGGGACAGAACCGAGTCAATCATGGCCCGCAGATGCTCTTCCTTCGTCTCAAAGGCCGGCACCAGTATACTGAATCTGGTGGTCATCTGCTCCGCTTTCATTTTCTGCTCCAGCAGGCTTTCCTCCGTGGGCGGCACATAGGTGTAATCATCTGCGCTTTCTGTCTCCATTCTCTCTTTCATAGCATAATAAGTGGGCCGTATTCCGTTTTTCTTTAAATAGCGCAGTGTCTTTTTCAGATTACTGATTTTTAAAAACTTGCTCATTTTTAAAGTCCTCCCACAATTACCAAAAAAACCACCGCATCCGGCATGAAGCTGTTGTTTTCTTCATCACCGAATGCGGCTGTTCCTTATTATTCAATCTGCCCTAATCGTTACGACTGCCGGCAGCTTCTTTCTTATAAATAAGCTTTCAGCGCTTCCGTCAGCTTTTCCACCTTATCCTGCGCGTCGGCAAGGCTGCTTCCCTTTACGCCCATGTAGAACTTGATTTTGGGCTCTGTTCCCGAAGGACGGGCGCAGCACCAGGAGTCGTTGGTGAGGTCAAAATACAGAACGTTGGATTTGGGAAGTCCTGTAGGTCTTTCCTCTCCCGTTGCCAAATCCTTTGTAACGTCTCTGTCGTAATCCCGGAATTCCTTCACGGTAAGCTCGCCAAAGTTTTTGGGCGGGTTGCTTCTGAGCTTATCCATCATCTCCGCAATCTGTTTGGAGCCGTCGATGCCCTTTAAGGTGATTGCATACTGGGTCTCCTTGTAGTATCCGTATTTTTCATACAGCTTCAGCATCTGGTCCCATACGGTGATTCCGTTTTTCTTGCACCATGCTGCCATCTCGCACAGGCACATAACAGCCACAACGGCGTCCTTGTCCCTTGCATGGGTGCCAGCCAGACATCCGTAGCTTTCTTCAAGGCCGAACACGTAATTGTTGGAGCCGCTCTGCTCAAAGAGCTTAATCTGCTCGCCTATGTATTTGAATCCGGTGAGAACCTCGATAAATTTCACATTGTAATCCCTTGCGATTGCCCCCGCCATATTCGTGGTAACAATGGTGGTAACAAGAGCGGGATTCTCCGGCATGGTGTTTGTCGCCGTTCTCTCCCTTAAAATATATTCCGCAATCAGCATGCCCGACATATTTCCCGTGAAAGGAACATACTCGCCGGTTTTGGTATCCAGCGCGTAAATACCCAGTCTGTCCGCATCCGGGTCGGTTGCAAGGACAATGTCCGCATTCTTTTCCTTTGCCAGTTCAAGAGCCAGTTTGAATGCCTTGGGGTCCTCGGGATTGGGGTAATCCAGCGTGGTGAAATCCGGGTCGGGAAGCTCCTGCTCGGGCACAACGTAAACGTTCTTAAAGCCCAGCTCGGAAAGGATTCTTCTTACCGGCACGTTGCCTGTCCCGTGGAAAGGAGAATAAACTATCTTAATGTCGTCGGCCACTTCCTTTATAATCTCAGGATGGATAATCTGCTTTTTCAGCTCCGCCATGTAAGCGTCGTCAATTTCTTTCCCAATCACCTGATACAGGCCCGCTGCGATGGCGGCGTCCTTATCCATGGTAAGCACCCGATTATAATCCGTCACTTTCTTTACTTCATCGATAATCTCTTTGTCTCTGGGAGCCGCAACCTGCGCGCCGTCCTCCCAGTAAGCCTTGTATCCGTTATATTCCGGCGGATTGTGGCTTGCGGTAATCACAATTCCCGAAATGCAGTGCAGTGTGCGGAGCGCAAAGGAAAGCTCCGGCGTGGGGCGCAGAGCGTCGAACACGTACGCCTTGATGCCGTTTGCCGCAAGACATAAAGCCGCCTCGTCCGCAAATTCGGGAGACATTCTTCTGGAATCGTAAGCAATGGCAACTCCCTTTTCTTTTCCTCCCTGGCTGACAATATAATTGGCAAGCCCCTGGGTTGCTTTCCTTACGGTATAAATATTCATGCGGTTGGTGCCCGCGCCGATTACGCCGCGAAGGCCGCCCGTACCAAACTCCAGCTCCTTATAAAAACGGTCCTCGATTTCCTTTTCATTGCCTGCGATTGCGCGCAGCTCCTCTTTGGTCTTTTCATCAAAATAGGCGTCTTTCAGCCAAAAATCGTACTGCTCCCTGTAACTCATTTTTAACCCTCCTGCTCTGATTATTTCGCTGCTATACTTGTCAGCACATACTATTTTTTTATTTTACCATAATCTTACTGTATTTTCAAAGCAAAGTCGCTTCTGTCAAGAGAAAAATTCACATTGTAGTACGGGTCGCCCGCTTGTAGCGCTTCCTTCCACTTTTCCCTGAATCTTTCGGATTCCCGGTTGTACCTCAGCGCCTTTTCCCCGTTATCGTCCAGTCCTCTGGACGCCGATTCCAGATGATAGAGCTCGGCAAAAGGCGTAAACACGTTCAGATATCCTTTTTCCCGGAGCTTTAAGCAGAAATCCACGTCGTTTAAGGAAACGGCAAAAGTCTCGTCCAGTCCTCCCGCTTCCTCGAACAAAGCCTTCTTCACTAAAAGACAGGCGCCTGTTACCGCGGAGACATTCTGGGCATAGCAGAGCCTTCCCATATAGCCCAGGTTATCCCTGTGCTGGCCGTAATGGCTGTGCCCCGCCGTCCTGTGGGCGCCAAGCCCCAACACCACGCCTGCATGCTGGATGGTCTTGTCGGCATAATAGAGCTTACCGCCCACCGCCCCCACGTCCTTTCGCTGGGCGTACATCAAAAGCTCCTCCATCCAGTTCACCGTAATCACTCTGGTATCGTTATTGAGCAGCAAAAGATAATCGCCCTTTGCGCTCAAAGCGCCCAGATTGTTTATCGCCGAATAGTTGAATTCTCCCTCAAACTTCACTACCCTGACCTTTTCGTTCTCCTTCAGTTCGTCATAGTAGTCAAATGTCGCCTTCTCCGTGCTGTTGTTTTCCACCACGATAATCTCGAAATTTTCATAGGTGGACTTTTCCAGAACAGAGTCGATGCAGGGTTTTAAGTCCGACACATGGTCCTTGTTCGCTATGATAATGGAAATCAGCGGGCTTCCGATAATCTGATACCTGATTTTAAAAATGGTCTCAAAGGCTCTGGTGGAGGTAATCTGGAAATGTTCAAATCCATGCCGCTTAAGGTGGTCGGCCACCGCCCCCTTCGCCGCCTCTATGGCGTAGGGCTTTGCCGTGATGTCCGAAGCCACGCTTCCGGGATGGCTTCTCCAATAGTAGAGAATCCTTGGAATATGAACCACCTTTTCCGCCCGGTCCGTAAGACGGAGTATCATGTCATGGTCCTGGCTGCCGTCGAACCGGGAACGGAACAGCTCCATGCCGTCAAGCAGCCCCTTTGCAAACACGCTGAAATGGCAGATATAATTGTTGGCGCGGAGATTGTCAACGGCATAATCCGGCTTAAAATGCATGGTCAGCATTTTATTGATATCGCCGCTTTTATAGGTGGTTTCGTCACAATATATGTAATCCGCCCCCTTTTCATTGACAGCCTTCACATACTCATATAACGTACTGGGATGAAGAATATCGTCATTGTCAAGCAGACCGATATAATCTCCGGTCGCCATTTTCAGGCAGTGATTGGTATTTCCGGAAATCCCCTCATTTTTTTCAAGCTTCCGGTAACGGATTTTTTCCGATTTCTTTTGATATTCCCTGACAATCCCCTCCACATAGCCGTGGGCATTGTCCGAGCCATCCGAAAGACACAGTTCCCAGTTTTCATAGGTCTGATTCATAACGGAATCCAGCATTTCCCGCAAAAAATCCTCCGGCGTATTATAAAGAGGCGTTAAAATGCTGAACTTTACCATGTGCGGAAACTTCTGCGCTCTTTCCGCTGCCGCCTGCTCCGGGGAGGGAAAGCTCTTTGTCCCAAATCCCGCCATCGCCGCGCGTTCAATCTTTTTGTACTGAATCTTGCGGACCACGCCCCGCAGGTTCCCGCAGTTTTTCAGCCTGTTCTTCTGGCGAATCACAAAATGCATCCCTTTTCGAAGAGGCGCGGACATTTTCCACAGGGGGTTGTTTTTGATTCTGTCCAGCTTAAAGTTCAAATCGTCGCACTTTGCCTCCAAATCGGCCACTCTCCCCGCCAAATCCGCGTTTCGAAGGTGCTCCTTCTCGTAAGCCTCCCGATAGTTTATTTCCATTTCATCCAAATGTTTTTCCATCCGTCCTCACCTCCAGCACCCAGTTACTCCAGTTCACCAGCTTCAATCGGGAACACTTATCCTCCGCCAGCATTCCGAACTGATAAACGCCCTCAGGCACTGCGTTCTTTTTCAGTTTTGCCGCAAAACCGGTCAAATCCACGTTTTGCTGGTCCTGCACATTGTTTTTGATATCCGGGCGGTATCTATTGTCCACAGGAATCTGCCATACCCTTCCGTCATCCTTATTTTTCAGCAGCAGATTCTTTTTATAACATGCGTTATCTGCTCCGATAATGAAAGAATATCCCTGGAAATAATAGCCGGTGTCCCCAAAGCTTTCCGGCCGCCGCGCATCCTTCTCCGGGCTCTTTTCCCCTTTTTCCTCAAAAACCCCCGGCATATGTTCCGCCGGTACGCCGTACTTCCATTTAAAAATGTCCATGGCGCACTCCATTCCCACCACCAGACATTTATCCTCCCTGGCCTTTCCGACGACGCCCGTATCCAAAACCGCTTCCGACCAGGGCATATCAAGCGTCACCTGATAGCGGTAGGCCGGGGAATACGCCTGCTCCAGCATATCCGTTGTAAGGTAGGGATGGTAAAAGGGGTCTTTGCCGTAAAGGGGCTGGTGTCTTTCATAGAGCGTATCCTTCTCGGACAGGAGGCGGAGCTGTTTTTCAGGCGAATCCCCGTCGTTCCCCCTGCTTAAGGATTCATGGTGATAAAGCATGACGTCGTTTCTTACTATATTATAGTACCCTTTCTCAAAAACAGTATAGCACAAATCCACATCGTTAAAGGCCACCGCAAGCGTCTCGCAAAAGCCTCCGGCTTCGGCAAATACATCCTTACGCATCATAAGGCAGGCTCCAGTTACGGCCAGCATATTGTGGACTCCCCTGTTCATTCCAAAATAATGTACTTTCTCATCGCTTAAAAACTGCAGCTTATGGGCCGGCCCTACCCGGAGATTGGTAATACCGGCATGCTGGATAATATCCGAACCGGGATACAAAAGTTTGGCTCCCACGGCTCCCGCATAGGGAAGCAGAGCCTTATCCGCCATTTTATCCAGCCAGTCGGGGCAAACGATTTCCATGTCGTCGTTTAAGAATAAGAAAAGCTCCCCTTCCGCCTTTTCCGCGCCAAGATTACACATTGCCGAAAAGTTAAAGGGCATTGCCTTGTAATAGTACCGGCACCCTCTTAAACAACTCTGCCCGTTCAACTCCTGCACCTTCCGCAGAATTTTTTGCCTGTTTTCTTCCCGGCTTCCGTTATCCACAAGAACAATCTCGAAAGGATAGGAACTGCGGGTTCTCTCCGTCAGAGAATCAAGGCAATAGAAAAGCGCCTCCGGATTATCCTTTGAGGGGATAATCACAGACAATAACGGCTTCTCCTCCGGCTTGACTTCCTTCATCATGCGTTCTGGGAGCCGGAGGCTTTCCGTCTGTTCACAGCCATCTTTTAAGCTGTGGAACAAAACCTGTCTGATATGGCGTACCGAAAGCTTTTCATAATCATGTCCCTTCTCAAAGGCACAGGTGTCCTTCAAAATTTCATAGGAAAGCGCATAGAGCCACGCCGCGCCGTCCATGCTTTTGTCTTTGTCCTTTGCCGCGCCGCCCGGCAGATTTTCGGCCATGGATTTCACCGACGGCAGCGCATCCAGTATGGCTTTTGTCCTAAACGCCGCCAGCGTGCCGAAATAAAAGGAAGATAAGAACCTGTCGGGCGACCAGTCGGGTTTAAACCACGGGTTTTCCCTTATCCCGCGCTCTCCCGGTTCTCCCCCGTCTTTTACCCTGTCCTCATCTCCGTATATTATCAGAGTATTCTCACTGTTTCCAAACGCCTGGCAAATCAGGGGAACGGCAATACCGCTTATCCTGCCTTCCTGAGCAGATAAAACAACCACATCCGGACAGTACTTTTGAAGGAGCGCCTCTGCTCTTTTACAAAAGGATAAAGCCGAAGCGCACAGTACCGTCATTGTGCCCTGAAAATATTGACCGCTTCCGTCAAAAACTTCCAAAAATTCAAAATCAGCGTCATTTTCTGAATTTTTTAATTCATTTTCCAGTTTATCCCATTCATAGTCCCCGGATTTAGAATCATTTGTCAGTTTTTTCTTATTCAAAACCTTAATCGTCGAAATATTCAGTCTTTCTTCCTGACTCTTTATCCACTCATCATAAGTCAGATTTTTGGAGATAAGTTCTCTTTCGTACAGCTTATGCTGTCTGTGAATCAGTATTTGTTTCAATTGCCGTTTCAAAGAAACCATGTCTTTCCTCATTTCCCCGCCGTTTAGAACAGCTTCTTAACTGCCCCCATCATTGCCCGCGCCATTTCAGCCGTCAGAGTCGAAATCTCCATTTCAATGGTAAGCGTATCCTCCACTGTCCGGGAAAGTCCCGCCAGCTTAATATGGATATTGGGGTCCGATGTGTCAAAAACATAACAGCCGCTTTTTATGGTTTTTCCGTTGACCTCCACATTCTTCTTCTGAAACGGAACCGGCTCGCGGCTTAAGGAAAGCTCTGTAATCCGCACCATACAGGGACGGTCGGCAGGGTCTATGCGCAGCGCCGCCACGTTGCCGTCCACCGGTATTTTTGCAAAAATCTTTCCCTCCTTTGTATAAACGTCGGGCATGTAGACGGAGTCCTCCTCCCGGAAGCCGTTTCCGTAGTCGAAATAAACCTGGATTCTCTCATCCAGAATTTTTTTCAGATGGTTTTCCATCAAAAGCTTTGCGTCCACGCTGTAGGTTCCCAGGCCCGCTCTGATTTCCCCCATGGATTTGCGCCTGCCTGTCACCTTCTTCTGGAATTTCCGCTCTCTCTCCCGATACTCCTCCGCCGCCTTCTCCGTGATATCTAATTTGTCTAAAATCAAATCCAGATTTAATTTATTCCGTTTCTCTTCCTCCAAAACATAACAGTATATGGCCCTGAAAGCAACTTCCTTAGCGGGAATATGCTTCCCCATCGTCCACTCGTAGTCGATAACCTTCCACTGCTCCCCGTCTACCAGTATATTTCCGAAAACCAAATCATAATCCGTGACTGCTTTTTCTTCCCCGTAGGAAATCAGCTCATAATATTTGTCAAACAGCCGGTGGAAGCCCTCCATATCGTCCTTAGCCAGACATTCATCCAAAAGCTCCTCCAAAAGGACGCCTTTCTCATAAGGAAACTCCGCGTAATCCTTCCCCTCCGGGAGCAGGCATTCGTTGATAGCCAGACCGCTTCCCTCATACCGCTCTTTTAAAAGCTCATAGGAACGCTTCATTCCTCTTACATGGCCCCTTGCCGTCTCTGCGCATGGTATCTTGCGCACCACCCTGCCATTCTCCGTGTCCACAATATCCGTGCGCAGGGTAAACTCAGGGGCACGGTCATTGGAATATTTCACGTAACAGGTATCCGGTTCCTTTCCAATTACCACCAGATAGGAATTGGAAAACACATCAAAAAGTTTATCCTGCAGGACGCTGTCAAATACATATTTTTCGTTAAAAAGAAGCATCCTGTCCCGGTCGAAGTTGCGCAGGTTATCGGTCAGCTCACCTGTGCCCGGCAGACGCCTGTCCGAATATATCGCTGTGGGAAACTTATAATCAGGATAAGGATAGTAGAAAGAATAATTGCTGACACCGCATGCCTTTAATATCTTTTCCAGACCGGCACGGGTGAAGGTCCGGGCGCTTCCTCCCTCAGGATATCCCTCCAAACCGCTGAAGTAAGTCCCCACGTGGTCCTCCTTGCAGCCGGCCCAGTATTTCAGCCCGAATTTATTTTCAATGGCAATAACAATACGACCGTTATTTTTTACATGCCTGAGCATGATTTTCAAAAAATCCTCATAGGGAGTTTTGGTGTTGATATAGGACTGTCCGTATTCAAAAACGCCAATCATACAGGCAAAATCATAATCCCTGTCAAGCTCCGGCTCAATATCGCTGAAATTCCCCACATGAATTTCAATATTGTCCCTGTCCTGGTTTCTGTAAGCGTTGATGTGGCTTCTCTTTGCGGAAAGGTCCACGCAGGTGACTTTACCCGCTTTTTGCGAAAGCTTTTCCGTAATCGCCCCGCATCCCGCTCCGATTTCCAGCACCTTATCACCCGGGCCTATGGGAAGCCAGTCCACAATATTCCCCCGAAGCGGCGACAGATGATACAGAATCGGCCAGCTTTTGGACTCTTCTATGATGGAGGCGTATTCCACCTTTGACGCGTTCTTTACAATAGAGAGAAGCTCGTCCTCGATTTTTCCGTCGCTGTACAAATCCTCTCCCGCATAATGCTTATAATAAAGCGACACCCTGCCAATCTGTTCAGGCAGCCTTTTTGTCAGTTCTTCTTCTCTTAAATGTATCGGTTTTGGCCTGTCATCTCCCCAGCTCACGACTCTCATCCTTTCATTCTTCGGTCACCGTAATTTCCGAATTGGCGTCATAATATCCCACCGTATTTTTATCCGAAATCACCGTGATATCCATCACATCATAAAGCCTGTGGTATACCTTAAAATCTTCGTTCTCGTAGCCCGTCACCCCAAGGGAAAGCAGATATTCCCCGCCCTGCAAATCAATCCTCTGGGTAAAAGAAATATGCTTCACGCTTCCGGCTTTCACCGACTCCAGAAAAGCCTTTTCCACCATGGTATTGGTTCCCGTAATCTCAACGCCTTTGATATTTTTTATGGTAAACGCAAAAATCGGCTCCTGAATATCCTCCATAAAGCGCACCGCCATATGTATGCTGCATTTTTGCCCCTTGATAACCGCGCTGCTCTTCCTGCCCGCCTCATCGCAGATATAATATTCTTCAATAACGGCCGCCTTTGTCCCGTACTCCAAAAGCTCCGGATTTTTCAAAACGCTGTCCTCCTGGCCGGAAGTCTTTGCGTTATCCCTACCTCCCTTTTGTGAGGCTGCCGCGGCCCGAATTTCCTTATCCTCCAGAAGATTTTCTTCTTTTTCATCGGACGCGGGGTACTGCCCCACCAATACCTGCTTATAAGCGTCTATCATTTCTCTGGGGCTGCCCTCTCCCAGCTTTGTGCCCTGATTTAAGAGAATTACCCTGTCGCAGTATTTGCTGATGCTGCTAAGGTCATGGCTTACGAATACGATGGTTTTTCCCATCTTTTTAAATTCCTCAAATTTGTGGTAGCATTTTGCCTGAAAAAACACGTCCCCCACCGACAAAGCTTCATCCACAATCAGGATTTCCGGGTCGATATTGATTGCCACGGCAAAAGCCAGCCGCACAAACATGCCGCTGGAATAAGTTTTCACAGGCTGATAGACGTAATCTCCGATGTCCGCAAAGCTTAAGATATCATCCAGTCTTTCGTCGATTTCCTTTTTGGAAAACCCAATCATAGTACCGTTCAGATAGACGTTTTCAATTCCGTTGTACTCCATATTAAAGCCGGCCCCCAGCTCGAGCAGGGCTGAAATCCGGCCGTTCACCGTCACATTTCCTCTGGTGGGATTTAATACGCCGGTGATAATCTTCAAAATGGTGGATTTTCCTGAACCGTTGGTTCCGATAATTCCCACGGTTTCCCCCTGATAAATGACGGCGTTCACGCCCTTTAAGGCATAATGCTCCTTATAGCGTTTCTTTCCCGAAAGCCCGAGCGCCTCCTTTAACCTGTCCGAGGGTTTATCGTACAGCTTATATGCTTTTTCCAGATTATCTACTTTTATGGCAATCTTTTTCTCTTCCATTCCAATAACTCCCTCTCTATAAGACGTCTGCGAAATGTACCTTGAGCCGTTTAAAAATAAGGGAACCCACACAAAACAGCGTTACCGTAAAAATCCAGAAATACGTGGAAGAATAAAAATGTTCGAAAAACCACTCGTCGCCATAGATTGCATTTCTGTAGCCGTTTACAATATAAACCAGCGGATTCAGTTTGAAAAGCGTAATCACATTATCGTCATTCAGCATTGTAATGTTCCACAAAATCGGCGTCGCCCACATTCCCACCTGAAGCCCGATGTTGATAATCTGCGCCAAATCCCTGAAAAACACCACCACCGCGCAGGTACAATAGCTCATGGCAAGCACCAGAATGAACAGACAAAAGCTGTAGTAGACCACCTGCAGGGTATATATGGTGGGATAATAACCGTAAAACGCGGCAACTATCAGAAGTACTGCCACAAAAAACACATGGATAAAAGTCGCCGCAATGAGCTTGATAATCGGAAGAATACTGATGTTAAAAACCACTTTTTTTACAAGATAACTGTACTCCAAAAGCGCGTTGGTGCCGTTGGTGATTGCCTCGGAAAAGTAAAACCAGGGAACCAGTCCTGCGGTCAGATGCAGCACATATGGCACTTCCACACCGCTTGCCACCATCTGGGCTCTGGTCTGGAACACCCTGTCGAACACTATCCAGTACATCAAGACCGTCACAACCGGCTGTACCAATGCCCACAAAAATCCCAGATACGAACCGGCATAACGCTTCTTGAAATCATTTTTTGCAAGCTTCCAGATAAGCCTTCTGCTCTGAAACAGCTCTCTGGGAATGATAAACATCCTGTCGTAATAAAGCCCGAAAATAATGCAGGCCAAAGCAAGCAGCGCGCAGGCGCACCACTTTTTCAAGTTTTCCGTATGCTGGTCAGGCGCCAGCGGATTGTTATGGGAAAGCACTATAATGGCAACTATGAGACATATTCCAAAAAAAACGCCGATTCCCACGGGTTTTGGCAGCTTTGACAGCTCAAACCGCTTCTTTGCTTTTTTCTTACTCTCCATACTTCCTATCCGTTCTTTCTGCTGCTTTCCGTATATTCCCTGATTCCTCCCCATTTTTTATCCTTCTCGGACATAATCAGGCTATCCCCGTTAAAGGGCCACTTAACTCCGATGTCAGGGTCGTCGTATTTGAGCCCGCCTTCATCTCCCGGATGATAAAAGTCGGTGCATTTATAAGCAAACTCGGCGTACTCCGAAAGCACCAGAAATCCATGAGCAAAATTCTTTGGTATAAAAAACTGCTTTTTGTTCTCAGCGGAGAGCACAACGCCGTACCACTTTCCGTAAGTGGCCGAACCCGGACGCAAATCAACCGCCACGTCAAAAACTTCCCCGGACAGCACCCTCACCAGCTTGTCCTGAGGATGGTTGATTTGGAAATGAAGCCCCCGGAGCACGTTTTTTACGGAAGACGACTGGTTATCCTGTACGAATACCTGGTCAATCCCGGCTTCCTTATAGTCGTTATAGTTATAGGTTTCCACAAAATACCCCCGCTCATCCCCGAAAACGGTGGGGGTAATCACTTTCAGCCCTTCTATTTCGCATGTTTCCACTGTTATCTTTCCCATGAATATCGTCTCCTTTTACAGCCCGTCCGCCACGTCTTTCATATATTTTCCATAGTTGGTCTTCATAAGAGGCTCCGCCAGCTTCAAAAGCTGCTCCCTGCTGATAAATCCTCTCTTGTAAGCAATCTCCTCGATACAGGACACATACAGTCCCTGACGCTTCTGAACCGCCGAAACATAGTCCGCCGCATCCAGAAGGGAATCATGGTTTCCCGTATCCAGCCACGCAAAGCCCCTGCCCAGAGTCTCCACGTACAGCGTCCCTCTCTTTAAATATTCATTGTTGATACTGGTAATTTCAATTTCACCTCTTGCGGAAGGTTTTACGTTTGCCGCAATTTCCACTACGTCGTTGTCGTAAAAATAAAGCCCCGGCACCGCATAGTTGCTCTTTGGCTTCAGCGGTTTTTCCTCTATGGAAATCGCTTTTCCGTTTTCGTCAAACTCCACAACACCGTATTCTCTCGGGTCCCTCACATAGTACCCGAAAATAGTCGCGCCCTTTTCCCTTGACGCAACTTCCCGCAGAACCCTCGAAAAGCTCTGCCCGTAAAAAATGTTGTCTCCAAGCACCAAAGCCACTTTATCTTTGCCGATAAAATCCGCTCCGATGATGAATGCGTCCGCCAGTCCTCTCGGCTTTTCCTGAACGGCATAGGAAAATTCCATGCCAAGCTGGCTCCCGTCACCTAAAAGCTCCTCAAAAACCGGCAGGTCCCTGGGCGTTGAAATAATAAGTACTTCCCTGATTCCCGCCAGCATAAGCGTTGAGAGCGGGTAATAAATCATCGGTTTGTCATAAACCGGCATAATCTGTTTGCTGATTGCCTTTGTCAGCGGATAAAGTCTGGTTCCCGCTCCCCCGGCCAATATAATTCCCTTCAAAATAGTACCTCCGACCTTGCTTTTCTGCATGTGTCCAGTTTACCACGAAATGGGAATGATTGTAAATCACTCCCATTCCTTTTTCCTTATTTTCCGTACATGTCTTCGTAATATTTCTGGTAGTCGCCGCTGGTTACGTTTTTCATCCATTCTTCGTTCTCAAAAAACCATGCGATGGTGCGTCTGATACCCTCCTTAAACATGGTTTCCGGCTCCCAGCCAATCTCCGACCTGATTTTGTCAGGCGCAATGGCGTACCTTCTGTCATGCCCCTTTCTGTCTTCCACATAGGTGATTAAATCCTCGTTTATAAACTTCTTCCTGGGGTCTTCGTCCGGCAGCATTTCCTTTAAGGTATCCAGAATAATATGAATAATCTCTATATTCTGCTTTTCATTATGGCCGCCTACGTTGTAGGTTTCAAAAAGTTTTCCCTGTTCCTGCACCATATCAATGGCCTTGGCGTGATCCTCCACGTAAAGCCAGTCACGGACATTTTTCCCGTCTCCATATACCGGCAGCTTTTTCCCGGCTAACGCGTTATTGATAATAAGCGGAATCAGCTTTTCCGGGAACTGGTACGGTCCGTAATTGTTGGAGCAGTTGGTGATATTCGCCGGAAATTTGTAGGTATCCATGTAGGATTTTACCAGCATGTCCGCTCCCGCCTTGCTGGCGGAGTAAGGACTGTGGGGCGAATAGGGAGAGGTCTCGTAAAAATAGCCTCCTTCGTCCGGCAGGGAGCCGTACACCTCGTCCGTTGACACATGAAGAAACTTCTTATCCGGCTTGAAGGTGCCGTCGGGATTCTCCCACGCCGCCTTTGCGCAGTTGAGCATGACCGCCGTCCCTAAAACGTTGGTCTTAACGAATATCTCCGGGGTTTTAATGCTTCTGTCCACATGGCTTTCCGCCGCGAAATGCACCACCCTGTCAATCTCGTTTTCCTCGAAAATCCGGGAGATTGCCTCCTTGTCGCAGATATCCGCTTTTATAAAAGTATAATTATCCCTACTTTCCACTCCCTTGAAATTTTCAAGATTGCCCGCGTAGGTAAGGGCGTCCACATTGATAATACGGATTTCATTGTCATACTTCTTAAACATATAATGAATATAGTTTGAGCCGATGAATCCGGCGCCTCCTGTAACTAGATAAGTTCTCATCGTTGCCTCCATTCCAGTCCCGCTATTTTGCTGTTTTTGATATTTTTTCTAGTATCCCATATAACTGATGTTCATGTCAACATCTGTGCTGATTCCGGAGATTCTTCCCTTGGAAGAATACTGCCACATATCGTATTTCGTCCTGTTGTAGCTGGGAGCAGCCGCATACTGCGCCAGCCAAATCTTATAGCCTGTCAGGCTGGGCGTGTCTATGTGGGTGGTAAACCATGTTTTATTTGCATAAATACCCGCTTTATAACCCGAGTTCTGGACGGTCTGGCAGAAAGCCTTGCACACCGCCGTTCGGGTTGCCGCGCTGATGCCGTCCCCTCTGCCGCCGTTGCTTGACTCCACGTCAAGGAATACCGGGTAGGAAATATTATATCCCTTGATAAGCCCTACCGCCATGGAGGCCTCCTCCACCGCCTCCACCTCATTTACCGCCTGCGTGAAGAAGTATACCCCCACTTTCAGTCCGGCCTTTGTGGCCCCCTGAATATTGCTCCGGAACATAGGGTCCTCAATCAGCGCGCCCGTGGAAGAACCACGATAACCGCATCGGATAATTACAAAGGAAACGCCGCTGCTTTTCACCGCGTTCCAGTCAATGCTGCCGTTCCACTTGGAAACGTCGATTCCCAGATGGCCGGAACCGGTATTAAGAGAACCGTCGCTGTTAAAATTGTATTTTGCTCCCTGTATTACCTGCTCGCCGGTTACGGGATTTCCGTTTTTGTCAAAGAAATAGGTTTTTCCGTCTATCTCCTGCCAGCCGGTATATTTGTATTTTCCCGTGGTTTTGCTGACCTTGCGGTAAAATTCTTTTATCTTGTAATAATCCGCATACTTGGCCTCCCTGAACTTTCCGTCGGACTCTTTCACATACAGTATTTCCCCGTCGGTGGACTTTAATGTCGTTTTCGTATCCGTTCTGGCGCCGCCGGGCGTGGCGGTAGGAGTTGCCGAGGGCTTGGCCGTAGGCGTTACGCTTGGTTTGGCCGTGGGCGTGGCGGTAGGCTTTCCTGTGGGCGTCGCGGTTGCCGCTGCCGTGGGAGTCGCTGTGGGAACCGACGTAGGCGGCGCCGTTGCCGGCACGGTTGCCGTGGGTACCGGTTCTGCGGTCGGCTCCGGCGTTTCCGTTGGTTTCGGCGTTTCTTTCGGTTCCTCGGGTTCAGGAGTGGGGTCTTTTGGCTCCTCAGGCTCCGGCGTTTTATCGGTATCGGGTTCATTACCGCTTCCGGTATTATCGCCGTTATTATTGCCTGTATCACTGTTGTCCAAATCGCCCTCCGTTCTCACATTATCATTCACCCCGGCCAGCAGCCGAAACTCCGCCGCCGCCTTTTTCTCCGGGTCGGCAATCTTATCCGTGCCTACTTTTTCATAGCTTTCTTCGGTCTGTTCCGTACCTTCGATAATTGTCTTCGTGGATTCCACCCATTCCACGGTGTCTTTATTGGAGGACTCCACCACCGTCTCGTTTACTTTGGTATCCTCCGCCGCCGCATTTACCTGGGATTCCGTCTTTACTTCGTCAGAAACATCCACTTTCTTGTATTCGATGGCGTCTCTCACCGTAATCGCAACGGTTTCTCCGGAAATACCAAACTCATCATTGGAAGACGGCGATGTAATTTTCACCTTATACTTACCCGGCGCTATATCCTTTTCATAGATAATGCCGTCCTTATCGTCATCCTTTTTGGAATAAGTCTCGCCTGATGGTTTTTCAATATCAACCGCGAAATCGATTCCCGATACCAGTTTGCCCGACTTCTTTTCGACAAACTTTATTTTCAAATCCTTCTGGATGGAAGTAAGATTCAGGACTACTTCCTTCTCTCCGTTTGTTTCTTCCTCCTCCGAATCTTCTCCCTCCTCTTCCTCTATATCCGCAGCCGCCATCCGGGATGCCTGGGCATCCGCAATCGCCATAAGTCCGCTTTGCCCGATAATTTGAATGGACTCCATTCCCTCGCCCACCTCGGCGAAAGCTTCCACCTGGGCTTTGCTGCTTCTGGCTCCAAAATACAGCGTTCCTGTCACAACTGCCAGAACAAGCACCGCTACGCCGGTCATTGCCACCACATAATCGACCGTTGACATATTGGTGATTTTATACAAAATCTTCTTTATACCCGACTCAGGGATATCCTCATCCTCGTCGTCATACTCTTCATCATCATACTCATCGTCTTCGTAGTATTCGTCGTCCTCATCGTACTCTTCATCCTCGTAGTACTCGTCGTCTTCATACTCGTCGTCCTCATCCGCGTACTCGTCGTCTTCGTACTCCTCTTCCTCATCCGCGTACCCGTCATCTTCGTACTCTTCTTCATCATCCGCGTACTCGCCGTCTTCGTACTCTTCTTCATCGTCAGCGTACTCGTCGTCTTCGTACTCTTCTTCATCGTCAGCGTACTCGTCGTCTTCGTATTCTTCTTCTACATATTCGTCCGCGTACTCGTCGTCTTCATACTCCTCTTCATCATCCGCGTACTCATCGTCTTCGTACTCCTCTTCGTCCTCGTACCCGTCGTCATCGTCCTCATATTCCTCATCTTCATCAAAATCCAGCCATTCCAGCTCGTCCACGTCGTTTTGATGTTTCTTTTTCTTACCGCCCTTCAGTTTCTGCAACAATTTACCCATTTATGTAAATCCTCCCAAACATTTCCCATTCTTCCTGTGTTTTCATTTCCCTGCTCTCGCCTATATTACAGACAGTATACCATTTTCTCCCCTATAAGTACAAATATTTTGTGTCCCATGCGCGTAAATAATCAGTTTTTATCCTCCCTAAGACCGGGGTTGTCACCATTAATCTTCCGACAATTTTCTCAAAAATCGTCTAATATATGTGTTTTTAATCATTTTACAGCAAAATTCATCGAATTTTGTCGCTATAGTACGGCAAGTATTACCATATAAGTCATTGACTTATTTCGCAAAACCGGTAAACTTAAAGACATATTTACAACTATTGTTTTGTCGCAGAAAAGGGGAACTTATTATGATGTACATGCATTACTGTAAACGATGTCACCGCGTTTTTATGCTGAACGGTCATAAAATGATATGTCCGAAATGTACCAAGCCTCTGACAGAACTTCAGATTTCCTACCTGGATTATGTCGAGATGGATATGAGCGAACGGGAAGCATTTAAAAACGCATGCTCCGATGAAAACCAACTTTGCAAGCTGAAGACTACATATCGAATGTATAAATACAGCAAATGGTACAAAACACTTCAGGCACAAAACAAGGACAACCTGCCAATCACCACATTGTTGGCGGCAATCACTTTAGAACAGGATAAACAGACAACTAAGAAAGAAGCGTAACTCTATAGAGCCGGGATTTCCCGGCTCTTCTTCCTGCCGCTATCTGTAATACACAAATATCCCAAGCAAAATAACTGCCATCCCCAAAAGCTTCTTTTTCGTGATTTTTTCTTTAAAAAAGAAATAGCTCAGCAGCATCACCACCACGTATCCCAGCGATTCCACCACCGGGACATTGGAAAAATCCATTCCCCTGTACGCAAAGACGGTGAGAAACATGGACAGAAACATCATTCCGTACCCGCAAATCACATAAAAATTTAGATATTCCCGTATCGCAGAAGTATAGGTCTTTTCGGCGCTTTTTTTCAGAAGAATCTGTGCAAAGGATGCGATAATCACCGATACGATTAAAATAAGCAGATACATGTTCATGGCTTCGCCTCCTCACTGTTTAAAATAAAAATCCCCGCCATTACCAGCAAAATGCCTGCCGCCTTAAAAAACGTAATCTGCTCGCGGAAAATGAAAATCCCCCAGACCAGCGCCCACAGCAAAGTAACCGCTTTGTTGGCATAGGCAACGGACAGTTCAAATTTTTTTATCACCTGCTGCCACAAAAGAGCGTATATTCCCAGTATCAGAACGTCCAGCCCGTAAAAAAGAATAAACGGCAGGCTGAATAATTCCTCGTTTGACGCAAATTTTGCAACCACACTGGAACCGCTGTAGATTAAAAACACCGCCTGCAGCATCAGAATATCTTTCCATCGAAAAGTTTTTTTCATATATATTGCTCTCCCCGTTAAAAAATCTGCCGTTTTGCAGTGGCGCTTTTTACGCTCTTTCACTGTCCGACCCAACTAATATACCATATTTCCACATCTTTTCATACTTTAATTTTAAAAACGGGATATCCGCCCCTTTCGTTTCCCTCTGTCGCGCCTGCCTGTTCTCGTGATTACGACCACAAGAAGGCCGATAAATACCACCGTTTCCGCAAGCAGGACTGTCACAATATTTTCTGCCAGTCCGTACACGAATAAAAGGGTAAACACCTCCACTGACAATATGACAAAGCACAGGAAATTGGTTATATATTCCGTCACAAGCCCTCCATAAGGACTTCTTCCGCTTATTTTTACATAAATAAACGGTCTCATAAGAAACCGCACGGCAACGCACGACACAGGATATGCAAAAATAAAGTTTTTGCCGACCAGAGAAATTGCCTCTGCCCCGCTCCACTGTATGGGAATTTCCGGCGGCAATTTCCCGTAGGACAAAATAGCGGTTATCAGACTGAGAATGGTAATAACGGCCCATATCACCTGACTGCTCCAGATATGCAAAAAACCGGCGCAGTCCAGACAAAAGACAGGTCCGTTATCTTTCCAGTATTCCTGCAAATCGTCCACATACCGTTCCACCCGGAGTTTTTCAAAACTGATATTTTCTGTCTCCAGCATCCTTTCGCAGACTGCTTTCGCCTTGTTTAAATCATCTATCTGCCCACGGAGCCGTACGCTCTGCTCCGCAAGCACATCATATAAGGAAATCTCTCCCTCCTTAACGCTGTGAATATTTTCGACAGAAATCCCCAAGGTCCTCAGGCATGCAATTTTTTTAATATTTTCAATGTCCTCCTCCGAATAATTTCTGTACCCGTTACCTTCCGTCCGTACAGGCGTTATCAGCCCTTCTTTTTCATAAAAACGGATATTTGACCTTGTAAGTCCCGTATATTCTTCCGCTTCCTTTATTGTCATAATAATCTCCCTTTCAAAGTATTTTCCAAAGCATTGTCTGGGGGGCTTTGCCATATATCAGTCCGGAATCTGATAATGAATATCCCTTTCATACCAAGAGAATAAGGTATCAATAAGGTTTATAGTCAAGAGAAAAACTTAAAATTTTATGAATAAGTAGATTTTTTATCCAAACAATAGTAGAATAACAAATAATTTGATGTATTTTTACAATGGATAAAGTGAAAAAGGAGAACTATATGGACGACAATAAAAAAATCAAAATGCCTTCTTTGAGGGTGAACCTGCATATATTACTGGTCGTAATCATCTTACTGATTGCCGCCATCGCCATATTCAGGTTATACAAATGGAATCAGGGAACAGACCTTGACATGGATGTAGGCGACGTTGACCCGTCGGAATTTGACATTGAAACCCTTGATATGATTATTCCCATGGACGCTTCCCTTTTAGAGGGACGGGAAGACGACGGCGTGACCACAATTTTGTGCCTGGGAAACAATCCCTTTACGGATGACCGGGACACCACCGGACTGGCCTCGCAAATCGCCTCCAAAACCGGCGGAGTGGTTTACGACTGTGCTTTTCCCGATTCTTCCGCCGCCTGCAAGTATCCCATGTACAACCCGGAATACACAAAAGACCACTTTAATTTCTTTTATGTGGTGGAATGCTTCCGCAACAACGAGTTCAGGGCCATCACCTCCATTGCCGGAGACGAACCCGACCCCAGATACATGGAAGCCGTGGAAGTTATGAAAACCGTGGATATGGACAAGGTAGATATCATCATTGTCATGTATGACAGCACCGACTACAATATGGGAACGCCTTCCGACAATCCGACGAATCCCAACGACGTTACCGCTTTTACCGGCGGCATCCGCACCACCCTCCAGAATATCCAGAGCACCTGGCCGCACATACGGATACTGGTTATGTCTCCTACCTATGCCCAATATAAGGATGAGGACGGAGAGTTCCATAACGGTACTCTGACAGACGTAGGGAACGGAACCTTAAACCACTATCTGGTGAAAGAATCGGATGCGGTTTTGGACTGCGGCGTTTCTTTTATTGATAATTATTACGGCACCATCAACGAAGACAACTACGAAAAATATATGTCAGACAACATGCGTTACAACGACGCCGGACGGGAACTTCTGGCGCAGAGGGTGGCGGATATCATCAATAACCAGTTGGGCACGGTAAATTCCACCAAAACCGAATAATTTTACCCAAAAGGAGCAGCGCGGCGTCACTGCTCCTTTTTGTGTCTCTCTGTTTGCTTTATGTGCGCATTAATACATTCTGTCTATAAAATCCTCTATGCTGTCTGATTTTGCCGCCAGCTTTATCCACTTTCTCAGCGTCCCTGGGTCATTCTCCCCGCGCAGTATCCTTGATGTTTCCTCAGGGACTTCCCCGTAATCTGACAGCAAATCCAAAAGCGTGTCCAGCGCTTCTTCCCCTCTTCCCTCTTCTTTCAGCATTTCGACATATTCTTCCCAAAACATATAGCTTTCTCTCACCTCCGGCTGAACTTTCACGCTCTCCGTAAACCCATGCAGCTTTCTTGTTGCCATATCCGTTGCGTTTTCAACGCGGCTGTCCCTTATGTAACGAAGCATTGTACTGATGGCTTCATTTCCGCCCAGTTTTCCCTTTGTGTAAAAATAGTAAAAACGAAGTCCGTCCTCGTAGTTTAGTTCCTCTATTTCCTCACACCTGTTCCGAATACTGTACAGCATATAATCAAAGCCAAAAGGGTCACTGTCCAGTATCATCACTATAAACAGATTCGGAAGAAGGCTGTAGTCTTTCTCCCCTATTTTCATATGCCCACTGTCGGCCATCGCCTGATAAAAACGGTTATGTCTGGGCAAATCCGTTCCTTTCCAAAAATGCGGCTCCACATCGTAAACATTCATACGCGCCGCTTCTCCATTCTTCCGTCTTACATCCTCATCCACCCGGACATCCAGACGAATCCCCTTTCTGTCGGGGGAAAAGGGCGGCATCACTTTTTGTACCGTTACGCTTACCTTTCCAATCTCCCTCTGTAGCAGGGTCGATAAAAGCACTTTGCAGAACTCCTCACCCACCGAGCCGTCCGACGCAAGCCGGTTCATCAAAAAATCGTCCATTACATTCAGTTCTTCCAGTTTTCTTTTTTTATAACTCATTCTTCCTCCGTTTCCGGCAAAGCCGAATATCCAGAGAAAGAAACCCTGTCCCCTCCCTCTATGTGCACCGGCTTTGCCAACATATTGTTTCCGTGAAAATGTTGGCGATACGCCAAGAACACTCTGCCAGACGAGAACCGTCATGGCGAACTGTTTTTCACTCTGTTTATAACGTTATTGTATACTTCTTTTTGAGAATTGTCAATTAATTTTTCAATATATTTTTACGAAAGTCCGTCAGCGTCCCTCCAGAAGCCCCTCATAATCAAACCCTTCCACAATCTCCTCCATATGGGCCAGGTAATCGTCAATCCCCTTCCCCTTCTGTCCCTCTTTTGCCACAAGACAGCTCTTATTCGCAAAGCATTCCGCCATATAGCGGTTAAACTTCGGATGATAATGGCTGTAATCCGCATAATTATTCAGATTGCAAATCACGTCCTCCCTGTCCGGGAAAAAATAAACCTCCACATTCTCATAGGCATTGAGCCGCTCTGCAAGATAACGGTACTCCTCAATGGTCGCCTGCAGATGGTTTTCCTTCAGCACATCGTTCCAGAAAAGGATGCTGTACGGCGGGAAAAAGATTACAAACTCCGTATCCGGATTTTCCTCAATATAAGGGCAAATATTTACGTCAAGGTTCTTTGCCGCCGCTTCCAGATAAGCCCCCGGCCGTGCCTCCTCCTTTACCTGCTCAGGCGACGTATAATTATGCAGTACCCATTCCTCGCTGTAATACTCCTCCGTCCACCAGCTCGCGTACACGTTTGACAAATCCGTAGGCTCCGGGTCCGCAATGGGACGCAGAATGTAATTTAATATCACATCCTTATTCAAAATATACTCGATATCATTCACATAATTGTCGTCGTAGAGATATTCCGGTATAGGATATTTCGTCTCCTCCACACCGCCGGTATAAGTAAGCACATCCACTCCCAGAAACACTTTTTTGATTTTTTTCCCGTTCCTGTTATTTGGACTTTGGAAAATAATATCCATAATATTGGCCTGGTCTTTGGGGTAGGCCGAACTGTAGCTCAGCTTAACGGTATTCAAACCCATCAGCTCCTTAAACCATGTAGTCTGGAAATTCACCGTCATGGAGGAGCCCAGAATCACGCTGTCATATTCCATATGAGCCGCCATTCCCGGGTTCTGGGAAAGCTGGTTATCCACCAGATAGGGAAACCCCTTTAAGGGCCCGTGATAATGGAAAAAAGGGTCCACGTACACCACCAGCGCGGTTATCAAAAGCACGGCGGCGGCGGAAAAGTCGCCGAAAAAAAGGATTGTCCTTTTAAAGGGATTTGTATTTTGTTGTTTCCGTCCTGTAGTATCTTTCTTCATATTTCCTGTCTATGCTTTCCTGTCAATATCATAAGCCAAAACCCTCAGCGGGCCGGCGGCTCCCATACTCCTTACGCCACGGGTACGGAGATTTAAAAATTCACATACAAAAAGGTGCTCACACCGGAAAACGAAACCACGCTCCAGATAAACAAAACCGCCATCACAAGAGCCGAAACAATTCCGGGCTTTGCCTCCTTTGCAAACCGGACGGCGCTTTTTCCGAAAAATACCAGCCCCAAAGCCGCCGCCAGAAACAGAACCGTCAATATGTAATGGGCGTACTGCCAGTTATCCAGCCGAAGCACCTTAATCACGTACCAGAACTCGTCCAGATTAAAACAGCCGGCCAGTTCCCGGTTGATTCTCCCAAAGGAAAACCCGGCTATGGTTTTCAGAAGCGTAACCGCCTCTTTTACGGACCGCGCCCTGAAAAAAATCCAGGCAAGATTCACATACAGGAACGTGCCCGCCACACACAGAACATGAAGCCCCCTGCCGGTCCCAAAGCCGCCTTCCCTCTTTTTTCCGCTCTCTTTCCATACCCTTGTAATCACAAAAAGAACGCCGTGCATCATGCCCCATACAATAAACTGCCACCCGGCCCCGTGCCAGACGCCGCTTAAGAAAAACACAATAAGGCAGTTTAAATAGGTTCTCGCTTTTCCTTTCCGGTTCCCACCAAGGGGAATATACAGATATTTTGTAAAAAATCCCGTCAGCGTTATGTGCCATCTTTTCCAAAAGTCCATAATATCGGACGCTTTATAGGGGGAATCAAAGTTAAGGGGCAGTTCATAGCCCATCATCCCAGCAATTCCCATTGCCATGTCGCAGTATCCGCTGAAATCAAAGTAAAGCTGAAGCGTGTAGGAAAGCATCACGATTAGCCCGTCCCCGGAATTTAAGGCTGCCAGATTACCGTAGCCGAAATCCGCCGCTTTTCCGAAAGTATCCGCAAGGAGCGCCTTTTTGGAAAGCCCCAGAATAAACAGATAAAGATTTCTGTAAATTCGCTCCCAGTCAAAGCTTCTTTTTTTCTCCTTAAGCTGCTCCAGAAATTCTCCCGGCAGGGCAATCGGCCCCTGCATCATTTTGGGAAAAAAACTGATGTACAATCCATAGGAAAGCGCCTTCACCTCTTTCAGGTTCCCGCGGTAGCATTCCATCAGACAGGCAATCTGGGCAAAGGTAAAAAAGCTGATGCCGGTGGGCACAAAGCCGCCGGTATCCGCATACTTGAAAATGCCCAAAAGCCCCAGGTTAAAGACAATCCCCCAGGTTACTATCCCTTTCTTCCGCCTGCCCGCCTTCTCCCGGCCAGTCCCGGAAGCCGCCGCGGTTTTTGACAGTAAGGCGTCCCAATCTTCCATCTGCCGGCAAAGTCCGTAATTTACCGCCATGCTTCCAATCAAAACCGGCAGATATTCCGGGCGGCGCCAGCCGTAAAAAATGAGGGATACCGCAAACAAATATATTTTTTCCAGACTTTCCCCGCGTCGGAATCCCTTTTCCGCCTTTCGGCAAAAGGCAAGTCCAGCCAGAACCAGCGGGAAAAACAAAAACACAAATCCATAAGAATTAAACAGCATGATTTCCTATCCTCAAAACAGGGTCTCATTCATTGTAATATTCCTGCCACCCGTTTACCGTTTCCACGCTTACAGGGTCCGCATAAACCCGGTATCCGTCGATTTCCGCAAGCAGCGTAAGCCCGCTTTCCGCCGGCTCCCTGTCGGTCTGCCTGTCCGCCGCCAGCACAATATACTGGCAGTACTCCGCCCGGGCAGCTTCCAGAAGCTTCTCCATCTCCACCACCTCGGGAACCTCCATGGCCTCGTAAACCGCATTATAATAACTCCATCCCAGCATTTCCCTGCCGTAAGGCATATTGATGGAAGCGTCATACTGCCGCACGAAATGTATCAGCTCCGAGGGCATGGCCGCCGTCACCCGGACCTCCGAATCTTCGGGGCTGATTAAATCGCATATTTCAATCACGGTATCCGGTATATGATAAAGATTTTCCGCTTTTGTGATATACCGGCTCTCATAAACCAGACTGCCGAGTCCTATAATCAACGCCCCGGACAACGTAAGCCCCAGCTTTCTGTGTCCCGCGAAAAAACGACACGCTCCATAGCAGAAAATAATGCCCATGGGAATCGTCCACAAAACGCGGTAATAAATTTCTCCGTCCAAAAGCGCCACAAACGCCTTTCTGCTCAGGGGAAACAAAAACAGCGCCGCCACAATGACCGGCGCGTAGACAAGCATTATCCGCAGCGCCTTATTTTTCTCCGTAAAAAGAAGATAGACCCAGGCCGCCAAAGACAGCGCCATCAGGTATTTCAGCCCCGTATATAATTTGAAAATTACCAGACTTTCCATAAAAATTCCAAACATCGTTTTCTCTTTTCCTTCTCAAACAATTTGCCCTCTGCAAAAGTTACGGGATGAGGAGCCCGTGGGTGAGCGCCCCGTAAAGCGCCACATAAATCCCGCCGGGTATGCAGCAAAGTCCGGCTTTAAAAAGAACGCTGAATTTTTTCTCCTTTACGGCAAACAAAAATCCGAATCCCGCCGTCATCAAACAGCTAAGCAGAATTGCCAGCGAACTGCTTGCTCCCCCGGCAAGATTTAAAAGGGCAAGCAAAATCCAAAGTCCCCTTTGTCCGTCGGATTCTCTTCTGGATTCCTCTCTGTAACCGGCAATGCTTTTGCCGCTTTCCAGTATCTTCCATCCCTCCCGAAGAAGCGGCACTTCGGTATCCCTGCTTTTTTGTCCGAACAGGCTAAGGAACAGCCACAGCACCGCCGGAATCACAAAATTTCCTGCAAAGGATTTCCCCTGCCAGGTTCTGGTCAGGAAAAAGGTCTCCGGCGTATAGATGGAAACTGCCCCGAACATCTGCCACAGCGCCATTAAAACCATGAACATGGGAAGCAGCTCCTTTTTCCTTTTCAGTAAAATTCCGCCTATCTGATAATATAAAATGTAGGTGACGGGAATCAGGACAAGAGGAACCACGCTGTGGGCCACAATGGTGGCGTGAACGCCGCTCATACTGCCCACATAAGCCTCCCATACAGAAAAAAGCGCCAGCGCGTGGCGTACGTCAAGAGGCGAACTGCGCCCTGTGTAAGGATTGATTCGGTAAAGGGTATCCATCTGCTGGGCAATCACCGCCTGCACCCCGTAATAGGCGTCGTCGCCGTCAAAGGAGGCTCTGGTAAAGGCCATATAAAGCTGAAAACCCACAATGCCGATAAACATAATCAGCATGATTTTTTCCTCAAGGGAGTGCTCCGAAAGCTGCCGCAGACCTTTAAAGTTCAGTTCATATCCCTTTTTCCCCTTCAGATAAGTCACCCATATTCCCGCAAGCGCGCACAGGATAATAGCGGGCGTATAGCACTTGATAAAAGCGGAAAAGCCGTCATACACCACATAGAGCACCACCGGGATTCCCACCAGCTCCAATATGAAAAACTGTAAAATATAGCCCGCAATGAGCGCCGCCCCCGGCGTTCTCTGGCTCCTTTTCAAAAGCGGAAGAAGCAAAAGCCCCATGCAAAACGGAACCGCAAGCAGCCACAATATAAAACTGAAAATTCTGTACACAATCATTTCCCAACTTTCCCTTCTGCCGCATTTTACTTTTTCCTGAAAAGATAATACGTAAATTCAAGCTCTCCCTGGCGCCAGGGCTCCTCGGCCGCCAACTCGTACTTTTCCCAAATCACATCGGGATAGTCGTTTCTGGCCAGCACAAAATCGGTCTGCCCCTCCCTGATATACCGCTCCTGCTCCTTTTGCACGTCGTCAATGGCAAGGGTCTGGGTCTGGAACCACCGGCAGGTGGGGACGATATCGCATACCGTGTAAAGCCCCGCGTCCAGACACCCGATATTCAGCAGAGTAGGATTTTCCTCCTTCTCCACGATCTCTCTGAATTTATATAAAAAGATATCTTCCTTTTTTTCCCTCATATGAGGAATATTCATGGAGCATGTCCAGATAATTCCCACGCACGCCGCCAGCACAAAAACCAGCGCCCCCTGATGCCGCAGTCCGCCCAAAAGCAGGTCGGACCAATTTCCTTTTATAACCAGTTTTCCCATAAAATATTCCCACATACGCCCAAGATACGCAAATCCGAACACCG
>OFFW01000447.1_pt1 | contig 30542 bp, 29 predicted proteins | sample 1521501 | NCBI WGS metagenome assembly OFFW01 (sample SAMEA3504107, study PRJEB24116) | mouse gut metagenome | biome: mouse gut; feature: mouse-associated habitat; material: faeces | place: Denmark | collected 2011
ATCCGGACATCATCGGAATCGGCGGCGACATCAACTATTCCTACTTTGTGGACGCGGATATTCTTTCGGATGTTTCCGGGTATGAGGGAATGAAGAATATCAATCAGGGTTACCTTGATATCGCGGAGGCCCTTGAGCTTGTTCCTACGGACGGAACTTACATTGTGCCTTATGTGGCAAACGCGGCCGGAGTACTTTACAACAGGGATATGTTTGCACAGTACGGCTGGGAAATTCCCGAGACTTGGGATGAAATGAAGCAGCTTTGCGAGAGCATTCAGGCGGAAGGGATTTTACCTTTCTACTTCGGATTCAAGGACACCTGGACCTGTCTGGCGCCCTGGAACGCCATGGCGGTGGAGCTTTCCCCCACCGATACCACAAAGCAGGTAAACAGGGGCGAGGCGACTTTTTCCGCGCAGTACAGGGAACTGGCGGAAAAATATATGCAGCTTTTGCCTTACGGTCCGGACGACCCCTTTGCATACGGATACAATGACGCCTGCACCGCTTTTGCGAGAGGGGAGTCGGCCATGTATCCAATCGGAAGTTACGCAACGCCTCAGATTCTGTCCGTAAATCCGGATTTGAACATTGATTCCTTCGTGATGCCGGCCAGCGATACCGCGGAGGGAAGAACGTTAAATTCCGGTATCGACCTTGGTTTTTGCGTGATGGCGGACTGTCCCAACAAGGCGGAAGCCTATGAGGTTCTGGACTTCCTTTTTGCGGATGAAAACCTTCAGATGTACATAGACGACCAGAACGCGGTTCCCTGTAAAAACGGAGATTTCAAGCTTGCCTCCATGCTGGACGGAATGCTTTCCTTTATCGAGGCCGGAAACATGACGGATTATCAGGACCACTATTATCCCTCGGAAATGTCGGTGGACGCGCTGCTTCAGACCTTCCTGATTGAAAAGGACGTTGACAGTTTCCTCACCACGTTCGACACGAACTGGCAGCGATATAACAGAGACATTATCCGCATGGTGCAGGACTACGAGAAAACTCATTAAAATCAGCAGCAATAATATAGAAAGGGTAAAAAGCCATGAAACATGAAAATGATAGAAAAAGAACGTTTTTACTGATTACGCTTCCGATTCTGGCTCTGTTTATCTGTTTTAATACCATTCCTCTTATTCGCGGAGCGATTTACAGCTTTACGAATTCCAGAGGATTTGGAAGCCATGACTGGGTTGGTCTTCGGAACTATATGGATTTGTTTACGGACGCCCGTGTGGGAAAATCCTATCTGTTTACCATCAAGCTGGCTCTTGTGACGACCGTTGTGGTCAATGTATTAAGCCTGATTCTTGCGCTGGGACTTAACAGCAAGATTCGCGCAAAAGGATTTTTCAGAGGCGCGTACTTCCTTCCGAATATCCTTGGCTCGCTGGTTGTAGGTTATATTTTCAACTACTTCTTTACCTATATTCTTCCGGCGCTGGCTGACATGGCGGGAATCAACTCACTGAGCACAAGTATTTTGTCCAGTCCCAGTAAAGCCTGGATTGGCGTTATGATTGTCTGCGCATGGCAGGCGATTGCAATGAATACCATTATTTACATTTCAGGTCTTCAGACGGTTCCCGAGGATGTTTACGAGGCGGGCGGTCTGGACGGCGCCACGGGATGGAAGCAGTTCAAGCATCTGACTTTCCCGTTAATTATACCGTTCTTTTCCATTAACATGGTACTGAGCGTAAAGAACTTCCTGATGGTATTCGACCAGATTATGGCGTTGACAAAGGGCGGTCCGTCCCAGAGCACGGAATCCATTTCCTACCTGATTTACAATAACGGTATGGCCGGCGGACAGTTCGGGTTCCAGAGTGCAAACGCGGTGGTATTCTTCATTGTAATTGTAGCGATTTCTGTGGCACAGATGAAATTTTCCAGTTCAAAGGAGGAGCAGTTATGAAAAACACGTCTTCACCAAGTAAATCAAATATGCCTGTGTTGATTCTGCTGATTCTTGGCCTTTCAACGATTGCGTTTCCGCTGTATCTGACGATTGTAATCGCGTTCAAGCAGCCTTCGGAAATGACAAACAGCATCAGCGGTATTTTATCGCTCCCTAAGACATGGAGCCTAAACAATTTCAGAGAAGCCATGGAAGTCACGGATTTCTGGAATTCACTGAAAAACAGTTTGCTGATTTCCGTTCTCACGGTGGGCCTTTCCATCCTCCTGCACTCCCTGATGGGATACGCGCTGGGGAGAAACAAAGCCGGCAGCAAGTTTTACAATTTTGTTTATCTTTTTATCGTCAGCGGTATGTTCGTACCTTTCGCAATCCTGATGATGCCTCTTGCAAAGCAGACGGCGGAGATGGGGCTTGCAAACTGGTTCGGCGTTATTCTGCTGTACGTGGTGTTTTACATGCCCATGAACATCATGCTTTATTCCGGTTATCTTGTGAACATTCCCATGGCTTTGGAGGAAGCGGCGAGAGTGGACGGCGCCAACACGTGGAGAACGTACTGGAGCATTATTTTCCCGATTATGAAGCCCATGCACGCGACGGTTGCGGTTATTACGGCGCTGGCCGTGTGGAACGATGTAATGACTCCTTTGGTCATTATGGCGGGCTCTTCACAGAATACTCTGCCTCTGGCACAGCTCAACTTTCAGTCACAGTTCGGAACAAATTATAATTTAGCTTTTGCTTCTTATCTGTTGTCCTTGATTCCTATTCTGATATTCTATATAATATGTCAGAAGCAGATTTTGAACGGAGTGGTAAACGGGGCGGTGAAATAACGTCTGCCTGTTGCAGCAGGCTCCGTGCGGGCGTTAAGGCCAAAGCTTTGGCCTGACGGAATAAAAGGGAAATGGAAGGGAAAACATCATGGCAGTTTTTTTTGAGCAGAGTAACCGTATTTTTACCTTGCAGACGAATCATACCACTTATCAGATGAAAGTGGACGACATGGGTTTTCTTTTGCATCTTTATTATGGAAGCAAAGTATCAGGGGATATGGATTATCTCTTAACCTACTACGACAGGGGGTTCTCCGGGAACCCCTCTGACGCGGCGGGGGACAGAACCTATTCCATGGATGTGCTGCCTCAGGAGTATCCTGTGCTCGGCACGGGGGATTACCGGAGCAGCGCGCTCATTATCCGGGGCGCAGACGGTTCGCAGTGCTGCGATTTACGGTACGTGGGCTATGAAATAAAAAAGGGGAAATACGGATTAGATGGGCTTCCGGCGGTGTACGCCAACGAAAAGGAAGCCGATACACTGGAAATATTTCTGAAAGACTGTGTGAACGGGCTTTCGGTAAAGATCCTGTACGGGATTTTGGAGGAGGAGGACATCATCACAAGAAGCGCCGAGATTATCAATTCAGGCGACGGAGAAGTGATTGTGGAAAAGGCCGCTTCCGCCTGTCTGGACTTTATCACGGGAAATTACGATATGATAAGCTTTTACGGCAGGCATACCATGGAGCGCATTCCGCAGCGGGAGGCGATTGCCCACGGCAATCATGTGATTGGGAGCCGCAGGGGAACCTCCAGCCACCAGTATAATCCGGCGGTGATAGTCGCGGAGCCGGATACCGGGGAGGACGCGGGAAAATGCTATGGCATGGTCTTTGTCTACAGCGGGAATTTTATGTGTGAAGGGGAAAAGGACCAGTTTGACCAGACAAGGGTTATGATGGGGCTGCAGAGAGATTTGTTCCATTATCCTCTTGCAAAGGGCGAAAGCTTCCTTGTGCCGGAAACGATTTTAAGTTTTTCGGACAGGGGATTCGGGGAACTGTCCAGACGGTATCACCGCTGTATCAGGGAGCATATATGCCGCGGAAGGCACGCGCAGCAGAAAAGAACGGTGCTGATTAACAGTTGGGAGGCTGCGTACTTTGATTTTAACGGCGAAACCATTATTAATCTGGCGAAAGAGGCGGCGGAGCTTGGCATTGACATGGTGGTCATGGACGACGGCTGGTTTGGGAAGCGGGAAGATGACAACAGCGGCCTGGGAGACTGGCAGGTCAATGAGAAAAAGCTTGGCTGTACGCTCAGGGAATTGACCGATAAGGTCAAAGAACTGGGGCTCTCTTTCGGCATATGGATGGAGCCGGAAATGGTGTCGGAGGACAGCGACCTGTGCCGGGAGCATCCGGACTGGGCGCTTCGCAATCCCGGCAGAAATCCGGTCAGAGGCAGGAACCAGCTTGTGCTTGATTTTTCAAGGAAGGAAGTGCGGGACCATGTCTTTGCCCAAATCTGCAGGGTTTTGGATGAGGGGAATATCAGATATGTGAAGTGGGATATGAACCGGAGCCTTTCTGATTTTTATTCCGTAAACGGAGGTTCCGGGAAGATTGCCTATGATTATGTGCTTGGCGTGTATGATTTTCTGGAAAAGCTGCTGCGCAAATATCCTGATATATTAATCGAGGGATGCAGCGGCGGCGGCGGAAGATTTGACGCGGGAATGCTGTATTATACGCCCCAAATCTGGTGCAGCGACAACACGGACGCGCTGGACAGACTTTGGATACAGTACGGGACTTCGTTTTTTTATCCTGTCAGTACGGTGGGCGCTCATGTGTCGGCAGTGCCGAACCACCAGACCGGGCGGAATATCAGTTTAAACACACGGGCGGTTGTAGCCATGGCAGGTACCTTTGGCTATGAGCTGGACCCGGGAAAGTTAAAAGGGGAAGAAAAGGAAGAGATAAAAAAGCAGGTTAAACGGTACCGGCAATATGCCGGACTCATCAACGAGGGCGACTATTACCGGCTGTCAAATCCGATTACGGATACCTGCGGCGCCTGGATGTTTATAGACAGGAAAGGAGAGCAGATACTTCTGAATGTGGTAATGCTGGGAAATCACGGAAACATGCCTGTAAGCTATGTAAAGCTGAAGGGGCTTTTGAAAGACGCGCTGTACGAGGAGACCGGGAGCGGAAAGACTTATTACGGCTCCGCCCTCATGGAAGCCGGGCTGCCTATGCCGGTGGAACTGAAGGAGTATCCGGCGTATCAGATTGAACTGCGGAAAACCGTTGACAGATAAGGGCGCGGAAACCGCAAAAGTACACATCCAGGGTAAAAGAACAGCCTCCCGGAAATAGCGGGAGGCTGTATTTATCCGTCACAGCAAATCTCATGTATTTTTTCTATGATTTTACTTCTGGTCAAATCCGCAATTTCCTTTGTATTCATTTCCTTGTAATCCTCATATGGAATCGGGGCAAGAAAATGCACCTGGGTTTTTACGGGCTTTATGGAGTTTAACTCAAAAGGCTTATAGGAATCAATCAAAACCACGGGAACGATGGGGCTCTGGGATTTGATAGAGCACTTGAAAGCGCCGGGCAGAAATTCCTTTACCTCGTTTCGGTTTCGGTAATAACCGCCCTCCGGGAAAACAATGTACCGCCGGCCCGCCTTCACCTGCGCAATCACGTCCAGAATCGTCTTAAGCTGGGTTTTCATGCTGGTTTTGTCCAGCCGGCTGCCCTTAATCAGGGAAATAAACTGGGTGGTGACGATTTGATGGGAGCGTTTGTCGTCTATCATAATAGTACAGGGATTCTGGTGGGCGGATATGATGCCGAGAGCGTCATATTTTCCCTGATGGTTGGCGTACATGACATATCCCCCGGATTCGGGAAGATTTTCCGTGCCGTAAGCGTCTGTATGTATAAAACAGTTTCTCTGGAGAATGGAAACCACTTTCCTTGCGACCCCGTAACGTTCCTCTTCCGTGTATCGTTCGTCGTGCCCTAAGATATACAGTACCTTGCACAGATAGTACAGGATAAAAGGCAGTGAGACGATGATTACATAGTACATTCTTAACACAATTTTAACCTCACAATTACAAAAATGGAAAATACCTTCCGCATTTAAGAATCATATCACATCAGATAAGTTTTTGCAATTTTGATTTCCGCGGGTATCAGGCTTCGTATATCGCGGCCATATCCCGTATTGCGCGTTTTAGTTTCTCACGGACGGATAACGGCTTTAAACATTCGCATTTATCGCCAAAGCTTAAAAGAATATCGTAATGGTATTCGTTATCTATAAAAGGGAAATCGACAATGAAATGCCAGTCCCCGTCCGGCGAAAAATCTTCATAAGTACAAAAATCAAGCACTCTGTCCATGACAGACTTGTGAACGCGGAGTTTGATTTTTGTTTGCATGGTTTCCAGAACATCGTCAAAATCCAGCCGGGGTTTCTGATATTCGCGAGGTGTGAAAATTTCCTCCGTCATTTGCAGGTTTGACATACGGGATAGTCTGAATAACCGGAAATCAGTTCTTTTGCGGCAATATCCCTGCAGATACCAGTGACTGCCTTTCAGCACAAGCTGGCAGGGCTCGATAATCCGCGTGGTTTTGTTTCCGTGATGGGCGATATATTCAAAGGTCAGCAGCCTGTTTTCCTCTAAAGCGGATTTGATAAGCTCCAAATGGGGCTGAATATTTCCGCCGCCCGTCCACGGGTTTAAATCTATCCGTATCTGACTGGCTTTTAATTCAATTTCCTTCGCCCTGTCGGCGGGGATAAAGCTTCTGACCTTCGCGAGAGCGTGTACCGGTTCGCCGCCCCGCACCATGCCCGAAAGGCTGGAAAGACCCATCAGAAGGGCGGAAAGGTCGTCGGCCGAAAAAACCTTTTTATCAATCTTGTATTCCGGCATAATTTCAAAGCCGCCGCCCACTCCCGGCGACGAGCGGACGGGAATACCCGCCATGTTGATTGCGTCTATATCGCGGTAAATTGTGCGGGGTGAAACTTCAAACATATCTGCTAACTCCCGCGCGCCTATCCGTTTTTTATCAAGAAGTATCATAATAATACTGACAAGCCTGTCTACTTTCATCCGGCATCCGCCTTTCGAACTGAATTGTTGCCATATAGCTGTCAACAATTACATGTTACAATAAAAACGAAAGTAAATCAATATAACAGGGAAAACGGAGGGATTTTATGTTTACAATCTATGTTTATGTTCTTGATACTTTAGCCGACTGGGAGCTGGGGCACGTAATTTCGGAGCTCAATTCCGGCCGGTTTTTCAAAAAGGACGCGCAGCGCATATCGCTCAAAACAGTCGGCCTTACGAAGGAGCCGGTGCGTACAATGGGCGGTCTGACAATTCTGCCTGATTGTGTGATTGATGATATTGCCGTAAGTGAAACGAGCGTGCTGCTTTTGCCGGGCGCGGATACCTGGAACGATTCAAGGCATGGGGCTGTTCTTGAAAAAGCAGGCGAATTTCTCTCTTCGGGTGCGACGGTGTGCGCGATTTGCGGAGCAACCGCTGCTCTCGCGGGCTTCGGGCTGCTGGATAATCGCGCGCATACCAGTAACGGGGCGGGATTTCTTGAAATGATTTCTCCCGGCTATAAAGGACAAAGCTTTTATATCGACAAGCCGTCCGTAGCGGATAACAACCTGATTACGGCAGGGTCCACGGGAGCATTGCTGTGGGCAAAACAGATTATTGAGCGTTTGGGCGTGTTTGAAGCAAATACGCTGGAAGCGTGGTATGATTATTTCAGTACCGGCAGGCCGGAACATTTTTTTGCGCTTATGCAGACTCTGCCCTCCGGTAACGGAAACTGATGTATCGGTCTGCGCTGCAGTTTGCCGCTTTGCGGGCGGCAAACTGCAGCCCCGGCCATTGTCAGGGCTGTCTGTCCTGGTTTAACTTTTTAACGCACACGCAAATCGCAATGGCGGTGGCAATCAGAAATTCTGAAAAAATCACTGAGGCATTCCATATTTCAAAATAATAATGCCCTATGAAGTATACGGCGAAAAACACCAGATAAATGGCAAGCGCATACATGGCGCATTCAAAATTCCGTTGTTTTTTCCGTTCCCGGATAAGCATTAGCTGCTGCTGTTTTTCCAGCATCTCAGTCTTTACCGATAAATCGTCTATTTCCGAAGATTTCAGCAGATAGTCGGTGGTGACGTTGAAAACCGTGCTCAGCGCCACGATTTTTTCAAGCTCTGGGGTTGCCTGAGCGCTTTCCCATTTTGAAACGGACTGTCTTGAAACGTCAAGTTTGTCGGCAAGCTGTTCCTGGGTCAGGTCATTGGCCTTTCGCAGTGTCAAAAGTTTTTCTGAAAAATTCATGTGGTTCTATCCTCCTTTTTTTGATAAGTAAATAGTATCAGGGGCCGTGATTTGCTTCTATATCGTTCTCTGTACATTTGCGCAACCGGTGATAGAAATATCAAATCAATTCATAGAACGCTTTCAGTATAAGCAATAATTTATCCAGCTACAATAGTTTTGATGAATCCGGCGTAAATTCCACAAACTTGGTTGACAAGTGTAACTCTGAAGAGTATATTGAGAGTGTTACATGTGTAAACCAAAATGGGAGAGCAAAGACCAATGGTCAAAGACGATAGTCAAAGAGAATAGTCGAAGGAGGTTGTCAAAGACGGTTGTCAAAGACAATAGTCAAAGACGATTGTCAAAGGAAATTATGAATGAGAATATTACATTGAATAACTCGGAATGGTGTATGATGGAGGAGTTATGGCAGGAGCAGCCCAAAACGCTGATGCAGTTGGTACATAAGATGAAGGAAAAGCAGGGGTGGAGCAAGAGTACCACAAGCACCGTGCTGCGCCGGATGCAGGAAAAGGGGTGCGTCCGGTATGAGGAAGGGGAGAAAGCCAGGAATTATTTTACGGATTTGAACAGGGAAGAAGTGGTTTTGAAAGAGACGAGAGCCTTTCTGGACCGTGCCTTTGGGGGAAGCCTTGGGCTATTGGTAAATACCTTTGTGGGCGGAAGCCAACTGACAAAGGAAGAGCTGGAGGAGCTTAGAGAAATTTTGCATAAAGAAATATAACGCAAAGACAAAGGAAACAGAGAACAAGGCAGAACTGAAATCGAGGTGGAAAATGCAGACAGCAGAAAACATTATAATATCGTCCCTGTTGATTCTGGCCCTTTTGTTTATTCGGGGGCTTTTTTGGAAAAAAGTAAGTCCGGTTTTTATTTACAGCCTGTGGCTTCTTGCGGCGGTCCGAATTCTCTGGCCGGGAACGATTGGCGCCAGTCCGCTCAGTATTATGAATACCGGATTGTGGAAAGCCGGACAAGAAGCGGTTTTAAGGGAAAACAGCAGGCAGAGCAGAGAACATAAGGAGCGGGAATACCAGGCATATCTGGAAAAGATAACAAAAAGGCAGGGCGCCGGCCCGGGAGATGTGCCGGGAAAAGAGGCACAGACCGAGGATGTTGAAATTGTGTTTTCATACCGGAATATTCCCACGTTTTTTGGAAAGGCCAACTTTTGGGCAGTGCGGATTGGGCTTGCCGGCATGGCGGTCATCGCGGTGATTTTTATCAGACAAAATCTTTCGCTTTACAGCTATTTGAAAAGAACGAGGAAAAAATTAAGGGAAGTCAGCGTGGGAAAACGGCAGATTAAGGTTTTTACAGCCGGGGATAAACTCCTATCGCCCTGCCTGTTCGGGCTTTTTCCTTCCATATATATACCTGAAAGATGTATCGGCGCGAATACCGGCAGGGAGGAAAGCGGGGAAAGGGACGAGAGGCTGCGCTTTATTCTGGAACACGAGCTGACCCATTACCGTCACGGCGATTTTATCTGGTCGCTTGTCCGGATGCTGTGTTTGATTGCGGCGTGGTATAATCCGCTGGTATGGATTGGGGCGAGACTTTCCTTAAAAGACGGCGAGTTAGCCTGCGACAGCGGATGTCTGAAACGGCTGGGAAAGGAAAAGAGGACTGCCTACGGAGAGGCGCTGCTCGACATGATTATTCCGGCAAAGGAACAAAAAGGGCTGTTCTGGCATTCCGCAATGACGAACACTGACGGTAAATTCATAAAAAAACGGATTGAAGAAATTGCGGAAAACAGGAAAAGCAGCGCGGTGGCGGTGGCGGCAGTGATGATTCTGGCGGTTTTGTGCACGGGAATCTTTTTTACGGGGAGCGGTAACGGGGAAAGGATGGCAAGAGGGGAGGAGGAGAGAACGACGGATACGGCAGGGGATAGATAGCTTACCAGTTATATGCTGTAGATATATTTGGAAAAAACGAAAAAAGATGATGTCTATAACGACAGTTCAGGTTCAAAAATCAGTAATATGAGATTTTTGAACCTTTTTATTTGACGGAATGATAAAATTTGAGCATATAAATGCTAAAAATTAGGCATAAATGCTTGACTGATGCTCAAATATATGCTAAATTATATGAATATAAAAGTAAATGTGCAAAAGAAAGGAGAAAAAATGTCAATTGGAACAAAAGCGGTTTGTCATATGGCCTTTATAACCAGAGACATTCAAAAGTTTACCGGAAGCTGGGCGAAATTCCTTGGAATTGAGCAGCCTGCCATTTGGGCGATTCCTTCAAAAGACATTGCACCGACGGCCACATTCGGAAAGCCTGAGAATTATAAGGACTGCCTGATTTCAGTGCTGGAGTTTGATAACATCAAACTGGAAGTGGTGCAGCCGGGAGAAGAACCGAATCCATGGAAGCTGTATCTGGAGAAATATGGGGAAGGATTCCAGCATATCAGTTTTGTGGTGCCTGACGCAGACGAAGCTGAAGCAACATTGAAAGAGCTGGGTGTGGATTCCGGCTATCATATTGGATGTTATCCGGGCAGTACCTATTCATTTTATGATACGAAGGATGTTCTGGGGATGGAAATTAATATTAAATATGACGGAGATAACAAAAAGCAGAGGGACGAACTGCTAAAACAATATGAGGAAAGGAAATAGTCTGTTATGAAAGCGATAGAATTGAATGCATTGGCGCAGGTCGGATTTATTGTAAAGGATATTGAGTCTGTGAAGGCAAAATTTGCAGAACTTTTCGGAGTTGCCGTCCCCCCAACTATAGACGGAGGAGAATATGCGGTTACGCAGACACAGTACAGAGGGCAGGCGGCGCCGGAAGCAAACTGTCTGATGGCATTTTTTAATCTGGACAATGGTTTTCAGATTGAGCTTATTCAGCCAAATGAATTTCCGTCAGTTTGGAGAGAATTTTTAGAAGAGAACGGTGAGGGAATACACCATATTGCATTCCGGATGAAAGGAATGAAAGAGAACATTGCGGCATGTGAAAAGCTTGGCATGGCGCTTGTACAAAAAGGTGAATACGGAAACGGGGCAGGGAGATATGCATATATGGACGCGGAAAAGGATTTAAAATGTATGATAGAACTGCTTGAGGACGACTGACAAAAGAGGAAACGGCTGGTATGAATGTGTTGGTAATTGGCGCTGGTCGCGGGCTTGGCAGGGTTTTGAGCATAATGCTGGCAAAAAGAGGGCATCAGGTGATTGCCGGAGTCCGAAGGAAAGAAACGGCAGCTTTGGATAATTTCAAATACGATAATATTATGGTTTGCCAGACAGATGTTGTGAACGAAAAAATATTGTCGGAGACAGCGCTAGAACTTAAAAATAAAAATATAACTCTCAATGCGGTGGTTCAGACAGCAGGCGTACTTATGGCAAGCGACAGAGAAAAAAATCTGTTGGAGGCGGACGTTTATGATTTCAAAACGGCGTTTGAAGTAAACGTTCTGGGAATTGTTCTCGCTTTTCGGGCTTTTTATCCCATGATGGAAAAAGGCGGGATTTATATCGCACAGACCTCCGAAGGGGGATGCTTCTGTGGAGGAGGAGCAGTATTTCCGGCTTATGGCATCACAAAGACCGCTGCGAATAAGACGGTTCAAACTCTGCGAAGCACTGTGGATGACGTAAACATAATTGCAATGCATCCCGGAAGGATGAATACCGATATGGGCAGAACCACGGCTCAGATTGAACCGGAGGAAGCTGCAGCCGGTATCTGCGAGATTCTTGAAGGAAAAAGGACGCTTCGGGATGACGAATGGTTTGTAGATTATCTGGGCCGGAAAATGCCTTTGCAATAATTGAGAGAAAGGCGGACTATGTGAAAAAGGTAGTAGCGGTAATTGGCGGATGCGGCGGATTGGGAATACAGCTTGTGAAGTCACATCTTATGACAGGAGATATTGTTTATGCATATGGTCTGAAAATATCTTCCGAGATGAAAGAGCTGATGGAAAAGAAAGAAACGCTTTATTTCCAGGAATGCGACGTTTCGGAAACCGGGAATGTAAAGACGGCAATGATGGCTTTGAAGAATGATGTGAAACGAGTGGATATTTTATATCATACGGTGGGTATTTACAGGTTTGAGGACAGGGTGTACCTTCCCGATTGTGATTTGGACAAAATGGGAAGAATGTTTAATGTAAACGCAGTCGGGTTTCTCAGAATCCTTCAGTCGCTGTGGGACATACTGAAAGATACTGCCATTATCTGTATTACCTCTGAAGCGGGCAGCATCGGAAGCAATTTCAGAAGTTGGGAGTATGAATACTGCATGTCTAAATGCGCGGAAAATATGGCGGCTGTCATAGCGCAGCATTATTTTACCGAAATTGGGAATAAAAGCCGTATTATGTGTGTTCATCCCGGATGGCTCCGCACAAAAATGGGCGGTGAAGAAGCGTTCCTCCATCCCGAAACAAGTATAAGCCCGGGTGAAAGCGCAGAAAGCATTCGGAAGATTGCCGAAAATATCAATTCTTTTTCGCCGGAAGTTATGTATATGGATTATGCTCAGAATAACCTGAAATGGTAAAAGCAATTGAATGAAAAATATATTGCATACAATACAATGAAAGTGTGCACAAAAAGCATAAAAATGAGCTGTATATATTGACATATTTGCGCAAAATATGATACACTTTGTTTGAAATAAAAGAAAAAAAGCGCAAAATGCACAATGTGGGCGCTTTTTCTCATGGGCGCAAATGCAAAAATCAAGTAAAATGTTTACCAGTAAGGAGGGAAAAAAATGAAATGTAAAAAGTTATTAGCACTTATGATTTCAGGTTTAATGGCAGTTTCTTTAATGACTGCCTGCGGTTCTGCACCCGATGGTGCAAACGATAATCCTTCAGTATCAGATACGTCTGAAGGGAACGAGGCTGGTGATATTGCATCAGGTGAAACGGAAGCTGCATCGGATTTGTCACAACAGGAACCTTATACAGTGAGAATAATGATGTTTGACGACGGAGATACCGATATTGTGGAAGAGGTCTCTGAAGCGGCAAGCAAAATTACACTTGAAAAATTTAATACAACTGTTGAACTTGTCCGTGTTGGATGGGGGTCATGGGCACAGCAGGTGACACTGGCACTGACATCAGGTGAAAAGCTGGATTTATATCCTGCTTTTGCAATCAATATTCCTTTGGCAACGCTGGTAAACAACGGAGAAGTCCTTCCAATGACAGACTATTTGAAAAATGGCTGCGCAAAGGAAACCTACGATATGGTTGATGAGGAAGATTGGGTATGTACGACTTACGATGGTGAGATTTACGGGATTCCCATGAATAAGGGAAAACAGAATGTATACGGGGCGGCCTGCAATGCGGATATTGCTGATGAACTCGGCATTGACCTGGATGCCGTTAAGACATTAGATGATTTTGAAAACGTTTTGGCAAAGGTAAAGGAAGCACATCCCGATATGTATCCTTTAGCTGTCAATAATCAGGCATTGAGGGTTATGATTCCTTCGGATACGCTTGGCGATGACAGAACCTGTGTGCTTGGCGCGCTGGTTGATGCAACAAGCGGTTCCACAACGGTTGAAAATCTGTATGCTTCCGATGAATATCGGGAGTTTGTGGAAAAGATGTACGACTGGTCACAGAAAGGTTATATTATGCCGGAAGCTTTAAGCAGTACAGAAAGCGGGACAAATCTGATTCGGGCCGGTTCGGCTTTTGCAGATTTTTATACCGGGCCTGCACCGGATACGGAGGCGCGTATCAGCAGGGAATGCGGCGTTACCATTAAGGACGTTGAGTTTTTTGAACACTATAAAACAACAGGCGAAACAGCTCCCTGCTGGAGTATTGCCGGTAACAGCGAACAGCCTGAGCGTGCAATGCAGGTACTGAACGAAATGTATACCAATCAGGAACTGGCAAATATCTTTATCTATGGTATTGAAGGCAAAACCTTTGAGTTTGTGGATAAGGAAAATAAAGTGATTGACTATCCTGAAGGAGTGGATGCGGCTAATTCCGGTTACGCGTTTGACCATTGGGGATGGCCGAATATGTGTCTGTCCTATGTATGGGAGGGATATCCGGTGGATGTCTATGAAGAGTATATTACATTTAATGCAGGAGGGGTTCCTTCTCCGGCATATGGTTTTACCTTTGATAACAGTTCCGTACTTAACGAGGTGACGGCGTGCTCTAATGTGGTTGCCAAGTACGCGGAGGCTTTGAATACCGGTTCGGTGAATCCGAACGGGGGCAGTGGAAGCCTGGAGCAGTTCATCAAAGAACTTGAGGATAACGGTATCGATACAATTGTTGCAGAGAAGCAGCGTCAGCTTGACGAGTGGCTGGCCGCGAACAAATAACGGCGGTTAATATTTTGGAAGCGGTGTGGAGGGGAACTTCACGCCGCTTTTTATAAAGGAGGTTTAGCAGTGGCGAAGAAAAAGCAGGGAAATTTTTTTAAGGCGGCCAGAAAGTGCTGGCCATTATATCTTATGACATTGCCGGGACTTATTTATCTGTTTGTGAACAATTATATGCCAATGTTCGGATTGGTTTTGGCCTTTAAACAGTATAATGTGAGAAAGGGTATCTGGGGAAGCCCCTTTATTGGTTTAAAAAATTTCGAGTTTTTGTTTAAGACAAAAGATGCATGGATAATTACCCGTAATACAGTGCTTTATAATGCGGTTTTCATTGTGCTGGGGACGGTTTTTGCCATAACGGTCGCGATTTTGCTCAATGAAGTGAAATCTTCTCTCTCAAGGAAAGTATACCAGACGGTTATTCTTATCCCGTTTATGGTGTCGATTGTTGTAGTAAGTTATCTGGCAAACGCATTTCTAAGCGCGGATACGGGTTTTATCAACAAGGGAATACTGGAACCTTTGGGAAAAGAATCAATGGCATGGTACACGACGCCGGGCCCATGGCCGATAATTTTGGTACTTGTAAATCTGTGGAAGAATTTTGGTTATAACAGTATCATTTATTATGCAACACTGGTGGGAATCAATGTCGAATACTATGAAGCGGCTGTGGTAGACGGTGCGAACCGGCTCCAGAGAATACGCTATGTGACGCTCCCCGGTTTAAAAACCACTATTATTACGTTGACGCTTATGAGCGTTGGAAAGATATTTTATTCCGACTTCGGATTGTTCTATCAGGTTCCTATGAACTCAGGTCCTCTTTTTGATGTGACGAATACAATAGATACCTATGTATTCAGAGGGCTTCTGCAAAATAACAATATCGGGATGTCGGCGGCAGCCGGTTTTTACCAGAGCCTGGTGGGATTTATGCTGGTAATTACCGCAAATGCCATAGTGAAGAAAGCAAGTGCGGAGAACGCATTATATTAGGGGTGATGTGATGGAGAATATGGTAGATAATAATAAAGGATTTCAGATTTTTGTAAATGCATTTTTTGTTTTTCTTGTTTTTATTTGTGTGATGCCTTTTATTCTGTTAATTTCCTCCTCTGTGACGGAAGAAAGTCATTTGATTAAGGAAGGCTACGGATTTATACCAAAGGCGGTCAGCTGGGACGCCTATAAATATTTGTTGGTAGATTCAAAAGCGGTGGTGAGGGGTTACATGATATCTATATTTCAAACCATTGTCGGGACGCTTTGTAATCTGATTATCACCACCCTGCTGGCATATCCCTTGTCAAGGAAGGATTTACCGGGAAGGGGAGTCATTGCATTTATTGTGTTTTTTACCATGCTGTTCAATGGCGGACTGGTTCCAAGTTATATGATGTGGACGCAGGTATTTAAAATTAAAAATACTTTCTGGGCTTTGATTTTACCTAACCTGATGATGGGAGCTTTCTATGTTATTATGATGCGGACCTACTTTACAAGCAATATTCCGGAAGCGTTGATTGATGCCGCCAAAATAGACGGGGCCGGAGAGGTGAGAATCCTGCTTCAGGTCGTACTGCCCATGTCAACACCAATCATTGCGACCCTTGCCTTGCTGACGGGCCTTAACTACTGGAACGACTGGCTGAACGGGTTATATTATGTAAACAAAGACAGTTTGTACAGTATTCAGGTGTTCTTGTATCAAATGCTGATGAAAGCCGATTTCCTGAGGTCCTCGGCGGCGTCTGCGCTGCCCGTGGGCGTAAAACTGCCTGCTGTCGGAATTAAGATGGCGGTAGCGGTTCTGGGCTCGGTTCCCATGCTTATAGTATATCCTTTTTTCCAGAGATACTTTGTGAAGGGTATAACCATCGGTTCTGTAAAAGGCTAGAAGCGTGTTATGGCAAGACGGAAAATAAATGAGCATTATCAATGAAAATGTAATAAAAATACAGAGGATAAGGATGGGAAAGAAGATGGTAGATTTGTCCGGGAAATGGGCGCTGGTAACGGGAGCGAGCCGAGGAATAGGAAAGGTTACCGCTTTGTCGCTTGCGGCGCAGGGATGTAATCTTGTTTTGCACAGCAGAAGTCTTGAAAGCCTGAGGGAACTGAGAGAGACGATAGAAAAGCGCGGGAACAAGGTGTTTTTAATTGCGCAGGATTTTACGGAACCCGAAGCTGTGGAGAGGGTTTTTGAAAAACTGGAAAATCAGGGGATATCAATTGATATTTTGGTGAACAATGCCGGAGTAAATCTCTCAATTGACAGGGAGATGGAAGGAATCGCTTCTGATTTTGATACATGGACACAGAAAGAATGTGAAATTACCGTTAGAGTAAATGTAGTTGCGCCGCTGCTTCTTTCATCCCGGGCTGCCGCACAGATGAGAGCGCGGGGCTTTGGACGAATTGTGAATCTGACAAGCGATATCCATGGAGCGGGAGACCATCTGGCCTATTCTGTCAGTAAAGGAGCAGTTGATAAACTGACGGGGGACCTGGCGGAAATAATGGAAGGGAGCGGCGTGGCCGTCTGCGGGGTGGAACCGGGATGGTGTCAGACCTTTCTGGGAGGAGCCAAAGCTACCTGCTCTGCAGAGAATACAAGCCCCGGGATGCTGGTTCCCATTTGCATGGAACATGGTGCAAACGGAAAGGTGTTTCATGCCCAGGACTATGCCGGTATGGCGCTTGAGGAGGCGGTAGCCCGCGCGGAAGCGAAGTACTGTTTCTTAAAGTAAAACAGAAACTGGAAGTAACGAATCGTATTGGATGAAAGAAATTCAGGAGGAAATCTTCAAATGAGTATCATAAAATTCCCAAATGATTTTGAATTTGGAACGGCAACGGCCGCCTATCAAATTGAAGGCGCGTGGAACGAGGATGGAAAAGGGGAAAATATATGGGACAGATTTACTCATGTTCCGGGGCATATACAGGATAAAACAAATGGCGATATTGCCTGCGATTTTTATCATCGCTACAAAGAAGATATCAGGCTTGCCAAAAAACTGGGAATTGAAGTTTTCAGACTGTCTGTGAATTGGGCAAGAATTTTGCCGGACGGACAGGGCGAGGTGAATTTGGCCGGTATTGAATTTTACAGAAATGTTTTGCGGGAAATCAGGGAAAATAATATGAAGGTCTGTCTTACCATATATCATTGGGACCTTCCGCAGAAGCTTCAGGATAAAGGCGGCTGGGCAAACCGGGATATTGTAAAATGGTATACAGATTATGCGGAAATTCTATTTCGGGAATACGGAAATGACGTGGATTATTGGATTACCATCAATGAGCCGTATTGTATCGCTTTTCTGGGCTACTGGACGGGAGAACATGCCCCTGGCTTACATGATTATTCCACGGCGCTGCAGGCTGTGCATCATCTGTTGCTTGCCCATGGGGCGGCGGTAAAGAAATTCCGAAGCTGTAATCTTTCTTCAGAAATTGGAATTACGCTGAATATGGGAATGGCCTGTCCGGAAAATGCTGATGACGGAAAGGATGTGGAGGCAGCCAGACGTTCCGTCATGGCCGGGAACTGTCTTTTTGGCGACCCGGTGTATCTTGGCAGGTATCCGGAAGAGCTTTTTGAATTTCTGGATAAAAAAGGAGTGGTTCTTCCGGAAATCAGAGAGGGCGATATGGAGCTGATTAACCAGAAGGTGGATTTTTTCGGGCTGAATACCTATACGGCCGGAACGATAAAGTATGATGCATCTCAGTGGCCATTGGAAACAGGCTCTGTTGGAAGCGGCAGAGAGAGGACCGAGGCAGGATGGGAAGTATGGCCTGAAAAGTTTTATGAACTTCTCTCCTGGATTGATAACAGATATGGACATCCGGCTATCATTATAACGGAAAACGGTGCGGCAAACAACGACTGGGTAGACAGCCAGGGAAAGGTGGTCGATTCCAACAGGATTGAGTATCTGAAAAGATATTTGAAAGAGGTAAGCAGGGCAGTTGATAATGGTATTTCGGTAAAAGGCTATTATGTATGGTGCTTTACCGACAATTTTGAGTGGGCTTATGGAGAAGCGAGGCGTTTTGGAATCGTTTATGTGGATTATAAATCACAGAAACGGATTCCGAAAGAAAGCGCAAAATGGTTTTCGGATGTGATAAAAGAAAAGGGATTTGAGATAAAGGAGTAAAAGATTTCCGGCGGATTAACATTCCGCCGGAAATTGTTCGTATTGGTTTATAAACTTGTGGAATTACGCAGTATAACGTCTGATTGGTTCATAACAAATTTGTGGGGCAGAGCAGGGTTATTAATGCGGTCAATAAGCATTTGGGCGCTGGTCTGTCCGATTAAGTCAGGGTGGGCGTCAACGGTTGAGAGAGGCGGTATCTGGCGCTGGGCTTCTGAACTGTTGTTAAATCCCACGATTGACACGTCGTCAGGAATGACATATCCCAACTCCTGAAGCGCTTTTGCGGTGATAATCGCACACAAATCATTAGCACAGATAAAAACTTCAGGAATGGTATCCATTTGCTTCAACAATTCTTTTATACATAGGATAGCATCCGGTTTATCAAAAGCATCCATATTCAGGATACATTTATTTTCATCGAGAGTAAGATTGTTTTCTTCCAGAGTCAGCTTCAGATAGAACCATCTTTGGAACATGGAATAGCAGTAATGATTGGAGCCCGCAAATCCGAAAGAGGTTGCTCCCTTTGCAATAAAACGCGTAACCAGGTTATGGATGGCGCTGGCACTTTCGACTGTAATAATATCTGTCTTATTGACAAACATATAAGGGTTATAGAAGGTATCAATAAAGACGGAAGGGATATTCAGAGCAATGATTTCCTCCCAATATTTTTCGTCAAAAATGTTAAATGATATTACGCCACAGGCAGAACCGTCATAAAGCCCGGGCGGAACCTGAATATTATCTGTAGTATTATCACGTATAACGTTCAGCAAAAGAGAGTATCCCCTTGCCTTCAGTGCCGTCTCTGCGTTGGCAAGCACATCGTTAAAGTATTCTGCATTTTCGTGATGATAAGTGAAGACCACATATTTTTGAGGCTGAGAAACCGGGGACGATACAGGGGAAGCCCTGCCGGGAACGTCTCCTGAAGCAATATATTCCAGAATCAGATTTTTTGTCTTTGGGGAGACTCCCTCCTTGTTGTTTATTACCTTGGAAACGGTATTTCTTGATAAATTTAACGCTTTAGCAATTTCTATGATTGCAGGTTTTCCGCGCATATTTCATGCTCCTAACTTTTGTGTATAGTATCAAATTTTGATTTCCGCGAGCAACGGGCCAGGTGGGGTTGCTGACTGCAAAATGATTAATTATACTACATATTATAAGATGAAATAACCATAAAAATCAACGTATAAATGGGAAAAGAAATTCGGACTTACCGGAAAGGAAAATCCGGTTTATTTTTTTCTGTTTCATATGGATATTCCCTTGACATTTCCCATAAGATTTCCCAAAATGAAAAGAGAACTTAATAAAAGAAACCAGACCGCATATTATGTCTGGAAGGAGGATAAGGTCATGCACTATAGAGTATTCGGAGCGCCGATGCCGGCGGTGAGCATTTCCATGGAGCAGGGGGAAAGTATCTACACGCAGTCCGGCGGTATGACATGGATGTCGGAGGGAATTTCCATGGAAACCAACATGAAAGGCGGTTTCCTGAAAGGAATAGGGCGGATGTTCGCGGGGGAGAGCCTTTTCATGGCTACCTACGCGGCGCAAAGGTCGGGGGTGGAGATTACGCTTGCTTCCAGTTTCCCGGGTGAAATCAAAGTTTTCGAGGTGGGAGAGGGAAAAGAGTATATTGCCCAGAAAAATGCTTTTCTGTGCGCGACGCCGGGAGTGGAACTCAGCGCATATGTGACGGGCGTTAAAGCGGGATTTTTTGGCGGGGAAGGGTTCGTTCTGCAGAAATATACGGGCCGGGGCCTTGCTTTTCTTGAACTTGACGGAACGATTGTGGAAAAGGAGCTTGCGCCGGGAGAAAAAATCAAAGTGGACACCGGAAATATTGCGGCTTTTGAGGCGGAAGTGGGCTATTCTTCGGAGATGGTAAAGGGATTTGCCAACGTCCTGTTTGGCGGCGAAGGGTTGTTCCTCTCCACACTGACAGGGCCGGGAAAGGTGTGGCTGCAGACCATGAGCGCCTCGGAACTGGCAAAGAGAATTATCCCTTTTATTCCCACCAGTTCTTCATAGAAAATGATTTTGGTTTCCGGTTTGGAGGATGGGATGGAACAGTTGTCGCTTTTTTCACAGGAAGTAAATATGAGCGCGCCCCTTGCCAGCAGGCTACGGCCGCAGAGCTTAAATGACTATATCGGTCAGGAGCATTTGGTGGGGCCCGGAAAAGTGCTCCGGCAGATTCTTGATAAGGATATGATAAGCTCCATGATATTCTGGGGGCCTCCGGGTGTGGGGAAAACCACGCTGGCAAGGATTATCGCGAATACGACACGGGCGTCATTTATAGATTTCAGTGCTGTCACAAGCGGTATTAAAGAGATAAAGGACGTGATGAAACGGGCGGAAAATGACAGAATGATGGGAATAAAGACCATTGTTTTTGTGGATGAGATTCACCGTTTTAATAAGGCCCAGCAGGACGCTTTTCTGCCTTATGTGGAAAAGGGGAGCATTATCCTGATTGGCGCAACTACGGAAAACCCTTCCTTTGAAATCAACTCGGCTCTTTTGTCAAGATGCAAGGTGTTTGTGCTGTATGCCCTGACGGAGCAGGATATGTTAAAGCTTCTTCGTGCCGCGCTGGCGGATAAAAGGGGATTTGGAAACAGTACCATTTATATAGAAGAAAAGCTCCTCAGGGCCATTGCCGTTTTTGCGGACGGGGATGCGAGAATGGCACTGAGCACGCTTGATATGGCGGTTCTGAACGGACAGATAGAGCCGGATGGTTCCATAACTGTCAGGGAAGAGGTTTTGGAGCAGTGTACCGGAAAAAAGATGCTTCTTTATGATAAAGGCGGGGAGGAGCATTACAATCTGATATCGGCGCTCCACAAGTCAATGAGAAACAGCGACCCGGACGCCGCCATTTACTGGCTGGCGAGGATGCTTGAGGCCGGCGAGGACCCGCTTTATATTGCGAGGCGGCTTGTGCGGTTTGCAAGCGAGGATGTGGGAATCGCCGATTCCGGCGCGCTGCAGGTGGCGGTAGCGGCTTATCAGGCGTGCCACTTCAACGGAATGCCGGAGTGTAATGTGAACCTGACCCATGCGGTGGTATACCTTTCCATGGCGCCCAAGTCAAATGCGCTTTTTAAGGGCTATGAGATGGCCAAAAAAGACGCGGCGACTACATTGACCGAGCCGGTACCGCTTCAAATCAGGAACGGGGTGACCTCCCTGATGCAGGAACTTCATTATGGAGAAGGATATGAGTATGCCCATGACAGGGAGGAAAAGCTTACAGCCATAAAATGTCTGCCGGATTCTCTGGAAGGGCGGGAGTATTATAAGCCTGCCGGCGAGGGGGACGAGGCGAAGGTAAAGGAGAAGTTAGAGCGTGTGAAATCCTGGAAGGAGAAGATACGGGCCGGGGACGCGCATTCTTAAAACAAAAACAAACTTATGTTCGGAAAAACTATTGCTTTCCATGGCAGGCCGTGTTATACTGTAACAAACAAATGTTTGGGGCGGACGCGGCGATGGAAAGCAATTTTATTTTGAGTACAAATTTAAATCCGGTTTCAGGGATAATGTGCATAGATTCGGATGCAGATACAGGCATAACTGCGGCATCAGGCCCGGAACCTCCAATACAGGTGAAGATGAATCAGAAGATGTCCCTGATGGAAAAGCTGGGGATTCTTTCGGACGCCGCCAAGTACGACGTATCCTGTTCTTCCAGCGGCGTAAGCCGCCGCGGGGACGGAACGGGAATCGGCAATACGGTGGCGGGGGGCATCTGCCACAGCTTCGGGGCTGACGGAAGATGTATTTCCCTGCTCAAGATTCTTTTTACAAACGAATGTATCTATGACTGCAAATACTGCGTCAACAGGCGCTCGAACGATGTTCCCAGGGCTTCCTTTACACCGGATGAAATCTGCGACTTGACCATTCAGTTTTACAGGCGCAATTATATAGAAGGTTTATTCTTAAGTTCGGGCATTTTGTACAGCCCAAGCTATACCATGGAGCTGATATATGAGGCGGTCCATAAGCTGCGCACGAAATACCGCTTTCAGGGGTATATCCATGTGAAGGCGATTCCCGGAGCGGATGGAGAGCTGGTGCAAAGGCTGGGGCTTTTGGCGGACAGGATGAGCGTCAATCTGGAACTGCCCACTGCCGACGGATTAAAGCGTCTGGCGCCCAATAAGCACCGGAAAAATATTTTAACGCCCATGCGCCAGATTCAGCAGGGAATCACACAGAACAAAAACGAGATAGTGGCGTTCAGGCATGCGCCCTCTTTTGTGCCGGCCGGCCAGTCCACCCAGATGATAGTCGGAGCCACGCCGGAAAGCGATTATCAGATTATGACGGTGGCCGAGAACCTGTACAGGAAGTTTGATTTAAAAAGGGTTTATTATTCCGCTTTCGTCAGCGTCAATGTGGACAAGTCCCTTCCGGCGCTGCCCGGCGGGCCGCCGCTTCTGCGGGAACACAGGCTGTATCAGGCGGACTGGCTGCTGCGGTTTTACGGCTTTGAGGCGCAGGAACTTTTAAGCGAGGGCAAGCCGAATTTCAATGTCCTTTTAGACCCCAAGGCGGACTGGGCGCTGCGGCATTTAGAGCAGTTCCCCGTGGAAATCAACAGAGCATCCTATCAGATGATTCTGCGGGTGCCGGGGATTGGGGTGAAAAGCGCCCAGAGAATCGTGCGGGCGCGGCGGAACGGAAGCCTTGGCTTTGAGGATTTGAAGAAAATCGGCGTTACCTTAAAGCGGGCTTTATATTTTATAACCTGCAGCGGGAAAATGATGTATCCCACAAAACTGGAGGAGGATTACATCACAAGGAATCTGATTGGAGCAAAGGAAAAGCTGCCCTTTGACAGGGACGGCATGACCTATAAGCAGCTTTCCCTGTTTGACGATACCGGAGAGTTTGCATTCCATCAGGCAGCGGGAAGCTGAGCGGGCGAATTTGGCCGGGAGGAAGAGGCGGGGAAACATGGAAGAATATTATTTAATATGCGAAGATTCTCTGGAGGGAATCTTTACGGGAATTTACAACGCCTATCTGAAAAAGAAACCCCTTGAGCAGATTCACTTATGCCTTGGGGAAGATGAGAATTACCGCCTGTTCGCGGTCTACGAGCCATGCCCGCCGGATAAGGCAAAGGCGGCGAAGGTGGCCAGGACAGTGATAAGAGAATTCGGCAATGAAGCGTATATGTCCATCTGCCGCGCTCTCGCCTCCGGGGAAGGGGACAAAGGGGAAGCGGTTTACCGCACGGTAATAGCGGGGCTTTCCATGAGAAACCGAAAGCAGGTAATGGGAAACCTTCAGAATCCCTATGTGCACAGAGTGTTTGAGCTGGCAAGGTTTACGGCCAACGAGGCCCATTTCCATGTGGAATTTCTTCGTTTCAGGGAACTGGAAAACGGCATTTTGTACGCGCCTGTGGGGCCGAAGAATAATCTGATAACCTTTATCGTCCCTCACTTTGCGGACAGGCTGCCGCTGGAGAATTTTGTGATTCACGACAGGGTGCGGAATATTTTCGCGCTGCATCCGGCCCGAAGCGACTGGTACCTTGTGTACGGGGATGAAAATTTAAGGCAGGGAAATTTTGCTTTTTCCGAAGGCGAGAAGAAATACAGAGAACTGTTCACTCATTTTTTTCATACTATACCCATAGAGGAGCGTAAAAATAAAGGGCTTCAAAGAAACATGCTTCCTCTCAGATACCGCGATTACATGACGGAATTTCAGGGAGAATAATATAATAGTATATTTTTCGTTTATTTTGTCAATGATAATTAATATCGTAGGGATATGCGGATTGTAAATTGTAAAGAAAAAATTAATTCTATTATTTATTTCGAAATGGTCTTTACAAAATAAGGTCAGTGTGGTAGTTTTTGGATAAGTAACAGAAAACGTTTTCGCAATCTGCATTGAGAAGAAAGAAGGGTGATAATGATGATGCAGCGTAGAATACGGCTAAGGCTGGAAGAGGTTAAGGATTTTGTGACTGCGGCTTCGAGGTGTGATTTTGACATTGACGTTTTTTATAACAGGTTCACTGTGGATGCCAAGTCAATTGTAGGGGTTTTAGGTCTGGATTTGAACCAGATACTTACAGTATCCTACAATGGTTTCGACCCTGATTTTGAGAAGGTATTAAGCCGCCTTGCCCTTGCAAGCTGAAACGGATTTTAGGCAAACTGAGTTGACTCCCTGAAAGAGATAGCGTAGTATCTTTTTCAGGGGGTTTTTGTATATGGAAATACAGATATCGGTCAGGAACCTTGTCGAGTTTATCCTTCGTTCCGGAAATATAGACAACAGAAGAGCGGCCTTTTCGGAGAATGCCATGCAGGAGGGCGGAAGGATTCACCGTATGATTCAGCGAAAGATGGGAGCGGATTATCATGCGGAGGTTTTTCTGCGTTATTTCTATGAAACGCCCGATTACACCATCCGCGTGGAAGGACGGGCGGACGGCGTGATGACAGAGAAAAATCAGGAGAAAGGGCAGACGCCGGGACAGAGAGAGCTTCGCCTGCTTTCAGGCAGTGACAACGGGGAAGAAAAGGAAGAAGATTTTGACGATGAGGATGCACTGACGGTCACAATCGATGAAATCAAGGGAACCTACAGGGATATCCACAAAATGAAGGCGGCGGTTCCGGTCCATCTTGCTCAGGCCCAGTGCTACGCTTACATTTACGGAAGCCAGAATCAGCTAAAAAGCATTAAGGTGCGCCTGACCTACTGCAACATTGATACGGAGGAAATCAGGTATTTTCATTTTTCATATGAACTGGAAGAACTGGAAGAGTGGTTTTTAGAGGTAATGGAGCAGTATAAAAAATGGGCGGATTTCCGGGTAAGCTGGGAGCGTGAGCGGACAGACTCTATTAAGGCGCTTGCCTTTCCCTTTGCCTATCGGGAGGGGCAGAAGGAGCTGGCCTCATATGTCTATCAGACAATTTATCATAAAAGAAAACTGTTCATAGAGGCTCCTACCGGGGCCGGAAAGACCATCTCCACATTGTTTCCGGCCATAAAGGCCATGGGGGAGGGGATAGGACAGACTATCTTTTATCTCACGGCCAAAACCATCACAAGAACCGTGGCCGGCGACGCCATTGAATTGATGAGAAAACAGGGACTTAGGTTCAAGTCCGTCGTATTGACCGCACGGGACAAAATCTGCTTTATGGAGGAAGCGGAGTGCAACCCGGATTACTGTCCCTATGCCAGAGGGCACTATGACCGTATAAACGATGCGGTTTACGAGCTGTTGACCGAACAGGACAATTTTGACAGGGAGGCGGTTATTGCCTGTGCAAAAGAGCATATGGTCTGTCCTTTTGAGCTTTGTCTTGATATGAGCCTGTTTGCGGACGCGGTTATCTGCGACTACAATTATCTGTTTGACCCTCATGTGTATCTGAAACGGTTCTTTGCTGAGGGCGTGAGGCAGGACTATGTTTTTCTGATTGACGAGGCCCACAATCTGGTGGAGAGGGGACGGGACATGTACAGCGCTTCCCTTAGAAAAGAGGACTTTCTGGGGCTGAAAAAGGCGGTAAAGGATTACGACGGAAAGCTGTACCGGCAGCTTGAGCGGTGCAACAGGGAACTTTTGACATTAAAACGGGAATGTGAGAACGATACCTGTCTGGACGAACAGGAGGCCGCGCCTTTTGTGGAGGCGCTTACGAGGCTCGCTTCGGCGATGGAGGATTTCCTGGAGGAGCACGAGCAGGGAGGAAATGGGGGAAAAACGATTTCCCCTGACACAGAACAGACATCCCTGGAGGGATTGGACTTCTTGGAGACGGGAACTTCTGGCGCAGCGCCTTCTGCCGCGGCCTTTGCTTCTGCCAGAGGGGAAGTCCTTGCCTTTTACTTTGAAGTCTCTCATTTTTTATTAATCAATGACAAGCTGGATGAAAATTATGTGATTTACACCCGGATTGAGTCGGACGGCGGGTTTTATATCCGGCTGTTCTGCGTGAACCCTTCCAGAAATCTTCAGGAATGTATGATGCGGGGGAGAAGCACTATTTTGTTTTCGGCGACGCTTCTGCCCATTCAGTACTATAAAAGGCTTCTGGGGGCGGCGGAAGGGGATTATGAGGTGTACGCCAGGTCGGTGTTTGATTCCCGGCGCAAGGGCCTGTTTATCGCCAAAGATGTGACCAGCAAATATACCAGACGTTCCGGCACAGAGTACTTTAATATCGCCACCTATATTCACCGGATTACCAGCCAGCGGGAGGGAAATTACATGATTTTCTTCCCCTCCCATCTGTTTTTGCAGGAAGTATATGAGGCGTATGAGAGTAATTATCTGGACGATGGCCGGGAGGAATGTATCTGTCAGGAAGAGAGTATGAACGAGGAGAGGCGTGAGGCTTTTCTCGCGAGATTTGCGGAGGAAAGAGAAGGGACGCTGCTTGGCTTCTGCGTGCTGGGAGGGATTTTCAGCGAGGGAATCGACCTGAAAAACGACAGCCTTATTGGAGCGGTTATTGTGGGAACCGGACTTCCCATGGTGTGCACCGAGAGGGAAATACTAAAGAATTATTTTGACAGCCAGGGGGACAATGGTTTTGACTTTGCCTACCGCTATCCGGGAATGAATAAGGTGCTTCAGGCCGCCGGCAGGGTCATAAGAACGGTGGAGGACGTGGGGATTGTGGCGCTTTTGGACGAGCGGTTCCTCACTTCATCCTATCTGAAAATGTTTCCGAGAGAGTGGGAGCGGTATGAAAGGGTGTCGCTGCATCAGGCGGCCCGCAAAGTGGAGCGGTTCTGGGACGAATGGCTGTAGGCGGTTAAGTGGATTTTCCATATTCTGGTACAATAGAAAAGTTTGTCGTGGAAAAATCGGATTTTGGCATGTGGATAACTTTCACATGCCGATTTTTTTCGCATGGACAAGCTTTTGCAGGATTCAGGTGCAAAAACAGGGGAAATTGTCAGAAAATGAAGGATTTCGGGGAAAATGACGTCGTGTTTTGTAGAAAAAAGTAAATGGGTCGGCCACAATGACATATGTGTCATTGTGGATAACTCTGTGGAAATTGGGGATTTCTTTGTTTTTACCCACTTTTTTGATGAATGGTTTGCAGTTAATTAATGAAGGAGGAAGATTCAAAAAGTGAAAAAATACCGGTTCGGTCAATGGAAGAGGGGTATAAATTGACCAAGATGGACAATATTAGGTAAAAGACTGCGAAAAGACAGGGAAATTATGTAATCAGGATGTTTTAGTTATCCTGATTTTCGTGAAACAGGGGATAGCCGTTGCCCTGTATGTCGGTAGCGATATCGTTGAGATGCTGTTTTTTAGAATGTTTCTTTTTCTCATTATAGGCTCCGCTTTCCCACGCGCCTTTTGGGATAGTGCGGATGCTTTTACTTTTGCCGGATGCTTTCATTGTGACCTCCTGATTTTTAATAGAGTTAGTATAACCGGAAAATAAAGAAATATAAAAAGGGAAGGCTGTTTGAATGATTAAAAATTCCCCGGCAAAGCGCCTGAACCTGCTTTCCGGGGAAGTTATATTTTAATAAAACTTTGAGCTGACAATACGTTTCGGTTAACGGATACAGTTCTGAATAAAGCCGTCCATAACGGCAAGGACTTCGGGCGTCCAAAATTCCGGTCCGCCGTGGTCAGCGCCTTTGATAAAATAAAGCGTTACATCCTTGCCGCACTTTTTCATCTGGCGGTAAAGGATAACACTGCCCTGGCAGTTTACCACGCGGTCCTTGGTGCCGTGGAAAATCAGGGTGGGCGGGATTTCGGTATCCTCCGTGATATTGCATTCCACGGAGAGCTTTCTTTTAAGCTCCGGATGCTTTCGTAAATCCACATGTCCCATTACCATGCCCTCCGGGCTGTCCGGCTGGCAGTGGAGAATCTGGATGGGGTTGGAATCCTCTGCCATCACGCTGGTGCTGCCATAAAAGTTAACGATACCCTTTACGCTGGCGGAGATGCCGGGAAAAAGATTGTCCGTTTCTTCGCCGCCGGAAAATCCCACAAACATAGCGGTGTGGCCGCCCGAGGAATCGCCGGAGACAATGATATTTTCCGGGTTAATGTGGTAGGTTTCGGCGTTGGAGCGAAGAAAGCGGATTGCGTTTTTGGCGTCCGCAATCTGCGCCGGAAAAGGAGCGATTCCCGAATGACGGTATTCCACGACCGCCACCACGTATCCTAGCTCCGCAAGCTTGGAAACTCTGGGAAGCTGTGCATAAACGTCCTGGGGCATCCACGCGGAGCCCTGGACAAAGACCACGCAGGGGCAGACCATTTCAGGCTGATTGCGGGTGAAGGGCAATAATATCTGCAAATGGAGTTTTACGCCGTCAATTTCGGCATATTCCACATTGGGGATGTAAGTTACGCCCATCTCGTCCCCGGTGGTGGAAATGGTGCGCGCGCCTTCCACTTCCTCCGTAAATTCCGGAAATTCCTCATAAGTCCATTCTTTTACTTCCATATAAATTCTCCTTTCGACTGCAATATTTTTTGTATATAAAAATTACCGGCCCTGCTTATATGCCTGCAGAGAGGATATAAAATCATTACCGACGGTTCAGATTCCGCGAGTTTGTTTCATTATATAAAGGGGCTTTTTAAAAGTCAACGAAACAACGGAAAGTGCCGGCGAAATCACGATTCATATAGAAAAAATCATTCTGAAAAAAGAGAAAGCCGCGGTGATTTGTGCTAAAATAAAATCAGCAATATAACGGGAGGGGATTTATTTATGAAAACATGGACAGTGCAGCAGGTTATCGACAAAATTCTTATGGATATGTGCGGCGGAGCCAAAATCAATCCAACCTGCGATATTATTTCAATCGGCAGCCCCGACGCGGAGGTGACCGGAGTGGCGTCCACCTTTATGGCGACCTTTGATGTGATTAAGGAGGCGGTGCGTCAGGGGAAAAATTTTATCATTACCCATGAGCCCACCTGGTTTAACGGCTCTGATAAAACCGGCTGGTGTGAAAACGACAGTGTGTATCTTGCCAAAAAGAAGTATATCGAGGAACACGGCGTGACTATCTGGCGTCTCCATGACCATATGCACATGGGCAGTGAAGTGGATTATATCTACGAGGGGCTGATGGAAGAGCTGGGGTGGCGGGATTACCTTAAAGAGGACGAACCGCAGCCGTGGATTTATGAAATTCCCGAGACGACGCTTCGCGGGCTGGCGGAAGAGTTTAAGAAAATTTTTCATATGGATACCATTCAGATTATCGGCTCTCCGGACATGAAGGTGAAAAGAGTGGGTATACTGGTAGGCGGGGGAAGCCTGGGGCTTGGTGTGGAGGTGATGCCCATGCAGGTGATGGAGCGTGACAATCTGGACCTGATGGTGGTGGGTGATATCACGGAGTGGACCATCTGCGCCTACTTAAACGATGCTTACCAGATGGGATTTAATAAAGGGATGCTCACATTAGGACACGAGCGGAGCGAGGAATTCGGAATGAAATATATGGAAAAGTGGCTGAAGGAAAGATTTACGGATTTTGAGATTGGGTTTATTGACGCGAAAGAGCCTTTTAACTATCTGTAAGAGATTGTCTGCTTCGAAATATATTTGCATGGTTTTCATGTCTGCCGGCGGGAATGCGGTACGGAAAAAGAGGGCGTTCCTACTGGCATTGCTTTTTGGTGTTATATGCCTATAGCTGTTTTTGTGTTTTATGATTCAGTGTTTTTTACGTTTTATGCCTAAGGTACTTGACAATTTTCCCCAAAAGGGATAAGTTATTGTTAATTCAAAAAATCTTTATATTCATTATTCCGTGCGTTTCGCACATTCGGCAGCTTCTGCCGG
>OFFW01000451.1_pt1 | contig 30295 bp, 22 predicted proteins | sample 1521501 | NCBI WGS metagenome assembly OFFW01 (sample SAMEA3504107, study PRJEB24116) | mouse gut metagenome | biome: mouse gut; feature: mouse-associated habitat; material: faeces | place: Denmark | collected 2011
ACACAATACCCAAGTATAGGGACGACCCCGATGCCCTGTTCTTTTAAATCCATAAGAGTTTTGATTAATTCGTCAAAATAAGCAAGGTCATCATCGCGCGTCGTAACATTCCTAAGTTTGATTTTGGATGCCGTCAATACCGCATATTCGTCAATCAAGTATGCATGCTTATCAATGCCGCGTTTTGCGGCTTTCATTTCTTTCATTTGAGATAACAGCGCCCTTGCTGTTTCGGGCTCGATATAAAAATATTTTTCTTCCATTTCAAAACTGCCCCTTTCTTTAAATGACCCACTGTGCCATGTTGTATATCAAATTTGCTCATTCATAGTATATACAAAAGCGTCCGCCAGGTCAAGCGGCCTGCCCGGCAGAGAATGGTTCTGTAACGTTCTCGGTCAGCGCAGTTCCATGCTTTTCTTTCGGTGAAAAGTCTGTTATACTGTAGCCAGGGGGCTGTTTATCATGAAGACGATCAGAAACAATCTGCACATGATAGGTTATGTATACAAGGCGGCGCCGATGTACCTGGTGTCCCTGTTTCTGTGCAGCGGGATACAGGCGTTGGTGGCTGTAGGCGGGCTGTGGGTGGACAAAATGGTCATCGCCCGGCTGGTGGGCGGCAGAGGTCTGGCGGCGGGGCTGTTCCTGTTCTATGGGTTCTATATCGCGCTGGACTATGTGTTCCAACAGGCGAGACTTCTCCTAATGAACCGGTTCAACAGTCTCCTGAACGTGGACTTCTCCATCTATATGCGGAGGATTCTCTACGATAAAGTGAGGGATTTTGACATTTCCTGTTACGAGGATCAGGAATTCTATAATGACTATGAGCGTGCGGTGGGGGAGATAGACACCAGGCCGATACAGGTGGCCGACACCCTCGCCAGGGGCTTCTACTATGTCCTGACCATGCTGCTCATCACGGTGGTGGTCTTTGAGCCGGTGTTCATAGCGGCGGCGATTGTGGTCTTGATAAAGCAGCTGGTCTACCTGAACCGGCTGAACAAGATCAATTACCGTATCAATATGGAGACCACCGTGCATGACAGGCGGGCGGGATATGTGAAGCAGTTGTTCCAGAACAGCGCTTTCATCATGCAGTCCCGTGTCATGGGGGCCACGCCGTATTTTGTTGGGCAGAATGAGCGTGCCATGGAGAGCCGCCGCGCCGTGTCGGGAAAGTATTACAGGAAGAGCATAGTCCCGTCTGCGCTGTCGTATTTCACAGGGGAGCTGGCAGTGGCGGCGATGGGCTTTTATCTCTGTGCCCAGATGCTGCATGGGCGGTATTCCGCCAGCGACTTTGTGTATCTGTTCCAGGCGTTCTTCGTGTTTTCCGCGAACCTGATCTATCTGTTCCAGATTTTCCCTGAGATGGCAGACCACAGCAGATACATAGACAATATCCGGAAGGTAATGGACTACAAAACGATAGTCAAAGATGCGGGCGAGGGAACGGAGTCGGTGGGAGCCTTTGAAAGTCTGGAAGTGAGGAATCTCTGTTTCGCCTATCAGAAGGACAGGGAGGTGCTGAAAGGAATCACTTTCCGGCTCAGGAAAGGCGAGAAAATCGCCATCGTAGGGGAGAACGGAAGCGGGAAGAGCACCCTGGTAAAGCTCCTGTTGGACATGTATCCGGCCGGGGGCGGGGAGATACGGTACAATGGCGTGGACTACCGGCGCTGCGGCGCATCGGAGATCAGGGCGGCTTTCGGCGTGGTCTTCCAGGATTTCCAGACCTATGCCTTCACGGTGGCCGAGAACGTGCTGATGCGCAAGGCGGAGTCGGAAGAGGACAGGGAGAAAGTCGTCTCGGCTCTGCGGTTCGCGGGATTATGGGAAAAGGTGCGGACGCTGGAGGACGGGATATTCACGGTGCTGACGAAGGAATTCGACGAGAAGGGGGTATATTTTTCCGGCGGGGAATATCAGAAGCTGGCCATTGCCAGGGCCTATGCCAGGGATGCGGAGATCCTCGTTTTCGATGAGCCAAACAGCGCCCTTGACCCGGTCTCGGAATATGAAATCTTCCAGAAGATAATGCTGCTGGGAAAGGACAGGACGGTCATCTATATCTCCCACCGCCTGTTCTCCACGGTCTCTGCCGACTGCATCTATCTGCTGGCGGAGGGGCGGGTCTGTGAAAAGGGAACCCATGACAGCCTGATGGCGCAGAAAGGGAAGTATTATGAGATGTATACTGCCCAGATAGAGGGGTACCGGGAATCATGAAAGAACATCTGTTTATTTTGAAATGCATGCACAAGGCGTCTCCGTTCTATCTGTTCGTAAACTTGTCGGAGGTGGTGGTCTCTTACCTGTCGTTCGCTCTGCTGTTGCCTTTTAACCGGTATATCGTTAATAAATTTTTGGATGGAGAAGCGGACTGGCATATGATAGCCGTTGCCTTTTCGTTTTTCCTGGCAGTGAGAGCCAGTGGGTTCTTCACTTATTGGGTGACTCAGGTATACAACCAGCTGCAGTATAAGCGGATTGAGAAATATATGAATGGGCTGGTCTACGGGAAATGCCAGTGGATTGACGTCGCCTGTTATGAGGATACGGATTTTTACAATCAGTATGTGAGGGCGCTGGAGGACGGGCCCCAGAGAGTGACGAAGACGGCAGGGATTCTATGCACCTTTGTCTCGTCGCTGCTTCGGATCGGTACCGTGGTGGGGCTGTTCGCGTCCCTGGACATGGTGTTCTGCGTCGTGGCCGCGCTGTACTGTGTCCAGGGGCTGGCCGGGACGAAACGGAACAACCAGATCTTCTACCGGGCGAATCTGGAGGAGACGCCGGTGCACAGAAAGAGCAGCTATATCAACCGTATCTTTGGCAGCCGACAGTACGCAGAAGAAGTGAAGCTGTATCGGCTGCATGATTTCCTCACGGAGAAGTTCACGGCGGCTAAGCTTCAGCTGAGGGAACTGAAGAAACAGAGGATAACGGAGCTGCTGCGATTCCTTTTTACGGTGAATCTCACTGGGAGCCTGTTGCATCTGGCCGTAAATTTCCTGGTGATATACCGTATAATAGAGGGGAGATTCACAGTGGGGGACTTCACTGTCGTGTTCGTGGCGGTAAACGCCATGGCGGATTCCCTGACAGGGATATTCAACGTAGTGCCGGATACGAAGCATAATCAGCGCATGATTGCGTTGTTCAGGAAGCTCCTGGACTATGAACCTACGGTGTATGTAAGGGCAGAGGGCGTCCGGGGAGAAGAGGTCAGGGGCGGGGTGTGCCTTTCGGTGGACGGGGTATCCTTCGCGTATCCCAACCGCCCGGAAGCGGTGGTGCTACAGGACGTCTCCGTGCGGATAGCCCAGGGGGAGAAGGTTGCCATCGTGGGCCGGAACGGTTCGGGGAAGTCCACGTTCCTAAAGCTCTTGCTGGGCTTCTATGAGCCCGGGGCGGGGGAAGTGACCCTGAACGGGCGAAGGGTTTCCGCCTATGACAGGGATTCGTTCTATGGGGCCTTCGGCGTAGTCTTCCAGGATGTCCAGATTTACTGCACCACGGTTGCGGAGAATGTGCTGTTCCGGAACGAATGGTCCAAAGAGGATGAGAAGCGGGTCTGGGCGGCCCTGGAATTCAGCGGCCTGGGGCAGAAGGTGCGCTCCCTGGAGAAGGGGATTCATACCGCGGTGACGAAAGAGTTCGACCAGGGGGGCGTCTATTTCTCCGGGGGAGAGTACCAGCGGTTGGCCATTGCCAGGGCCTATGCCAGGGATCCGAAGGTCTTGCTGTTCGATGAGCCCGCCAGCGCGCTGGACGCCATCGCCGAAAGGGAAATCATGGACAGGCTCTATGAGCTGGGCAGAGGGAAGACCGTCATCTGCGTGTCCCACAGGCTGTCTTCCACCATAGGGGCGGACAGGATACTGGTGTTCGACGAGGGGAGGATTGTGGAAAGCGGCAGCCACAGGGAGCTGATGGACAGGCAAGGGGTGTATTACGACATGTTCCTGAAGCAGACGGAAGGGTACCGGCTGTGAATGGGGCAGCAGCTTTCCGCGGTGGAGGAACAGCCCTCGCCAGGGAGGAGGGGCATTGCGGCTCGATAGAAAAATGTGTTGCCGGATATGATATCTGATGTTATGATTAGCTTAGGAAAACTGAGGGAAATATGTCCATGATGGATATTGATAAATCGATTGAGGGAGGTTTTATATGATAATGCAAGATGACAAATATTATACCTGGCCTGAGCTCGTTGAGAAATTTCCCGATAAATGGGTAATCGTAGAAGAACCGGAATTAACAGAAGGCGGATTTATAAGATCAGGTAAGCTGATTGGCGTATGCGATGATACAGAAATCGATGAATTTGTTGTTTCCTGCTACAGAGAAAATAAAAAAATCAGTTATGAGAGAACGACAGAGGAAAGCGGGGTTGGGATTGTAAATGTCGAAGATTTTAAGTTTGCAGTTAAGTAATAGAAGCGCAAAACCTATCTTTACGACAATAACCTTGGCCGATAAGCAGATCAAATGTATGCTGGATACAGGTGCTGATATGCCTGTATGGTGCGGAAGCGAGGGGTTGCTGAAAATCGTTTTCCCAAAAGTAGAGTTGGTTGATAAAAAGTTTTTATTAAGTGGTTTTGGCAGAAAGCCGGAAGTCGCAGACATTTATAAAATACCTGAGTTTATTATACAGGCTGAAAAGGAAAAGCTGACTTTTAAAAACTTGTATATGGCTTCTTCATTTGGGAGGAACTTTGGATGCGATCTGATATTAAGTGCCACGATGTTTAAGCATATGGATTATGCAATATTAAACAGAAAGAGGGGTACATCTGTTTTGGAGATAACGTATGATAGGGATATATACTATACACAATTGATTCCAAATCAGAGACGGTCAGATTTTATTGACAAGATTTTTAGTTTTTCATCAGAAAATTCCTAAAACAAAGGGGCGTGGTCGGATGGCTGATATAATAGATACATCCGATTATTAGACGCAGGGGAGGATGAGCACGATGGCTTCAAAAAAGAAAGTGCTGCTGATAGACAGGCTCTTGAATGAGGGATGGTTCGAGAATGCGAAACAGGCGGAAGCCTGGATCATGGAACGCAAGGTATTGGTGAAAAATGACCTGGCATACAGCGGAAAGATACTGGTCAGCCCCACGGATCCGATCCGCGTGAAAGATTATGAGAAGAGCAAGTACGCCAGCCGGGGCGGCTACAAACTGGAAGGGGCCTTGAAGGCGTTCCATATCGACACGGAGGGAAAAGTAGTTCTGGACTGCGGCGCTTCCACGGGAGGGTTCTCCGACTGCCTGCTGCAGAACGGCGCGGCGTGCGTATATGCGGTTGACGTGGGATACGGCCAGATCGCGGGCAAGGTATCCACCAACCCCCGTGTGGTGAATATGGAAAAGACCAACCTCTCGGACGAGCGTCTGCTGACATTGGATCCCCGGCCGGAGATGATTACTCTGGACCTGTCCTATCTGTCTTTGAAAAAAGCCCTTCCTATCTGCCGGAATATTTTGCACGAAGACGGAAAGGTAGTCGCATTGGTGAAGCCGCTGTTCGAAGTGGAGTCCTCCGATATACGCAGAACCGGCGAAATCAATGACAGGGAGACGTTAAAGAGTCTGCTGCTGGATCTGTGCGAATATTTTGACCGGATGGATTTCGGCATCCTGGGAGTGACCTACAGCCCCATCCGCGGAAACAACGGAACCATAGAATATTTCCTGTATCTAGACTGCGGAAAGAAGGCGTGTGAAGGGCTTAAGAACGGTTATCAGGAGGAAGTTGAGAAGATAGTCGAAGCTTCTTTTGCTGTTGATATGGATTGTGGGAAAGCGGATTGAGGTGGCTGGCGGAGCACACCGTCAACCAGCCCATGGCAGAGAATCTGGAGGACCTCTATGCCAGGAAATCCGGAATCCGGAAAAGGTCAGAAAGGAGCGTGTCGGAATCGTGGGCAGAATCTTTAACGTAAGCGCGGACTGCAAGCCTGAGCTCCACTACATGGCTGATATTTCTGAAAAACTGAGACAGATAAAGGCAATGGTTGACGAAGGGCAGTATTTCACAATCAACCGCGCAAGACAATACGGCAAGACGACCACGCTGAACGCCTTGGAGCGCATATTGGAAGATGATTACGTAGTGATCCATCTGGATTTTCAGCTGCTGGGGAATGCGGACTTTGAGACAGAGCCGGCATTTGTAGCGGCCTTTTCCTCGGAGCTGCTTGAGAATATGGCATACATCCCTGAAGAAATCCGGGGTCGGCTGTCAGCGTTCGCCGACGATGGGCCGGGCAGGGGGAAGCTCCGCAGCCTTTTCCGCACATTGAGCTGCTGGTGCCATATCTCGGACAAAAAAATCGTGCTGATGATTGACGAGGTGGACAGCGCGGCCAACCACCAGGTCTTTCTGGATTTCCTCGCGCAGTTGAGGGGATATTACATCAAACGCACAAAACTCCCTACTTTCCAGTCAGTAATCCTGGCAGGCGTGTACGATGTGAAGAACATGAAGCGGAAAATCAGGACAGAGGGGGAGAAAGCCAACAGCCCATGGAACATTGCGGCAGATTTCGATGTGGCCATGAGCCTTTCGGCCAGTGAGATTGCGGGCATGCTGCACGATTATGAAACGGACAGCCGCACCGGGATGGACATTGGGGAAATGGCGGGACTGCTTTATGGCTATACATCGGGCTACCCTTATCTTGTGTCGCGGATCTGCAAACTGATGGATGAGAAGGTTGCCGGAAGCAGCGGATTTTCCGGCAAGGCTGCGGCATGGACGGAACGGGGATTTCTGGAAGCGGTCAGGATTTTGCTTGCTGAGAAGAATACGCTGTTTGAATCGCTGATGGGAAAAGTCCGGGATTCTGCAAGCCTGAGGAAGACCCTCTGCGATATCCTTTTCGGCGGGCAGAAAATAGTATACAATCCGGATGACCCCACCATTGACCTGGCTGTGATGTTCGGCTTCCTGAAAAATAAAGACGGAGTTGTAGTGATTTCCAACAGGATTTTTGAAACAAGGCTGTACAATTATTTCCTGGCAACCAGCGAGACCCAGGACAGCCCGCTGTTCCTGGCCGCCGCCGATAGCGGGCATCAGCTTATCCGCAAGGGGCGCCTGGACATGGACATGGTGATAAGGAAGTATGTGGAGTCTTTTGATGATATTTACGGAGACCAAAATCAGAAATTCGATGAAGCGGAGGGGCGCAGGCGGTTTTTGCTGTATCTTCGGCCTATCATAAACGGAAGCGGCAATTACCACATTGAGGAACAGACCCGGAACACCCGGCGCATGGATGTGGTAGTTGACTATCTGGGGGAGCGTTTTGTCATAGAGCTCAAGATATGGAGAGGGATTGCCTATCACAGACAAGGGGAAAAACAACTGTCGGATTACCTTGACAGTCTCCATCTGGGCAAGGGATATCTGCTTACCTATAATTTCAACAAAAAGAAAGAAATCGGGGTGAGGGAGGTTCCAGTCGGGGACAAGCTTTTGGTGGAAGCGGTTGTATAGAGTGGAGGGACTGCGGCTCCTTTTTGTCTGCCGGGAAGCAGGAGGGCGAATATGAAGATATGCCTGTTAGGACGGGCTGCCGTGGGAAATATTATGAAATGATCAGAGGGACAATTTTTCTGATTTGGAAGATATTCCTTAGGATTCTAGAACATAGATCACATTGACATACGTATAATGGGACTATATAATAAAGGTACGATAAAACATACGATTTTTGGTGAGGTGATACTATGTTGGCAGTAAAAAGCATGGACGTAAGAGACAATTTTAAGGAATGGTGCAATAAAGTAATAAACGGTGAAACATTGATAGTGTCAAGGCCGAAAAATGAAAATGTGGTAATTGTATCAGAGGAAGAATATAACAATTTGCTGAAAGCAAAAAGAAATGAAGAGTATCTGAAAAAATTAGACCATAGTTTTGCCCAGCTGGATAGTGGGGAGGTAGTTCATAAATCGCTGGAAGAATTGAGGGCTATGATTGATGAATGACTTCACTTTTACCCGCGATGCAATGGCTGAATTTATGGATTGGATTGCAAAAGACAAAAAGACAGCAAATAAAATCTATTCCTTGATTGAAGATATAAGAAGAAACGGAGCGATGCAGGGGATTGGAAAGCCAGAACCATTGAAACACCGTTCCGGATATTCCAGACGTATTGATGATGCTAATCGTCTTGTCTATGAAATTGATGAATTGCAGAATATCAAGATTGTATCATGTAGAGGGCGCTATGATGATTAGTTTTCAATTATTCATTCCAATTCTGCCATATTCAGTCTGCGGGCTTAGGCGGGAGAGGAACTGCGGCAATATGTGAGGTTGGCTGAGTGCACCATCCCCCTTTTCAATTAAATATACTCTCGGAATCTCCAGACCACATATCTCGCCGCTTTCCGGAACTCCTTTGGGTTGGCTCCCCCACTTTTCCAGGCGCCGTCCCGATCCAATGCCTGATTCTGCTTCCTGAAATTCCGAGAGCCTATTTAAAAGAAAGCAATCGGGGTGAGGGAGGTCCCGGTCGGGGACAGACTTTTGGCGGAAGCGGTGGTATAGAGTGGAGGGACGGTCTTGGATTTTCAGTTTTTGCTGGTGGCGGTGAACGCGAAGTATATTCATTCCAATCCCGCTATTTACAGCCTGCGGGCATATGCGGGAGAGGAACTGCGGCAATATGTGGGGCTGGCGGAGTATACCATCAACCAGCCCATGGCGGAGATCCTGGCGGATATCTATGCCAGGAAGCCGGACGCAATCGGCTTTTCCTGCTATATCTGGAACTGGCGGCTGGTACAGGAGCTGCTGGGGGAGATTCCCAAGGTGCTGCCGGGGGCGCGAATCTGGCTGGGCGGCCCGGAAGTGACATATGACGCAGATGTCATTTTGCGCCGGTATCCCTGGCTGTCCGGCATCATGGTGGGAGAGGGGGAGGCTACTTTCCGGGAGCTTCTGGCTTATTACGTGAAAGGGCCAGGCGGCACAGGGACGGGACTTGCGGCGCGGGAGAGGGCCCGGGAAGGCATATGTGGAGCCGGGGAATTGCCTGAGAAGAGGCAGAACAGGGAAGCGACAGAGGATGGAGGGCGGCGGGGAGGATGTTTGCCGGAAAGCGTCTTGCCAGAAAGGGCTTCACAGGAAGAAGCGGCATGTGTGCCTGGGGAATCCGCAGAACTTGCGCCCGGGGAATCCGCAGAACTTGTGCCCGGGGAATCCGCAGAACTCGTGCCCGGGGAATCCGCAGAACTCGTGCCTGGGGAATCCGAGGGTCTACAGAAAATCCCCGGTCTCTGCCTGTCTACAGGCTATACCCCCTGCCGTCCCCTGACGGACATGGACAGCATCCCCTTCCTCTACGATGATCTGAAGCCCTTCGAGAACAAGATTCTCTATTACGAGACCAGCAGAGGCTGTCCCTATCAGTGCAGCTACTGCCTGTCCTCCATAGAAAGACAAGTGCGCCTGCGGGACATCAGAATCATTGAGAGGGAACTGCAGTTTTTCTTAGACCACAATGTCAAACAGGTGAAGTTCGTTGACAGAACCTTCAACTGCGACCATAAGCACACCATGGCCATCTGGGAATACCTTCAGAAACATGACAATGGTGTCACAAACTTCCATTTTGAAATCTCAGCCGACATCCTGCGGGAGGAGGAAATCGCTCTGCTGAACAGTCTCCGCCCGGGCCTGGCGCAGCTGGAAATCGGCGTCCAGTCGGTGAACCCGGAGACCTTAAAGGCGGTCAGGCGCTTGATGGACGTGGAGCGGCTGGAGCGGATAGTGGCCGCCATCCACCGGGGCAACAATGTCCATCTGCATCTGGATCTGATTGTGGGGCTCCCCTATGAGGGCTATGAAAGCTTCGGCAAGTCCTTCGACCGGGTCTACAGGATGCGCCCGGAGCAGCTGCAGCTGGGCTTTCTGAAGGTCCTGAAAGGCTCCGAGATGTGGGAGCGTGCCGGGGAATACGGCATCTGCTATCTGGAGCAGCCCCCATACGAGGTGCTGTACACGAAATGGCTGTCCTATGAGGAGGTGCTGCGGCTGAAAGGAATCGAAGAGATGGTGGAGCTGTACTATAACAGCTGCCAGTTCACCCACACCCTGCCTTTCCTGGAGAAAGCATTTCCAAGCCCCTTCGCCCTGTACGAGGCCCTGGCGGATTTTTACAGAGAAAAAAAGTATTTTACGGCCAGCCCGGCCAGAAGCTATCGGTATCATGTGCTGCTGGAATTTGCGGCGGCATATGACGGCGGACGGCTGGGGGCATACAGAGAGCTCCTCACCTATGACATGTATCTGCGGGAAAATGTGAAGAGCAGGCCGGATTTTGCCCCGGACATAAAAGATTACAAAGATAAAATTAAAAGGTTTTTCCAAAAAGAAGAAAGAGAACGGGAATATCTTCCGGATTATGAGGGATACGACTGGAAACAGCTCAGCAAGATGGCCCATCTGGAACCTTTTGCCTGGCCGGTATGGGACATCGGGAAAATGACGGAGAGCTACAGCGGGGTGGATTTGGGAGCAGCGAATCAGAGGGAGGAGGGGCAGGGGAATCCGGACGGGGATGCCACAGCCAAAGGCTTTGTCCTTTTCGACTACCGGAGACGAAATCCCCTGACCTATGAGGCGACGGTGCAGACAGTAAATCTGACATAAGACAATGGATGTATGCCTGGTTCTGCCCGGAGTGTTGTCAGCATAAAATAGTCCAAGAGCAGTCTGTTTTTGACGGCCTTGTCCGAAGCATTGTCCGCTAAAAAAGTCCAAGAGCGGTTCGCTTTGACGGCCCTGCCCGGGCATCGGTCGGCCACAAAAAGCCGTCACCGGACACGGACGCGGCCCGCTGGGGCTGTCATGCCTGCCGCGTCAATACAACACGCCCACAATGGAATCCAGGCTCTTCTTCAGATGGCGCAGGATAGCGTCCTTATTGGAGGAGCGCAGGCCCTGGGCAGTGCGCATCATCTGCTCGATTTTATCTCCTCTGCCCCGGGCGGCCCAGTATTCCGCCAGCAGATAGTAAGTGCGGCTGATGTCCGTATTGGTGCTGACGGCGAACTCCATAAGGATGACGGCTTCGTCCATATGTCCGGCCGCCGCCAGCGCGTCCGCCCATTTCTGCAGGGTGCGGACTAAGAGGGTATAGTTCTGGTCGTACTCGGACAGCGCCGTGATGTTGGCCGCGCCGTACTCCAGCTTCAGGTCCGTATTGGTCCACCCGGTGAGATTGAGGATTTTCTCGGAGGTGAGGGATTCGATGACCTCGATACATTCCAAGACAGTAGCGTCTGCGTTCAGCAGATGGGTGGGAAAGCTTTCCAGGGGTATCTTGATGTAGGGCAGGCCGTCAAGGGGCTTGCGGCGGACGGAGTTTGCCTCCGATTCCCGGGCCCAGAAGCTTTTTTCCTGTTTGCGGCCGTTCCGGGCCTGCTTTTTGATATTGTGGGTAACTATCAGGCAAAAGGTAATAAAACTTGCCAAAAATCCGATATTCATATATAATATCCTTTCGTAAGGAGTTGTCTGCAAATTACAGGAACCGCTTCGTTCCCAGGACGCAAAAGCGCCCGTTGCGACAGTCTTAAACAATGGTTTCGCCGGGGGCGGCTGCGGATTGCATGCCGGCCGGGCAGATAGGAGTACGCTATGTTCAATATGAACCGCAGGAAGACGACCCAGCGCATATCAGCGGCAATCGTCATACTACTGGTAATCGCGATGGTTGCTTCCACTGTAACATATTTGATTTATTAATTCAATAGGTCGAATGGGAGAGGATGTAAATGATGAAGAAATGGATGAAAAGAGGATGCTTCCCTGTCCTCGTGTTTGCCTGCCTGCTGATGCTGGGCCTGCAGGCCAAGGCGGAAAGCAACGATGTAATCAAAAAAGGGATTTTCGCCGGTGATGTGGAGCTGTCCGGCATGGATGCCGCCCAGGCGGAAGCAGCCGTGGAAGCCTATGTGGAGAGCCTGCGGGATGTGGAAATCACGCTGCTGGCCGCCGGGGACGCCCAGGTGCCCGTGACCGCCGGGCAGCTGGGCGTCGCCTGGGCGAACCGGGAGATTGTCAGCCAGGCGCTGGAGGTGGGCATCCACGGGAACGTGATTGAGCGCTATAAGATGCTGAAGGATCTGGAGAGGGAGAACCTGGTGTATCCCATTGAGCTTTCCTTCGACCTGCAGGCAGTCACCGATATCCTCACGGGGGAATGCGTCCCCCATGACGTGAAGGCGGAGGACGCCACGCTGGTCCGGGAGAACGGAAGCTTCCAGGTGATAGGAGGCAATACGGGATATGTGCTGGATGTGGAGGCCTCTTTTGACAAAATCAATGAATTTCTGTCCAATGAGTGGACGGGAGAGGCTTGCAGCATCCCGCTGGTGGTGGAAGTGGAGGAGCCCAGGGGGAGCGCGGAGGAACTGGCCAAGGTGAAGGATGTGCTGGGCACGTTCACCACCTCCTACAGTTCGTCGAACAGCAACAGGAGCGCCAATGTGGCCAATGGCTGCGAGCTGATCAACGGCACGCTTCTGTACCCCGGGGACGAGTTCTCCACCTATGAGGCCGTGGCGCCTTTTTCCGTGGCAAATGGCTATTTCATGGCGGGCTCCTACCTGAACGGCAAGGTGGTGGACAGCCTGGGAGGCGGCATCTGCCAGGTGTCCACTACGCTGTACAACACGGTCCTGCTGGCGGAGCTGGAGGTCACGGAGCGCCATAACCATTCCATGATCGTCACCTATGTGGACCCTTCGGCGGACGCGGCCATTGCGGAGAGCTCCGGGAAGGATTTCAAGTTCGTGAACAATCTGGATTATCCTATCTACATCGAAGGATATACGGAGAACAAGAAAATCACATTCACCATCTACGGTGTGGAGACCAGGGACGCAGGGCGGGAGGTTCGGTATGAGAGCGAGGTGCTGGAGGTCATCAATCCGCCTTCGGACACTCTCTATCCGGATCCCGGCCAGCCGATTGGCTACGTGGTGAAGTCCGGCGCCCATATTGGCTATAAGGCCAGGCTGTGGAAGGTGGTGACGGAGAACGGCACAGAGGTGGAGCGCACCCAGGTGAACAGCAGCAGCTACAAGATGGTGCCCAGGAGCGCCACCATAGGGACGGCCACCGCCGACCCTGTGGCCTATGAGGAAATCATGGCCGCAATCGGTACCGGCAGTCTGGACCATGTGATGAATGTGATCGCGTTGCTGACCCAGCCCCCTCAGCCGGAACAGCCGGAAGTGCCAGTGCAATGATTCGGCGCTGCACCGCCAAAAGGAAGATTCCGGTCATTTGAGGGACAGCCTGTTTTCCGGGCGGATATCCGGGGCTTTGACAGGGAAAACGCGTTAGTGCCAAGGATATGCCGCGCGGAAACGGGCGGATGGGAGCTGGTATGCAGATTGGGAAAATGCCGGAGAATGCGCTTAGGCGTTCTGTCTTAAGGCAGATTCAGACAAAGAGAGAGGAAGTGTTGCATGGCGCAGGGATAGGGGAAGACTGCGCCATCTTCTCTTTTGGGGAAGAAACCGGGATGGCAGTGTGCACACAGGAAGCCGTGGTGGCTGCTGGCCGGGAGACGGCCCATATGGAGACGGGAGATGCCGTGGAAGAGCCGGCTGCAGATAGCGGTTCAGCGGGAGGAGCCGTGGAAAAGGCGCCTGCCGGTGGGCCGGCGGCAGGCGGTTTCGGGGCAGCGGAGCGGTTCCTGACCATGGCAGATCTGATTCAGAAGTGCGCCAACAATCTGGCGGCAGGCGGGGCCCGGCCCGTGGCGGCCACCATCGCGCTGCTTTTGCCGGTACATACGGAGGAGCCGCAGGTGCGCGCCCTGATGGCTGCCGCCCAGGAGAAGTGCCGGGAACTGTCCATGGAGATAGCAGGGGGCCAGACAAGGGTCACCGCTGGAGTCCTGCAGCCTGTGGCGGTGGTGACGGCCTATGGCAGGGTTCTGCAGGGGAAGGGCTGCAGCATCAAAGCCGCCAGACCGGGACAGGACGTGGTGCTCAGCAAGTGGATCGGCCTCCAGGGCACGGCCCTGATAGCCAGGCGGCACCGCGGAAGGCTCCGGGAGCGCTATCCGGCCTATCTGGTGGAGGAGGCAGCAGGATTCCACCGGTATTTTTCCGTCCTCCCGGAGGCGGAGGTGGCTTTGGCCAATGGCGTCTGTGCCATGCATGACGCTTCGGAGGGCGGCATTCTGGCCGGGCTCTGGGAGCTGGCGGAGGGCGCGGGCACAGGGCTGACCATCGACATGAGGAAGCTTCCCCTGCGCCAGGAGACGGTGGAGGTGTGCGAGTGCTGCGGCGTGAACCCCTATGAGCTGCTTTCCGGGGGATGCCTGATCATGACGGCCTGGGACGGCCCCGGTCTGCTGGGAGCGCTGGAAGCGGCCAGGATACCGGCGGCTTTGGTGGGGAAGGTCACGGACAGCCGCGACAGAATCCTGGTCAATGGAGAGGAAATCCGCTACCTGGACAGGCCCAGGACAGACAGCATCTACACGGCCCTGGCATAGGGAAAAACCGTGGGGGAACGGAAGACGCAGGTTCCTGCCGCAGAAAGGACGCGCCGCACTGCGGAAGGCATCGTGCCATAATGTTCATGCGCCGGGAATGTGTTTTGCCAGAACAGCAAAGGTGCAGGAAATGCGCTATGCCAGAACAGCAGCGGTGTAGGAAATGCGCCATGCCAGAACAGCAGCGGTGTAGGAAATGCGCCATGCCAGAACAGCAAAGGTGCAGGAAAGCGCCATGTCAGAACAGCAAAGGTGCAGGAAAGCGCCATGCCAGAACAGCGGAGGTGCGGGAAAGCGCCATGCCAGAACAGCAGCGGTACAGGAAAGCGCCATGTCAAACAGCAGAGGTGCAGGAAATGTGCCATGCCAAACAGCAGAGGTGTAGGAAAGCGCCATGCCAGAACAGCAGCAGTGCGGGGATAGCGGACTGCGCCGCGGCAGATAGGCGCTGCAGAGATATGGAATAAGACAAATTTGTAATCTCAATTACAGGAAAAGAGAGGTTGATAAAAAATGAGAGAAGAACTGTTGGCGATTATCGAGAAGAACAGCCGGATGGGGTTAAAGGAGCTGGCAATCCTCCTTGGGGTGGAGGAAGTGCAGGTGGCCAATGAGCTGGCCGCCATGGAAGCGGAGGGGATCATCTGCGGATACCATACCCTGATCGACTGGGAGAAGACCTCCAAGGACAAGGTCACCGCCCTGATCGAAGTGCGCGTGACGCCCCAGAGAGGGCAGGGCTTCGACAGCATCGCGGAGCGCATCTACCAGTACCCGGAAGTCCAGAGCGTGTACCTGATTTCCGGCAGCTACGACCTGATGGTCATATTGGAGGGCAAGACCCTGCGGGAGGTATCCGCCTTCGTGTCGGATAAGCTGTCCACCTTGGACTCCGTGCTCAGCGCCGCCACCCATTTCATCCTGAAGAAATACAAGGACCACGGCACAGTGCTTTCCAAGAAAAAAGAAGATGAAAGGGAGATGATCACCCCATGAGAAATCCGTTAGCAGAAAAAATCGTGGCAATCAAGCCGTCGGGCATCCGGAAATTCTTCGACATTGCCCAGGAGATGAAGGACGCCATCTCCCTGGGCGTAGGCGAGCCCGATTTCGACACCCCCTGGCATATCAGGGACGAGGGCATCTACTCCCTGGAAAAGGGGAAGACCTTCTACACCTCCAACGCGGGCCTGAAAGAGCTGCGGGAGGAAATCAGCAGATACACCTACAGGAAGCAGGGAATCCTCTATGAGCATCCCACCAGAGAGATTCTGGTGACAGTGGGCGGCTCGGAGGCCATCGACATCGGATTCCGCGCCATGGTGGATCCCGGGGACGAAGTGCTCATCCCCCAGCCCAGCTTCGTGTCCTATGAGCCCTGTGCGGTGATGGCGGGGGCGAAGCCGGTGATCATCAACCTGAAGGCGGAGAATGAGTTCCGGCTCACGGCGCAGGAGCTGGAGGAGGCCATCACGGACAGGACGAAGATCCTGGTGCTCCCCTTCCCCAACAATCCCACCGGAGCCATCATGGAGCGGAAGGACCTGGAGGCCATCGCGGAAGTGATTCTGAAACATGACATATATGTCATGTCGGATGAAATCTATTCTGAGCTGTCCTATAAGGGCAAGCATGTGTCCATAGCGGAACTGCCCGGCATGCAGGAGCGGACGGTCCTGATCAACGGCTTCTCCAAAGCATTCGCCATGACCGGTTGGCGCCTGGGCTACGCCTGCGGGCCGGAGAACATCATAGAGCAGATGACCAAGATTCATCAGTTCGCCATCATGTGCGCCCCCACCACCAGCCAGTACGCGGCGGTGGAAGCCCTGAAGAACGGGGACGAGGACGTGGCGGAGATGCGCACCGCCTACAACCAGAGACGGCGGTACCTGGTGCACGCTTTCCGGGAGATGGGGCTGGAGTGCTTCGAGCCTTACGGGGCATTCTACATCTTTCCCTGCATCCGGGAATTTGGCATGACCAGCGAGGAGTTCGCCATGCGTTTCCTGAAGGAAGAGAAGGTGGCCGTGGTGCCGGGGACAGCCTTCGGCGACTGCGGGGAGGGCTATCTGCGCATCTCCTACGCCGCCTCCCTGGAGAACCTCCAGGTTGCCATGGACAGGCTGAAAGGTTTCGTGGAGAAGCTGCGTGAGGAAAAGAAAGAAAAGGCATAGGTAGAAAACCCGCAGAAAGCCACACGCCTGAAAGATGGATAGTGCAGAGACAGGAAAAGATTCTTTGTCTGAGCAGAACGTTCATTTAGAAAGGGCGGAAACGGAAAAAGAACGGAAACGGATAGGAAGAAGCGAAATGCACATCATATTGCATCAGCCGGAGATACCAGGAAACACGGGAAATATCGGGCGTACCTGTGTGGCTACAGGCACGCCCCTGCATTTGATAGAGCCGCTGGGCTTCCGCCTGGACGAAAAGTCCATCAAGCGTGCCGGGATGGACTACTGGCCGCTTTTGGAAGTCCACAGATACATGAATTTCGAAGAATTCCAAACGATTCATCCCGGCGCGAAAATCTGGATGGCCACCACCAAAGCGCGGCGGGTGTACACAGAAGCGGCTTACGGCCCGGATGACTACATCATGTTCGGCAAAGAGAGCGCCGGAATCCCGGAGGAGATTCTGGTGGAGCATGAGGAGAGCTGCATCCGCATCCCCATGCTGGACTCCATCCGCTCCCTGAACCTGTCCAATTCCGTGGCCATCGTCCTGTACGAAGCGCTGCGGCAGAACGGTTTTGCCGGCATGCAGCAGGAGGGCCAGCTCCACAGGCTGCAGTGGCTCTGACGATGATCTCTCGGGCAACAGCTTCCTGGAGACGGAGCCTTACAGGGATTGACACATTAAAGCACAATTACGCTCTGCCAGGCATGCTGCCCGACAGAGCGTTTTGTTCCATCCTATATGTGGATTTATCTTGATAGCTATTCTTACCTGATTTTGATAGCCGCCGGTTCAAAGTTTATCTCAAGTGTTTTATAAATACTTCATCTTGATTTTTCGCTTTACATCCTATTGCTTTGACATATCCGTGTCTTTCGTAAAAGCGTGCGGCGGTTTCTGTGGTCAGGATACATGTGTAAATCCCATTGTCCATGAAATGCTTTTCCGCAAGACTGAGCAGTGCCGTGCCGTGATTCTTATTTCGGAACTCTTCAGCGACCCAAAACTCCCGTATAAAGCCGCAAGTCTCCTCAAAAAACCAGCTTGAAAACTTCACGGGTTTGAATTGAATAAATCCGATGACTTTACCATCCATGGAAGTTCTGACAAAAGCGACATTATCGCCATCATCATCCATTTCTTTGAACAACCCGTTCCAATCTTGAATCCTATGGCCTAACTCTGCAAAATACTTCTGAAAAGCCGTTTGAAACAGCGGGTCAGAGAAGTCGGAAATCGTTCTGTCAGAATGGGGCTGGTCATCCCTGTTTAAGCTGTACATAAGGTTATAGCAGTCAGGAACACTTTCGTCTATATATCCGGTGTCCTCAAATCCGACCTTTTTGTACATCCGAAGTGCCGCGGCGTCGTTCCGATTGACACATACCTCCACCTGACCATACTTTCTTTCTTTAGAAAGCACTGCAAGTATCAGGCGCAGCGCTTCCGTGCCATACCCTTTATTTTGGAACCGCCGGTCAATCATAAACTGTTGCAAATCGTAACAGGCCGGCTCTTCCTCCAAGTCCTTTACAAGCGCGACCCCAATGACATGTTCGCTGTTGCGTATGCCGTAGACTCTGGCATTACAAGCGCGATAGATATATCCTCTCGCCACAATCTCCATAGGTGCGGCAAGAAATTTTTGCTGCTCTTCCGTGACGCTGAGCGAGACCACATCCAGCCAGTTCTGTTCATTGACATCAAATAATGTAACCATATTTTAATCCTCCAGATATTATTTGGAGGGTCAAATTTCGTGGGCCCTCCATACACGAATATTTTTCATATTCAATCACCCCTTTCTGTTTTGATATCCTCTCGGAATCGCCAGACCGCATATCACACTACTTTCCTGAACTCCTTTGGGCCAGTTTCCCGCTTTTCCAGGTGCCGTCCAGCCCCAATGCCTGATTCTGCTTCCTGAAAATTCCGAGAGCTTATTTTTGCTGCAAGAATAACAATACAGGTCAGCGCTGATGCCGCCTGCCAGTTCGCCAGCCGCCAGTCAGCCCTCGGCGAAACCATAGAGCCTGCTGGCCAGTGCCGCTTCCAAAGGGAGCGCTTCCGTTATCAGATGGGCGGCACCATAAGTCAAAGGGAGCATTCCCGTTATCAGATAAGGCGGCGCCACAAGTTGGAATTTAACATATCGATGGTAGGTTTGTCAAGGCCCAAAATGCATCCTTACAGGAAAACCTTGCAAGAAAATGCGTTCCCAGCCACAAACTGGTCTGTTGCAGGTTGACAAACATTAGTATATTTTGTAAAATTATTATAAAATGTCCATAAAAAACAGGTTCAGGGAATACGTTTTGCCGTCATAAAACATACGACCATCAGGAAAAACTGAGATGCCTGTTCCCTGCCCCGAAATTCGGTGGATAATCACTCGAGACACAGGAGGTTATGACCATGGAAAATCAGCGAGACACCGCGGTGCCTGACATAGAAGAAAGAACCGACTCTGCTGAAAAGAGCCAGGACTCTGCTGCAAAAGAGACTTCTGAAGGCCAGAGCCAGGAAAATCCCGAAACACACCATCCCGAGACTGCGCAGAAGGCACAACCTACAGAACAGCCGCAACCTACAGAACCGCTGCAGCCTATAGAACCATCGCAGCCCGTGGAATCATCGCAGCCTGTGGAACCACCGCAGCCGCCGCAGCCCGTCAAGACTTCTCAAAGTCTGCCAGAAGAGAACGAACCGCAGCCCGTCCCAATCCCCGCCCTGGAAGAAATCCGGCAGGCCATCGCCAATCTGCAGCAGAGCTTCGATGACAAAATCGCCCAGGATAAGCACAAGAACGCCCTGTTCGACCAAATGCACAGGGAGCTCGTCCAATACCAGAACGGAGTGGTGGACAAGAACACAGAGACCATGGCCATGGACATCATCCAGCTGATTGACAGCACCAAAAACCATATCCGCATCTACGAAGAAAAAGAGGGCACCCAGGAAAATTATGACCGCCTGCTCCGCCTTGTAAAGGGCCTGGTGGAAGACCTCCAGGATGTCCTGTACCGGCAGAGCATTGAGGCCTACCGGGTGGCGGGAGAGGAAGTGGACGTGCGCCGCCAGAAGATCATCCAGACCCTGGAGACGGAAGACCCCGCCCAGGACAATTTCATTGCCGTGCGTGTGGCAGACGGATATGAAAAAGGAGACAAGGTTCTCCGCCCGGAGCGCATCAAGATATACAAATATCATAAGAAATCGCCGGATGCCGACGACAAATGACACAGCAGAGCGGACAGAATTTCGCTGACAGCCAGGCGAAACCTATATTATAGGAAGCAAATGCAGCTTCCTATAATCGAATGCGGCGCAAAGAACGCGCCTTTTATCAGAAGCCAAGCGCATGGCTTCTGATAAGTTATATGATTGAAATAACAGAGTATCAGCAGGTTTGTGACTACAAGTATAAATAACAGAAAAGAGGACAAACACTATGGGAAATGTATTTGGCATTGACCTTGGCACCACTTATTCCTGCATCGCCTACATAGACGCCAACGGAATGCCCGTGGTTCTGAAGAACGCGGAGGGAGACCTGACCACGCCGTCCGTGGTGTTCTTCGAAAGCCAGTCGGAGGTGACGGTGGGCGCCGCCGCCAAAGAGAGTGCAAAAATGTATCCGGATCAGGTGGTGACTTTCATCAAGCGCAGCATCGGCCAGCCGGGCTTCTGTCTGAACCTGAACGGAATCAACATGAAGCCCGAGGAAATCTCTTCCTACATCCTGAAGAAAGTAGTCCAGGACGCCGAGGAGACCATGCGGATGGAGGGCAAGCTGGGAGATGAGGAACATATCCGCAACGTAGTCATCACCTGTCCAGCCTACTTCGGCGTGGCGGAGAGGGAGGCCACCAAGACCGCAGGCATCATCACCGGCCTGAACGTCATGGCCATCATCAACGAGCCCACCGCGGCCGCCATCACCTACGGCGTCACCGACGACAGCCGGGAGAAGACCGTGCTGGTCTACGACCTGGGCGGCGGGACTTTCGACATCACCATGATCCATATCAAGCCGGGTGAGATCCGCGTGATCTGCACCGGAGGAGACCACAATCTGGGCGGCAAGGACTGGGACGACAGAGTGCTTCTGTATCTGGCCCAGCAGTACCAGCAGGAGACCGGCACCCAGGACGATATCCTGGAGGACGCCGAGACGCTCCAGGAGCTGAGCCTGGCGGCAGAGCGGGCCAAGAAGCTCCTCAGCACCAAGGAGAAAGCGCCTGTGGTCATCAATTATATGGGAGAGCGGGTGCGGGTGGACCTGACCCGCCAGACCTTCGACCAGCTGACGGAGGATCTGCTGTCCCGCACCATTGAACTGACCAGGGAGATGTTCGGGGAAGCGGAGAAGAAGGGGTACCGGCTGGAGGATGTCAGCGACGTCCTTCTGGTGGGCGGCTCTTCCAAGATGCCCCAGGTCATGAACCGGGTCAAGGCAGAGTTCGGCATCGAGACCAGGATGTTCGACCCGGACGAATCCGTAGCCAAGGGTGCCGCCATCTACGCCAACAAGATGAGCGAATACAACATCGTCCTGGAGGAAATCGCGAAGAACCAGGGCAAGACCCTGGAGGAAGTCCGGGAACAGGTGGACAGCGGCCAGATGGACGTCCAGCAGGAGGCGAAGAAAGCAAATGTGCCCATGCCCGGCGGCCGTCTGCCCGGGGAAGAGATGAAGATCATCAATGTCACAAGCCGCAGCTTCGGCACGGAAGCCTATGATCAGAACGATGAGAAGAAGCTGTTCAACATCATACGCAAGAACGCGGAGCTTCCTGCCGAGGGTACCAATTCCTTCTATCCCAGGGAGGACAACCAGAGAAGCGTCCGTTTCAGGGTAAAGGAAAGCCTGGCTTCCGAGGACATCGTGGACACGGAGCTGGGAAAGGAAATCGGCACGGCCGCCCTGGAGCTGCCTTCAGGAGTCACAAGGGACACGGAGATCGTGGTCACCTTCCGGCTGGACGAGTCGGGGCTTCTGCACCTCCATGCCAAGGAAATGCAGGGAGGGCGCGAAGTGGACGCGGAATTCCAGACTACGGAAGCGCTGAGCGAAGCGGAGATGTCGGATGCCATCCGCCGCAACAGCGATTCCAGCGTAAGCTAGGCGGGAGAGACCATGGAAAACTATTTCATTTTGCTGGAACTGCCCTTTGACCCGCCGGAGAACGATGCCGGGAAGATTGCGGAGGCCATTGCGGCGAAGCAGACCCAATGGTCCCGGGACATGGTGAATCCGGTCAAGAAAGCGAAAGTCAGCGAATACATCGCCCATATTTCCGAAATCAAGAATGTGATGCTTGACCCGGAAGCCAGGGAGAAAGAAGCCGCGGAAGCCAGGCAGATCAAGGGCAGCAAGAAAAAGGAACTGGTAGACAGTCTGGCCCTGTACCATACCAAGGGGGACAGCCTGTCTGCTCAGGATCTGAAGCTTCTGGTGAGGACATTCGGTGCCTTCGGCTTTACGGAAGCGGAGATTCGTGGCGCCTTTGAGGAGGGGAACCGGAAGCAGAAGGACGGATTCCAGGCGGAGGAGGTGCTGGACAAGGCCCAGGCCCATAATATCAGGAACTACATGCGGCAGCTGGACAGGAAAGGGGAGAGCCTGTATGACTTTCTGGGGCTTGCGCCTGACGCTTCCTGTAGGGAACTGTGCCAGGCTGCCGATGCCGTCAACAGAAAGATACTGCAGAAGGGCAAGAAGTCGGGCCAGGACGGCGCAGTCCAGTCTCTGTGCGGCCTGTGCGGCGTGATTTTCCGCACCGAAGAAGGCAAGCAAAAATATGACAACTATGTCACATTGACCCGCTTTGACGCCCTCAACGATGCCATAGACGAGATGGCCATGGGGAACCAGCGGTGCCTGGAGCCCAGGATGAAGGAGGGCCTGATCGACAGGGCTGTCGGCCAGTACCGCATCAGCGTTTCGGAGAGTTCCGCCTATATCAATGATTACTGTGCCTACATGGGGTATGTGCTCTCTGAGAACAAGCTTATCTGCGGCCTCTGCGGCACGGAGAATCCCATGGGGGCGCAGAGCTGCGTCAAGTGCGGAAAGCCCCTGCTCGTCACCTGCCCCTCCTGCGGGACCCGGAACAACAACTCTGCCAGGAACTGCGTGAAATGCGGCTTCGACCTGTCCCAGATGGAGAGGGCGGTGGCCCTGCTGCAGCAGGCCAGGCAGCTTCATGCCGCGAAATCCTATGACGAGGCCCAAGGGCTGCTGAAAGAGGCCCTGGTCTTCTGGCCGGGGCATCCGGATGTCCGGAAGCTGGAGGAGGCCATTGCCGCAGAGCGCAGGCAGGCGTCGGATGCCGTGGCTGCTATCATGGCGGACCTCCGGGAAAAGCGCCTGTATGCGGCCCGGACGAAGATTGCCCAGGCCCGGACAGGGGGCTTCGGGGTGGACGAGGCGCTGGCCGCGCAGGTGGACGAGAGCCTGGCCCGGATAGAGGAGCGGCTGGCCCTTCTGCGGACAAAGGAGGGGGATGAGGCGTTCCGAATCGTCCTGGAGCTCTCGGAACAGGTGACGGACTGTGAGGAGCTGAAACAGAATCTGGCGAAGTACCCGCCCTCGGAATGCCCGGCAGTGTCCTGCGCGCAGGCAGGGAAAGACGTGACGCTCACCTGGCTTGCCAGTGGATCTCTGGGAGAGGTGGCGTATCGGCTGGTGCGGAAAGAGAATTCCGCCCCCAACGATCCGGAGGACGGAGAGGCGTTGTACACAGGCCGGGAGCTTGGCTATACGGACAGCGGCCTCCGGCACAACAGGCTGTACTATTACGCGGTCTATGCGGTGCGGCTGGGCGTGTTCTCCAGGGCGGCCAGGCCCCCGGAGCCGGTGGCCGCGGTGGAATGCGTGTCTGGCGGGAAGGCGGTGGGCGGGGACGGTTCTGTCTCCCTTTCCTGGGTGAAGCCCCAGGGCGCTACGGAAATCAGGGTGGCCAGGTACTGCGGGAGCGAGCGGCCAAAGGAGGAAGGGGCCTATGAGCCGGTTCCCTGTACCCGCCCGGACGGCATCCTCTTAGAGGGCCTGGAGAACGGAGCGTGCTATTGGTTCTCGGTCTGCGCCGGGGTGGTGCTGAACGGCAGGACCTATTATTCGGAGCCTGTGCATCTGTCGGCGGTGCCACAGAAACCGGCCATGCCTCTGCAGGAGTTCGCGCTGCAGCAGAAGGAGGGGGCGTTCCGGTGCAGCTGGAGGCAGTCGGAGTGGGACGTGGTGCTGCTCTATGCCGACCGGAAGCCGGAGTATACCGTGGGCGTAGTCTATGACATGGAAGAACTTCTGCAGAAATACAAAAAGGTGGACTTCCAGATGAAGGGCCGGACGGAAGGGGAATTCCGGCTGGAGTTCGTAGGGGAGTGCTATCTTATCCCCGCGGTCATAAGGGATTCCAACGTGGTCCTGAGCGAGGCGGTGTACCTTTCGTCCGTGCCCTGCGCGCGGGACGTATCCTTTGAGGTGAACGCCTCGGGGACGGAAATGTACGTGAGTTTTGCCTGGCCCCAGGGGGTGGAGCGCTGCCTGGTGGTGTACCGGATGGACACCTGGCCGGGAGCACTGGATGACCCTTATGCCCATCAGGCGGAGTGCAGCAGAAAGCAGTACGAGGCCAACCAGGGCGTCCTGATCAGGAACCCTGAGGCGGGGACGTATTACGCGCAGGTCTATGTGTACCTGGAAAAGGACGGGAGGCGGATCTGTTCCGAGGGCGTGAAGGCGCGCTTCGACAACCGGCCCCAGATGGACGTGTTCTACTCCTTTGAATACAAGAAGCCGGGGCTCTTCCACAAAAAGACGGCTCTGCTGTTCACGGTGGAGATTTCGGGCTGCTGCGTGCTGCCGCCGTTCGTGATCGTGGGGAAGTATAAGGGCATCCCCCTGAAGCGCAGCGACGGCGAGGCCATCTGCATCGTGGCCCAGGCCACGGAAATCCAGGAGAACCTGACATTCGAGTTCGATGTGCCGGTGATCCGCGCAGGCATGCGCCTGAAGATGTTCTTCCTGGACGACCAAAACTACAAAAACTTCAAACTCGCCTGCAAAGCAGGCAATACAATATAAGAAACAGCAGGCACCCATGCAGTGCCATGTCTTGGCACTGTATGGGTGTCTGCGGAACTGGAATAGGAGGATTTAAGATATGGCCGGGAAGTTTTTATGTCCACGGTGCTTTGAGGAGCAGAGCCTGGACAGCATCCAATACATCTGCTCGAACGAATCTAAACCATGCCAGCTTGCAATCGACAAGAAGCCCCAGAGGGCAGAGAATTCCAAGAAACCCGTCTGCACAGAGTGCAAACAGGCGCTGATCACGAAAATCTGCCCCAAGTGCAAGATGGAACTGCCGCTGAACATCGGCACCGCCAAAAGTTACCCCATAGCGATCATCGGGGCCAAGGAGACAGGAAAGAGCAATTTCGTGGCCGTGCTGATCAACCAGCTGAAGAACGAGGTGGGGCGCGCTTTCGACTGCTCCCTGATGGCCTGCGGGGACAAGACGATCAACCGCTACCGGACGGACTTTTACGATCCGCTGTACCGGCACCGCACCTGCGTCCAGGGCACGGACGCCGGCGAGGTGGATCCTCTGATCTATTCCCTGCTCTTCCAGAGAAAGGGCGGATTTCTGCGCAAGGCCACCAATGACGCCGTCTCCCTGACCTTTTTCGACACCGCAGGCGAGAATCTGAACGATGAGAACATGATGCGCACCTTCAACCCTTATCTGTACCATTCCTCGGGCATCATCCTTCTGCTGGATCCCCTGCAGCTGCCCAAGGTGCGGGACGAACTGGAGGGCAGGATACGTCTGCCGGAGGAGAACACGGATGTAAACGAGATCCTCACCAGAACCATAGACATCATCCGCCGCAATGTGCCCGGCCTGAACAAAGAGGGCGTGAAGATCGATATACCGCTGGCCATCGCGTTCACCAAGATAGACGCGGTCAGCGACCTGTTGGATCCGGCCAGCTGCCTGCGGAACGACTCGGTGCATATCAGGAAGGGCTGCTTTGACCAGGTGGATTTCCAGGATGCCAGTGAGGAGATGCAGAGCATGGTGGAGGAATGGCTGGGAATGGAGCTGTACCAGCTGGTGTCCACACATTTCGCGAAGTTTGGCTTCTTCGGCCTGAGCGCCCTGGGGAGCAATCCGGATATGGATAAAAAGATACCGAAATTCCGCCCGTTCCGCGTGGCGGATCCCCTGCTGTGGATCCTGGCCAAGGAGGGCATCATCCCCTCCGCTCAGGGGGCGTGAGTATGGAGGCGCTGCAGTATATCTACACATCATGGAAAAACGGGGATTCGCTGGACAAGGGGTACATGATCTATTCGAAGTCGGAGGGGATTACCGACAGGGAGTGCGCAGCCATCAAGAGCGCCATGCAGTATCTGGTGCCCAAGGAGCTGCCTTTCAACCCCTCGCCCCAGGAGATCGAGGAGATATTCCCCTATTCCTTCGCCTATTTCCTTCTGCCAGGCGGGAGATGCTGCGTGGCCAGGACCACCTATCTGGGGAAGGACTATTCCGGGCGGTTCGGCAACTATATCATCTATGCGCTGGTGATGGAGCCGGGCAGCCTGGCTTGTCGGCCCGGGGAGCTGTTCGGAGAGCCTTATCTCAAGACGGCCATGACGGAGGCCGAGCTGAACGCGCCCTCCCCTGTGCCGCCCCTGCCGCCTTTGCACATAAAGAACTACGGCTCTGTGGTAAATGATGAAGAGTTGATCTTCTTTCTGTCCGGCAGAGAGGAAGAGTTCGCGCAGCTGATCACTTTCGTGCTGGCGGCCAAGGACATGAAGGTTCCTTTTTACTTAAATGACACCAGGGAGAACCTGGTGCTGTGGGCGGCGGCGGTGCAGCGGATCCTTCCCCCCCGGCTGGCGGCCTCCTTTGCCTTCAACACGTATGTGGGAGACCAGGAAGGCCTGCGCTCTCCGAGGCTGACGGGGGAGAGCGTGGAGTTCCATCTGGTGGGGGTGCGGCCTGACGCCAACTATTTCAATTACGGAATAGAGTACAGGAGCAGCCGGCATATCGTCATGGATTTCCAGGGCGGCTATATGACGGAGGGGATTCCGGCAAGCAGGTTCGCCAAGGCCGTGGCCGCCAGCGTTGTGACGGGCTTCGAGAATGTGGACAGGTTCGGCGGGTTTGTGGACAAGACTCCCTATGAGGGCCTGGGCGGAGGGCTGGAGGACGCGTTCCTCTGCTACCAGCTGCTGGAGCGGGGGGCGTTCCGCTGCACGGAAGATGACCTGCAGGCCATCCTTGTGTTCGGGGAGGCATACTGTACGGAGGCGGACAAGGCCGATATGGGCAACAGGCTTCTGGTAAAGATGCAGCAGGAGAACTGGACGGTGCCGGCGTCTTCCTTTGCGCATCTGTGGGAATTCATCTGCAGGAACACCAGTTTCATGATCTATACGCTGTACGACCTGCTGCTGGAGGAGGTCTACCAGCTGACCTGCGAGGCGGCGGACGCCTGTGAGGGCGTGGTGGAGTTTCTGGACGGGCTGGGGAAGGCAACGCCGCAGGCCTACGGAAGTTTCCTGGAGTACCTGAATTCCATGGGCTGCGTGGAGCAGATGATCCTGTACCTGTCGGGCCATCCCAACTTGTGCACCAATGGCTTTTATGTGAACTGGATCATGGACAGCTATACCTTTGCCAACGGGCTCAACGACAGGCAGCCGATTTCGAAGCTGCTGCGGCAGCTGCTGAAGAACATCTGCCAGGTTCCCGGGGGCGAAAGCGAAATCGTCAGGATACTGTTCCGTGCCACCTCCAGCAGGGCGCTGTTCGAGGCCGTTCTGCAGATTCTATTGGCCTCGGCGCAGAAGCCTGAGCGGCTGGAGCGGCTGTGCAGGGAATATCTGCGGCAGGCGGACAGCGCCTCGGAGGCCGTGCGTTTCGAGAAATATCTGTTCGGCATGACGGAGGCCGCGCCCCTGGCGGCACAGCTGGCGGCCTGCAAAATCGGCTCCGCGAAGAACCCGGAGGAGGCTTTCTGGCATTTCTACAGCCTCCAAAGCGACGGAACCAGGCAGCAGCCCCTGGGGCCCATGGTCACGGCCTGCCTCGGCAGCCTGACGGGCCAGGCAAAGAGCCAGGCGGCGTTCCGTATGCTGGAGGAGCAGGACAGCCGCCTGCTGGAGGACGAACGGGCGGCAGGCGCGCTGACAGGTGCGCTGGAGGGCTGCGATATGGGGACGCTGGGGAAATTGGGCTGCGACATGCTGGAAGGGATATGCCGCCTGGGCATTCGGACCGGTGTGGACACCCCCAGGATCCGGGCCGTATATGTGGGGATATGCCTGAAGGAGGGCAATTCCATTTTCAGCCCGGAGCCCGTGGAGCTGGGGAAGACGGTCAGGGGCGCGGACGTCCGGCTGTCAGACCTTGGACGGACGGACTACGAAATTTACGTCAGAACCTTCCTGCGGGAGTATCTGAGGGCGGTGAAGTCCAGCGAGGACATGGCGCTGGTGGTGAAGACCTTTTACCATAGGCAGGCATTCGACCAGTTCACGGGCCGGTTCGTGGACAGACTGCGGATGCTGGAAAAAAAGGGGAACAGGCAGTGGCAGAAGCTTGCAGCCTGGGCCTGCGCCGCCATCCTGACGGTAGAGTCCGGCACCCCGGCGGAGGAAGAGCTCTACAAGGCGCTGGCCCATTACCTGAAAGGGCTGTCCAAGGAGAATCTGGCCGATATCAGGGAACGGATCTGCCGGGATACCTCGGAGGAGCAGTGCGATTTGTTTTTTGAGGAAGTTATGCGGAAGGAGAAATTATTCGACCGGTTCCGCAAGAAGAAGTGATTATAGATGGAGGAGGTTTTTATGGAGAGAGAGTTTCAGAAAAGAGAGAAGAAATGCCTGGTGGGGCATGACTCAGAAGACGGTATTGTGATAATAATGGTGCTGGTGGCGATTGCGGTGGTGGTGGCAGTGATCTGCTTCTTGATCTATGTCAGTGTGTACATTATCCTTTACGGCGGCGGGATCCTGGGCGGATTCTTTTCTATCAGGAATTACCTGATTTCGCTGAAGCACAATATCTGGGACAGCAATTTCAGGAAGACGGCCCTTGAAAATGCCGCATAAGGAGGGAAAGAGAGAATATGGCAAAAGAACAACCGGCCCGCATAAGCTACTTTTTCGGCAAGGGCTATGTGGACTTGTGGAATACGATCAAAGAAGCCTGGGCACTGAATCTGGCAACGGTGGTGGATCAGCGCGACCGGATGAAGAAGAATTTCTCGGAGTTCGGCTGGGACAAGGAAAAAATCATTTACGGCTTTAAAGGGGCGATCAGCCTGGTGACGATGCTTGCCATCTTTATCTTCGGCAGCATCATCACGGCATTTACCACGGCGTTCCATGTGGGGATCCTTGTGTTTTTCTTCGCCTGCATTTATTTGGGGTTCGGTCTTCTGTGGCTGGTGGACAGGATTTATATCTTTGCCAACAAGATACGCAATGCCTGTCCGAACTCAAACTGTCAGGCTTCCTTCCTGATACCGGTCTATGAGTGCCCGACCTGCAAGGCTAAGCATACGAACCTGGTTCCCAGCAAGTACGGCATCATGAACAGGGTGTGCCTGTGCGGCACGAAGCTGCACACCACTTTCCTGAACGGGCGGGGAAAACTGAAGGCCTACTGCCCGGTATGCGAACAGTCTTTATCCGGGGACACGGCCAGCCGCCAGTACGCCTTTCCTGTCATCGGCGGGCCTTCCGTGGGCAAGAGCTGTTACATCAACATGACGCTCCATCAGATGCTGAACGATGTCGCGCCGTCCGCGGGATGGGATCTGCATTTTATTGAGGAGAAAGATGAGCAGAACTATGAGAAAGAAATAAGATCCTTAGAGAGCGGCGTCCGCCTGAATAAGACGAACGAGAGCGTCCTCACCGCCTATCAGATGATGCTTGCCATGCCCAACGAAAAAATAGGCCGCCGCATCTATATTTATGATATCGCGGGCGAAATGTTCTCTTCCAGCAGCGATTTCCAGGTCAACAAGGCCTATGGCTATGCGGACGGTTTTATTTTCATCATAGATCCGCTGACGCTGGCGCAGTTCATGATGGAGGTGGAGGAGAGAATCGATCCTGTGGCCTATGGCGCCAGCTCTAAGGACTTCGGGGATATCCTGGACATCATGCTGATCAATCTGGGGAAGATGCTGGAACTGCGGGAGAAGGACACCGTGAAGCGCTGCCTGGCTGTAGTCATCAATAAGGTGGACGTGCCCACCCTGGAGGAGAAAATCGGCGAGGATGCCGCCAGCCGGTATTACACAGATAATCCGGAGACCTGTAAGACGCTGGGAGATGCCCGCAATGAAGTGTGCCGTCAGTTCCTGACGGAATATGGCGCGGGCAACTTTGTCCGGACCGCCGAGAGCAAGTTCCAGAACGTGGCATACTTCCCCTGCAGCGCCCTGGGGCACAACCAGAATGGAGAGCCCTTCCAGGGCAGGCATGTGGTGGAGCCGCTGCTGTGGCTG
>OFFW01000459.1_pt1 | contig 30120 bp, 34 predicted proteins | sample 1521501 | NCBI WGS metagenome assembly OFFW01 (sample SAMEA3504107, study PRJEB24116) | mouse gut metagenome | biome: mouse gut; feature: mouse-associated habitat; material: faeces | place: Denmark | collected 2011
GCCAGCCGCAGCCGTAGGGGCTATGGGCATAGCTGCCATAAATACCGGTCGGGAATTTGAAGGAGCCATGAGCCAGGTCGCCGCCACCATGCTGATTGACAAGACCACGGCGGAGGGGCAAAAGGCTTTTGAAACATTGGAGAACGCCGCCAGGGAGTGCGGGGCAAGCACAGCCTTCTCAGCAACGGAGGCGGCGAAAGCCTTGAACTATTTAGCCCTTGCAGGTTACGACGCGGACAAGGCGGCGACGGCACTGCCGACCGTCTTAAAACTTGCAGGGGCGGGAGCCATGGACCTGGCGGCCGCCAGCGACATGGTAACGGACAGCATGAGCGCCCTGGGCATTGAGGCGACAGAAGCGAACCTTACGCAGTTCTCCGACCAGTTGGCACAGACAGCCAGCAAGGCGAACACCAGCGTCGCCCAGTTGGGCGAGGCTATTCTGACTGTAGGAGGAACGGCAAAAGGACTCGCCGGGGGAACGACGGAGCTTAACACAGCCCTCGGAATTTTGGCAGATAACGGACTAAAAGGAGCGGAAGGAGGTACACACCTTAGAAATATTATATTGAGCCTGCAGAACCCGACGGACAAGGCGGCGGCTTCGCTTAAGTCTTTGGGTGTTGACGTATACGACGCCCAGGGGAATATGCGCGGCCTTAACGACGTATTTAAGGATTTGCAGGGAGCCATGGACGGGATGGACAACGCCTCGAAAGACACCATACTTTCGACGCTGTTCAATAAGACCGACCTTACGGCGGCCAACGCCATGCTTGCAAATTGTACGGACCGTTTCGACGAGCTGTCCGCTTCGATTGAGAACAGCGCCGGAGCTTGCGAAAATATGTACGCTATTCAGCTTGACAACCTTAACGGAGATATTGACATTTTGAAGTCCGGTCTTTCCGATTTGGGAATCAGCATATACCAGGACCTTAATGGACCTTTAAGGGAAATGACCCAGTTAGCCACCAGCATGGTCGGGGAGCTTTCCGAGGCGTACAAGAGCGGCGGCATGGAGGGCATGGTCGGAGCGGTAGGCGGATGCATGGCTGAGGTAGTAAACACCATAGCGGACTACGCCCCTCAGGTAGTAAGCATGGGCGTGGACCTTTTGGAGAATTTCATAAGCGGGATAACAGACAACTCCGGGGCATTGGCAACGGCAGCGTCGGAAGTTATTACCGTTTTTGTCGAGGGGCTTTTTACCCTGGTTCCGCAGGTCATACTTGCCGGAATCGACATATTGACCCAGTTCGTGCAGAGCATGACCGCACAGCTTCCGCAGCTTATAAGTACCGGAACGCAGGCAATAGTAAACTTCGTAAACGGCATTATACAGCGATTGCCGGAGGTTATATCGACGGCCCTTACGTTGGTTCAGACACTTGTAAACAGCATAGGACAGAACGCCCCCATGCTTATAAGCGCAGCTATTCAGCTTATAGGAAATTTGGTTTTAGGCATAGTTTCCATGCTTCCACAGCTTCTGCAGATGGGAATACAGCTTATTTTGAGTTTGGCGCAGGGAATACTTTCTAACCTGCCCCAGATTTTACAGATGGGCGTACAGATTATTATAAGCCTTGTTTCCGGCATAACCCAGATGCTGCCCATGATTATACAAGGCGGCATACAGCTAATTATTTCACTTATCCAGGGAATTATAGCGAATTTGGGGAACATTGTGCAGGCAGCCGTCCAGATTGTTATAACACTGGCGACGGGCTTAATCCAGGCAATACCGCAGCTTATAGCGGCAATACCCCAGCTTGTAGGGGCGATCATTGATACGATTTTATCTACAAATTGGCTTGACGTAGGGATCCAGATTATTAAGGGCTTGATTGACGGAATACTCAGCACCGGAAAGAGCTTGTGGAACGCGATTAAAAGCCTATTCACAGGCGGAGAGGTTGACATCCCGGACACTTCCAGCCAGAGCGCGGCAGTTGTGGACAGTTATGCATCCGGTATTAGCAGTAACGCCGGAACGGTAACGGCGGCAGCCAACAGCATGGCAACAAACGCTTTCAGCGGAATGGACACCAGTGGGGCGACGGCAGCCGGAACCCAGGCGGGGACGGCCTTCTCTACAGGCTTAACCGAAAGCATGGCATCCGGCGGGCTTGATACGGCGGCTTTCAGCACCAACATGACCAACATGGGAATGACCGGGGCGACGGCATTAAACACCAGCCTCAGCGCCGGACTTGCTACCCCAGTAGACACAAGCGGGCTTTTGGATGCAGGGGCAATCAGCACCAACATGACAGCAGCCGGAACCCAGGGGGCGACAGCATTTACGACCGGACTTAATACCGGGCTTTCTGGAACCACCATAAACACCAGTGCGCTGGCGGTAGATACTTCTGGACTTACGGCAACGCTTACAACGGCAGGAACCGACGGGGCGACAGCCATAGGAACGGGAATGACCGGAAATAGCCAGGCAGTATCCCAGGCGGCAACGACCCTGGGGAACGACATAAACACCGCTTTAGACAGCGGATGGAACAAAGCAAACACAAGCGCACAGACGGCGATGCAGCGCCTTGCAACGACCGTCACAGACGCAGCCCGCTCCGCAGCGAGCGCGGTAAAAGCAGCATTTGAAAATATGACCATAACGATCCCGAAACCGAGGATCCCCGTTATAAATGTTTCCACAAGTTCCGTATCATACGGCGACGGCGGAAGCGTAAGCGTTCCGAACTTTTCAGTGAGTTGGAACGCCCTGGGCGGCATTTTCGACCAGCCGACCATATTTAACACGCCAGCAGGAATGCAGGGTGTAGGGGAAGCGGGACCGGAGGCAGTTCTGCCCCTTGATACGCTATGGGCGAAAATGAAGGAGATTTTAAACGAGGCAATCGCCGCAAGCGGCGGAGCTTCCCTTATTGACGCCTTTATTGAAAAGCTGAAGGGAATAGGAACCGGGGGCGGCGGCGGACAGCCGGAGCTTGCCGGAGCCGGAGGACCTGCGATACAGTACAGCCCGGTCTATAACCTTTACGGAAGCGCCGGGAAGGAAGAAATCGCAGAGGCCGACCGCATGAGCCAGGCAGAATTTAACAAGCTGATGAAACAATACGAGAAGGATCAGCAGAGGCGGAAGCTATAGGAGGTGGTAAAGTTGGCGAAAACATATACCACGATACAGGGGGAAACCTGGGACGAAATAGCCTATAAGGTATACGGCGGCGAGGAATACGCCGCCTTCCTTATGGCGAATAACTACCCCTTTTTGGACGTTTTAGTCTTTTCAGCAGGAACCGTCTTAAATACGCCGGGTATTCCATGGTACGAGGAAAGCGACGAGCTGCCGCCATGGAGAACCGGGGCGGAGGACGACGGAGATGAGGACGAAGATCCTTACGACGATTACAGCAGCGAGGACGAAGCGGAGGACGACGAATGAACAAAGAAACACCCAGGCAGGCAAGCGTAAGCGTGACCTACCAGAAAGCCAAGAAGGCCGGCGGGACAAGCAAACATCCCGCCGCCGTCATGGCGGAATATAACGAAGGTTTTTCTTACACCGACCCGGCATCCGGGGAAAGCGACACCGTAAGCATAACCTTAACAAATATAGACTTGCGCTGGGCAAACAAGTGGATGCCAAAAAAAGGCGATAAGTTGACAGCAAAAATCATTGAAAAGAGCTGGGACAAGGCAGGGCAAAAGAAAACTTTCTATTGCGGAAAATTCTGCCTTGACGATTTGAGCTATACCGGCCCGGAGCTTACTTGTACCATTGGCGGAGTATCCGTCCCGGAAGGTAATGCTTTCAGAAGCACGGCCCGGAGTAAGACCTGGAAGAAAGCAACGCTTAAGGAGGTGGCGGCGGAGGTCGCCAAAAAGTACCACCTTAAGCTGCAGTACACCGGGGGGACGATAAAGCTGGGAACCATAGAGCAGAGCAACGAGGCTGACAGCAGCTTTTTAACGAAAGTATGCCAGGATTACGGGATGGCTATCAAGATTTACAGCGGAAAGATTGTTATCTACGACAAGGGACAGTTTGAATCCAGGAAACCAGTGGCCACCTTGAAAAAGGCAGACTTGCAGGACTGGTCATACAATACCACCCTGGTCGGGACGTACACAGGCGCACAGATAAAGTATACTTCCGGTAAAGACGACAAGGAAATGAAGTGCGTAGTCGGAAGCGGAAAAAGAATACTTAACATTAACGAGAAGGTCGAGAGCCTGCAGGAAGCCCAGCTAAAAGCCTGCGCCAAGGTAAACGCCGAGAACGAAAAGGCGGTAACTATGAGCATAACCATCATGGCGAACAACCGGATCGCAGCCGGAAGCACGGTAAATATAAAAGGGCTTTACCAGCTTTCCGGGAAATACTTTGTGGACAAAGTAACGCATAACATAAGCCCGGACGGAGCCTACACCATGGCGCTGGAGCTTCACAAGTGCCAGAAGCGCATAAGCAAGGCAACCGTCATGAAGGAATACCAGGGACAGAAGAAAGCGGTCGCTTCCAAGACCGCAACCGCACAGCCAGCAGCCGGAGAAACCCTCGCAGTAGGCGACAAGGTTATCGTAAACGGGCCGGCTTATTGGGGAGGCAACGGAGGCAAGGCGAACCAGTGCAGCAACATGACAATGTATATAACGCAGATTTTAGGAAGCGGCTATAAGTACCAGTACGGAGTGGCGAAGCGCAAGGGCGGGACGCGGTACGGCTGGTGCGGAAAAGAAAGCCTTAAGAAAGCATAGGAGGCAGAGGATGAGCGACGGAGGAAACAGGATCGGGACCGTAAGCAGCGTAGACCCGGAAACGGGAATGGTAAGCGTAATATTTGAGGACCGGGACGGCGAGGTCACGGAGCTATTACCCTACGCCACCTTTAACGAAGAATACAAGCTGCCGCAGTTGGGGGCAAAAGTAGTCGTTATGCATTTGAGCAACGGCGGGGAGATGGGAATCATCTTAGGGACCTATTGGAACGAATACAACGCAGCGGGGAACCCCGGAACCTTCCACAAGGATCTGGGCGGCGGAGCCTATATCAATTATAAGGACGGCGTACTGACCATAGCGGCGGAGCATACCGTCATAGCTTCCTTAGATGGCAGCGAAACCCACCAGGACGCAGAGGCGGAGAAACTTCTGCTGAAGCTCCACGACCACGAAAAAAGGATCGCAGATTTAGAGAAGGTCGTAGGGGTAGGGAAGGGGGTAGTTGAATGGCCATAGGACATATAGGGAAAACCGTCGTATTTGAAACCAGCGACGCAAAAATCCTTAATTTCAAGAAGATGCAGCGGACCGTAAAGGGGCGCTGGGCTTCCCATTCCAGAGTAGGCAAAAAGCCGAAAAAGCAGTTTTTAGGGCCGGATGCCGACCAGCTAACATTTACCATAACCCTCAACGCAGAACACGGCGTGAAGCCGCGGAAAACGGTAGAGAACATAGAGAAGCTGATCCGGACGGGGAAACCCCAGACCGTAGTTATTGGAAGTAAGAAGGTAGGCTCCAATAAGTACGCCATAACAGAGATCAGCGAGAGCTGGGAAACGATTTTAAACCGGGGCGAAGTTGTAAAGATTACCTGCGACATTACCCTGGAGGAATATTTATAAGGGGAAGGAGGCGGGCGGATGTTTGGCACACCGGAAACAGTAATAATCGGCTTCGACTACCTTAACGCAACGGAGCTGGAAGAAATGCAGCGCAACCTTGATCTGCTTTACAGCACCAGGGCCGGCACTTGCCCCGGTGATCGTAACTTCGGATTAGAGCAGACCTTTGAGAGCTGCCCGACCAACGTGGCGAGAAATTTATTTGCGCTGGAGGTCATAGAAAAAACGGAGATTTACGAGGATAAGGCGGAAATATTAAACATTGAGTACACGCAGGCAGAGGACGGGAACCTGACCCCGAAAATCATAATCGGGCCGAAAGACCCAGAGGACACCGAGGATGCAGACACGGAAGAATCGGAGGAATAAAGGAGGTGGCAAGGATTGTCGGATATTCTGAACACGATAGATAATTTACCGGATATTTCTTTCATAGACGGATTGACGCTGGAGAACATCCAGAGCCAGATGTTAAGCGACTTCGTGGCGAAGTACCAGGAGATCACCGGGAAGAAAATACAGCTTTCCAAGTCGGACCCGAACCGCATTATTATGTTAGGTTGCGCCCAGCTTATATACCAGGGCTTGCAGAACATAGACAAGGGCGGAAAGATGAATTTTCTTAAGTACGCCTACGACGATTATTTAGAGAATATGGGGGCGCTTAAGAAGGTTACGAGGAACCCGGCAAAGTTCGCCCAGGTTCCGGTCAAGTTCACGCTTTCCGGGAAAAGGGAGGCGGCGACCAGTATCCCCCAGGGAACCAGGGTAACGGCTGCCTACGAGGTTTACTTTGCTACGATTGAATACGCAGAGATACCGCCGGGGGAAACGGAAGTCACGGTCATGGCGGAATGCACAGAGGCTGGGACGATAGGGAACGACTTCGCTGCCGGGGAGCTTACCACCCTGGTGGATCCGATAGGCTTTATTTCCAAGGTTGAGAACACGCAGAAAAGCACCGGAGGGACGGAGGTAGAGTCAGACCAGAACATGGCAGAAAGAATTTACCTGGCTCCTTCCAGCTATTCTACAGCCGGCCCGGACGACGCTTACGAGTATTGGGTGAAGGACAGCAACCCCTTTATAGGGGATGTTAAAATAACCAGCCCTACACCGGGCTTAGTTGATATCCGCTTTGTTATGACAGACGGAACCGTCCCGGACGATACCACCATAGCAGCAGTAACGGCGGCGGTAAACCAGAGAGGAAAGCGGCCGCTTACGGACCAGGTACAAGTAAAGCGTCCGGAAATTGAAGAATACGAGATAGACGTGACCTATTACATAAACACCAGCGACAGCAACGCGGCAACGGCTATCCAGGCACAGGCAGAAACCGCCGTAGAGGATTATAAGCTGTGGCAGGCTTCCAAGGTAGGCCGGGACATAAACCCGGATGAGCTTATAGCAAGGCTGAACGACGCAGGGGCAAAAAGGGCGGAAGTCCGGGCGCCAGCGTTCCGCGTTATAGGGGAAACGGCGAAAGCCCAGTGTACAGGGGTAAATATTATATACGGAGGGCTTGAAAATGATTAGTTATTACGACGGGCAACTAACAGACATCATGCCCGGAAACATAACCAAAAAGCCGGAAGTAAAGGCGTTAAGCTACGCCTTGCAGCAAGCCTGCCGTCTTCTTTACCGATACAGCCGGAGGCTCTATATTTATTCCAATTTGGACGAGCAGCCGGAGGAAGTTATAGACCTTCTGGCTTCGGAACTTCGTACCCAGTATTACCGGAGTACGCTGGACATTGACACGAAGCGGCGGCTTGTAAAAAATACGCTTATTTGGTATATGAGCGCAGGAACGCCCCAGGCAGTAGAGGAACTCGTGGGTGTAGTATTTGGGGAGGGCGAAGTAAAAGAGTGGTACGAGTACGGCGACAAGCCCTATTATTTTAAGATTGTTACCAACGCAATACTTACACTTGAAATGAACGATTTTTTTTCAATTATGATCCGGCGGGTAAAGAATACCCGGTCACACCTTCGGGCGATTGATATACACCGGATTGTAAATCACGAGCTTTTCTCTGGGGCGGCAGTTTTCCCAAACTATAAGCCGCCTGCAGTAATTGATGGTTACGCCGTAGACCGGGAAGCAAGGCAGACCATACACGCCGGGGCATTGGCATCCCAGCAGAGCCGCCCTGCGCCGATTTGGGACGGCTTTAAGACTGAGGGCGGAGAAATTACCGCCGGAGTATTTGCAGGGGCAGCAGGAGCCACCAGGACGCACCAGGCGGCCATTGTGGACGGTTTTAGCTTCGAGGGTAAGGAAGTCATAGGCCAGACGTTTATAGGGGGTGAAATGGCGGCCACAGAGAAGCAGGCAGCCATCCGGGAAGGATTGGAAGGAGCCGCCTCACCAGTAGAAGGCCATGCTTACACTGGATCCGCAGCGAGGGCGGAGGCGCACCAGAAACCGCCAGCAGTCCGGGAAGGTTTTATCGTCCAGGGCGAAACAGTAACAGAGGCTATTGTAGCCGCCACGGCTTCAAATAGTAAATACAAGAATACCGTAAAAGAAGGAGGAACCAAGAATGCCACAACCATTTAACAACGCGGTCATGACCAACGCAGGGGCGAGGCTTCTGACCAGGGCGCAGGCCGGGGAAATCAAGATAGAGTTTACCCGGATCGCAGTAGGCAACGGCAATTATACCGCAGCCGAAAAGACGCTGGATGCGCTGCAGAAGCGGACAGCCCTTAAATCGCTTAAGAACAGTTATACCCTTTCGGATATTGACGTATTCAGCGATTACAGCGTGAAGGTAACGGCGCTTATTACGAACCAGGACCCAGTAACCGGGCAGACCCTCGTAAACGCCGGGTATTACATTAACGAGATGGGCTTATTTGCCAAGGTAAAGGACGGAGCGGACAGCACGGAAATCCTTTACAGCATCACCACCACAGCCGGGGACAACGGCGACTTTATGCCGCCCTATAACGGATATAACCCGGCGCAGATCACCCAGGATTATTTTGCAACCGTAAACAACAGCGCAGAAGTTACAATCGTCAGCACCGGAGCCGCCCTGCTTGCGGAGGATGCGAACAAGATAAGGGACGACGCCACGAAGCAGAAGTATAAGCTGGGGATTGATAACGGATTGATTTATATACAGGAGGTAGACGAGTAATGGCAGGAGAAAAGATTTATATTGCAGACAAAGAAACCTTAGACAAGGTTTATAACATTTTGGCATCCGATCCGGTATACGGCTTCATTGAGCATAACGACATCTTAAGCCCGTCCGCCCGGATTGAGTACATCGGGCTTAATAAGAATTATTCCCCGCTTGCAAGGAATAAGGAAAACGGCAGCATGGTTCTGAACAGTTGGGCGGACTTCCCGGTCATTAAAGCAAACAAGCCTTATATGGTTCGGGCAGACGGCACACCGGATTACAGGCTCAAGGAAACGGACTACACCCAGAGGGAGGACGGCGGCTCTTCCGACGTTGCAAACAGCAGCTATAACGGCGGCGCTTTTTCCTGGCTTATGAAGATTTACAAGAACGAGGAAATGGTCGGCAACGACCGGATCGTGCGCTTTTCCCTTACCGCCCGCGACGGCTACGAGCCGGTGGGCTTCATTGACCCCAGCAATAACGAGCTGGGGGGCGTATGGCTGCCCATGTTCTACGGTTCCATTTTGGGAGCGGACGGAGCTACCCCGAAGATGGTAAGCCTTGCAAACTTGCAGCCGACCTATAACAACACCACGGACAAGGAAAAGACAGCTATTACCAATTTCAGCAGCCGGGCGGCGTTCCTGGGCGGGCCGATTGTGGAAACCATTATCGACCTTTTGATCATGTTCGCAAAAACAACGAACTTGCAGGAAGCCTATGGGTACGGAAACTGCAGCGGCTACGACGCCAGCCAGTCCCCGACCTACGGAGTAAAGCGGAACGCCGTAGTGGGCGGCGGGCAGTTCTACGGAACCGACGATAAGCTGAGCTTAAATAAGATTTTCCACAGCATAGTCCTGGGCAGCTACCAGCAGTGGATGCGCGACCCTTACGAAGTAGTTGTAAACGGGCGGGTGAAGGTAAGCAAAAATTACACCTACGATCCGACCGGGGCAAAGTATACGGATACAGGGATCACCGTACCGGATAACAAGACCTGGGACACGAACCACAACGCCCTGGACTACCCGGCCCATTTCAGAACCGTACCGGGATACGGCAGTATCCCGGCTTTAGGAATGGACGGAGGGAGCAGCGCGACCGGAGGCTGTGACGGGCTTTGGAGAAAAGACCCGAAGCAGACGTTTACGGGCGTCTGCCTACGGTTCGGTTATTGCGCCCATGGGCTTTCTTGCGGACCACGGGCGCGGTTTTGGAGCGACGGTGTCACGGTTGCGTACTGGATCCTCGGCGCCGCCGATCTTCTTTTACCACCTGTCGGCGTAGCCGTTTAGGGGGTCTGGGGGTGCGAAGCAATTCCCCCAGGAGATACCGGAGCTTTGAAGCAGCGTAAATTATAAGCAACAAAATATAAGGGGATAGGGGCGGCGTCACCTGGGGGCGTCTGCCTACGGTTCGGTAATTGCAACAATGGGCTTAATTGCGGACCACGGGCGCGGAATTGGAACAACAGTGTCACGAATGCGAACTGGAACATCGGCGCCGCCTTTTTTCTATTCATACGGTTCATTAACTTAAAGCCGCCCTTATTCCTACACCCCTGGGCGTTGAAATACGCCTTAACCGCCATTATTGGAAGGGTAAGTGGTAAATTAACTTGATACAGGGCGCACGGTAAAGCGGTCGCACCTGCCGTGCGTAGAGGATAGAAGAAAAAATATTCTTATAGGAGTATTGTTTATGCGGAAGAAGGAGCTGTGGCAGAAAGTAGAAAAAGCCGCAACGGAAAGAGGCGTTAAACAGTACAAATATTTGTATCGCCGTATGCTTGACGAAAACATAATAAGAAAAGCATACAAGAAGCTGCGGAAGGGCAAAACGAAGCGAATAGAGATACAGAAGATAGACGCCGATCTTGATAACGAAGTCGCCGCCATGCGGCGCATGATAGAGAATACGAAGCCGCCAGACGTTCCGGTGGAACACCCGGAGCTGGCATATAAGCCGAAAAAGCGCAAGCCGAAAATCATAAGGGAAAAGGGCAAAACCCGGAAGATATTTATGCCGGAGATACACGAGCAATGGCTGCACCATATAATCGTCCTTATTTTGGAGCCGATTATAACAGCCACGGCTTACCCATATTCCTGCGGCAGCTTCCCGAAGCGGGGCGCACATTACGGCAAGAAACGGCTTTTAAAAATTATCCAGGGCGGAAAGAATATCCGGAATTTTGCGAAGATTGACATCCGCCATTTTTACGACAGCATACGGCTGGACATTCTTATGCGGGAGCTTCGCATAAGAATAAAAGACGAGCTTTTTCTATACATTGTGGAGCTTTGCTTACAAGGCTTTAAGAAGGGAATACCGCTGGGCTTCTACATTTCCCAGTGGCTGGCAAATTATTTGTTGGAGCCGCTGGATCACTTCATAACGGACAAGCTGGGAATACCGAACCTTATCCGCTATATGGATGATATTGTTTTAGGACACGACAACAAAAAGAAGTTGCACCAGGCAATAGTAGAAATTAAGAAATTCATAGGGCGGAGGTTCCGGCTGAAGCTGAAGCGAAACTACCAGGTCTTTAAGTTCAACTACCAGAAGAAGAACGGGAAGGTCGTAGGGCGCGTTATTGATTTTATGGGCTTCCTTTTCTTCCGCAACCGGACAACGATGCGGAAAGCTATTATGCTTTCAGCCACCAGGCTGGCCAGCAAGCTACACGCAGCAAAGGAAGCCGGGAGGGGATATTTTAAGAAACACTTAGAGGCAATGTTAAGCTATATGGGCTGGTTCAGTTGTACGGACACTTACGACGCATACCAGGACTATATAAAGCCTTACATAAAAGTAAGACAGCTTAAGAAAATTATTTCAAAATTGACAAGGAGGGCAAACAGAAATGAAGCAGTGGACACAGGAACGAAGCGCAAGCCGGCCGGCAGAATTGCAGCTTGTGGCGCCTGATACTTTCATCCAGCGCCGGAACATTCAGCAGGAGGAACACGAAGCCACGGAGCAGGCGGCAGCCTATACGGACTTCGTATGCGAGAGCCGGGAGATCAGCGTCGGAGAGTACGAGATGCTTAAGAGCATAGAGGAAATCCGGACGGACGAGGCAGTAACGGCGGCTATTGACGAGTACACGATGCAGCTTATGGAAGGAGGGCTTTTATAATGGCTTCGATTTTAGTAAACAGCCTTAAGAGGCTTTACGCAGCGGGCAGGGTAACGAAGGAGCAGATCAGAGAGCGGGCGGAGAAGGGAACCATCACCGAAGCCGACTACCAGGAGATCACCGGGGAGGCATACGAGGATGAATAAAACCATTGACCCGCTTAAGGTAGTGGAGCAGCAGAACGCCATCATACGGATCCAGTCCGGAGTGATTGACGAGCTTTTCATACTTCTTATGCAGCACATAAGCGCAGACGAAGCGGGAAGCCTCCCATGTATTGCCAGAATCAACCAGGCGGCCGAAATCCGGGCAGGAATCGGCTTAGACTAATATTTCTACACTAAAAGGCAAAAAACCCAGGAAACGGCGCAGGACGCGCCGTGGAGGGGGCTTATTTTATTGCAGGAAGGAGGGCAGTGGAGATGTACATAGACGCACAGACCATCATAACAGCCGCCGCCGTATTAGGAGCCGGATCGGCATTATTAGGTGCGCTTTTCGCAGCTTACCGCTGGTACCAGAGGCAGAACAAGCAGGACGAGGACATAAAGGCCATGAAGGAAGAAATGTGCCTTTTAACCTACGGCGTTTTGGCTTGCCTCCAGGGACTTAAGGAGCAGGGCTGCAACGGCCCCGTGACGGCGGCCATTGACAAGATCGAAAAGCACATGAACCAGGAGGCGCACAAGTAACAGATAGGGCAACCGCGCCGGAGAGCTGGGAAGCCCCGGCGCAAAAAAAATAAACCTTAAAGGAGGACAACACAATGAAAAACATTAACTGGGTAAGAAAACTTACGAGCCGGAAACTTTGGACGGCGGTCGCTTCCTTCGTTTCCATGATGATCCTGGCAACGGGCGGAGCCGAGAACACGGCTACGCAGGTAACGGCGCTTATTATGGCCGGAGCTTCCGTGATTGCCTACATTATCGGGGAAGGATTGACCGACGCGGCGAACATTGAGGCAGAGGACCCGGAACAGACCGACGAGGAATAGGAGGCAGATTATGGGTATTGTTTGGGGAGGCGTAGAGCGTGAGCTTTACGCCTTTTTTAAGAGCAAGGGACTTTGTAACAACGGCATTTTCGGGCTGTTCGGCAACCTTTACGCAGAAAGCGGCATGAAGCCGGGCAATCTGCAGAACAGCAGCGAAAAGAAGCTGGGGCTTACGGACGAGGCATACACGGCAGCAGTAGACAGCGGAAACTATAAGAACTTCGTACATGACTCCGCCGGGTACGGTTTGGCGCAGTGGACATATTGGAGCCGGAAAGAGGCTATGCTTGCTTTCCACCAGGCGAAGGGCGCATCCATTGGCGACGCATTGACGCAGGCGGAATTTTTGTATAAGGAGCTTTCCGAGGGGTACAAGTCCGTGCTTTCCGTACTTAAAACAGCCGCCAGCATACGGGAGGCTTCGGATGCCGTACTGCTTCAATTTGAGCGGCCGGCAGACCAGAGCGAAGCCGTCCGGAAGAAACGGGCGGGCTACGGCCAGGAGTACGAAGCCCTTTACCAGAAAGAAGGAGGGAACGAAGGTATGACAGAGGCACAGGCAAGACAGAAGATCGTAGGCATTATGCAGGGCTGGATCGGGCTTAAGCGTTCCGACAGGAGCCACGCCCCGATCATTGACACATATAACGGCAATAAGCCGCTCCCCAGGGGCTACGCCGTAACCTATAACGACGCATACTGCGCCACCACGACCAGCGCAGCAGCGATCAAGGCAGGCTATACGGATATAATCCCGGTAGAGTGTTCCTGCTATTATTTGATTGAGAAAGCCAAGGCTATGGGTATTTGGCAGGAGAACGACGCATACATCCCAGCGCCGGGCGACGAAGTTCTTTACGACTGGGACGACGGGGCGAACTATGCCACCACGGACAACCGGGGAACACCGGAACACGTCGGCATGGTTGAGGCAGTAAGCGGAAGCACGATAAAGGTTATGGAGGGTAACATGAGCGGCGGAGTCGTAGGACGCAGGAACCTGCAGGTCAACGGCAGATATATCCGGGGCTTTATTTGCCCGAACTATGCCAGCAAGGCGACGGAGAAGGCTCCGGAGAAAAGCATAGACGAGATCGCCACGGAAGTCCTGGCAGGCAGATGGGGAAACAACCCGGAACGCAAGCAGAGGCTGGAGGCGGCCGGCTATAACTACGAAGCCGTCCAGGCAGCAGTAAACCAGAAAGCAAAAGGCGGAGCTTCCGCAAAGAAAAGCGTTGCTGCAGTAGCCCAGGAGGTACTGGCAGGCAAGTGGGGGAACAACCCGGCCAGAAAGAAAGCCCTGGAGGCGGCCGGCTACGATTACAACGCCGTCCAGGCGGAAGTAAACAGGCTTTGCCGGAAGTAGTCACATTTGCACAAAAAGAACAGCTGATAAAAGCAAGTTTTTTTGTGCGCCATGCTGAATAGACTGAATCGGGAAAGAGGCGTATAATTGTGCGCCAGAGGGGGTTATAAAGGGGGTAAAGCCCCAGCCCCAAAAGAGCGAGATAAGCCCCGCCGCCGTTTGGCAGTTGGGGCTTATTTTTTCATTCCAGATATGATGATTTTGTCGCCATCGAAAGAGGCTACGACGCTTCTGTTATTCAGATCCACGCCAAGGGCAGCCGCCCAGGGCTTCGGTATTGAGAGCTTGAAGCCAACGGAACCGGAGCCGCCTTTATTGGCGATTAAGTTTAGTTCCCTTGTTTCAATTCCTTCTGTTGTTTTCTTCATTTCCTACACTTCCTTTTTGCGACGTCGCAACGAATTTTATATAAAAGAGGCTTCCCGGCCGCCCTTCGGTATAGCCCGACGGGTAGAGCTTGCATAGCTCGGCTTCACATCACCTATTAACCTTTCTTCCACGCGCCAGGCGCGGATCCTGCGGAGGTTTACGAGTTGCACCGTTTCCCCGGACGGTTTTAAGATTTTCACATTAAAAATCAGTAAAACTTGTTAGACGACATTCAGGCCGGGAAACCTTGATTTATACATAGCACCCATCCCACAAGCTGGGGAGCTTGCTTTACTTCTACCCGCCGGGCTTTGGACCGGCCGTCGGTGGTTTAGTGCCAGGGCAGCAGCTACGCCGCCGCCCGTTCAATTTTGAATAACCAGTTTTCCTCGTCTTCGGTTACAAGCCCGAAGTAAGAATCCGTCCGGGTAAAGTTGTATTCGATACCGAAGAACTGCAGGAGAACCATTTTATATACTTCCCATTGAGCCTGGCACCAGTCGGCAACCTTGCGCTCGCGCTTGTATTCTTCGGTATAATATTCATTTACCCGGCAGGCATCCAGAGCCTTGTCCCAGGAGATAATACAGCACTTAAGCTCCGCCCCTACTTCCGTTTTTAAAAATTTTTCTTTATTCAGCTTCATAACTTGAATCCCCTTTCTTACCATTCATTAAGCGTTACCCGCTTCGCTTCGTGATTTATTTCTACCTTATAGCCGTTACCATTTTCGTCCCAGTACAGATCGCCAGTATTGAAGTTAAACCAATTTATATGGCTTTTTTCGTCTTTCAGATTTTTAGATACATCCGCCAGAGCTTCCGGGCTTCCTTCTACTTCGTAACCATATGCCAACATTTATTTTTACCGCCTTTCTTGCTTCCGTTTTTTCTTCGTTCTTCCCTTAAGGTGTCTGTATCTTAACTCTGAAAAGACGGTACGTCAAGCGCTTTTTGAAAGTTTTTTAACTTTTTTCTTGACGGTAGAAAAGCCCTATATTACGCTATTTTCCAGGAGAGCCAGCGCACGGAAAAGCTATACAACAAATACCAGCGTACTATAAAATGGGCGAGGCTGGAGAGAGCTGTGCGTTTTACATTGCAGAAAAATTAGGAATGCCTGCCAGAATGTTAAAGACCGCAGTTTGCGCATCTTATGGCAAAGAGGCTGCCGCAGCATATCAGTTCCAGGAGCAAACATTAACGCAGTATAAAGTAAAACAAAGTCAGGTTAAAAAGAGAAAGCCAGTGAGAACGTCGGCGAATCTTTCAAAAACGTATCAAATTGGAGACAGCGTCATGGTGCTTCCAGACAAAAAAATTGGAATTGTCTGTGAAGAAATAAATGAAAAGGGAGTGCTCAGAGTGCAGCTTCCTAATAAGAAAGTATGGATTAATCATAAACGTGTGAAACTTCATGTAGCTGCGAAAGAATTATATCCAGAGGATTATGATTTTTCGATTATCTTTGATACAGTAGAAAACAGAAAAGCAAGGCATGAGATGGAACGAAAGTATACCACTAAGGAGATATGGGCGGAAGAGGAGTAGATAAACAGATCCTTGTAAAAAGGACATACAGTCAATTGCTGTATGTCCTTTTGATTTACCAAACCTTTACAAACAAAAGAATACTTACTAAAATCCAGGGGTTATAATTTTATTAAAAGAAGTAAAAAACAGGAGGAACTTATGAAGAAAAAAATGTTAACCCTGGTTCTTACGGCTGGTCTGCTGACATCTATTTTTGCCGGGTGTCAAGAAACGCCGAAAGAAAGCATTGTAAAACAAAAGGGCGCCGCAAATATCAAAGAATATCAGAGTGAAGAAGACACCGAAAGCCCGCTGCGGCAGGTATTGGGGGCGCCAGAACATTATGCCAATCAGGCAACCTACGAGAATGGCTCCTTAGTAATTGATACGGACGCCGAGGTGATTCTTCCAGATGTGAATTTCATGAATACTTATACGGTGTCGGCGCAGGAAGCAGGTCAAGAGCTGATTGACACAGTATCACAGGCTTTTTTTGATGGCGCCACATTTTACAGCGGCTATACTTATAATGTCATGACTAAGCAAGATTATCAGAACGATATCACCGTTCTTAAGAAATATAAGGCTGAAGGAAATCTTGATCCTTACGAGCATGGCATAAATGAGGAGACAGGAGAATTGTTTTTTGATATTGACGAGGTGATTGCCAATGACGAACAAAGAATGCAGGATGCGCCAGAAGAGATCTCTAAAGAGGAGGTAAAGCCTTCGTTTGGCTTGGAATACTGGGAGGACAACGGTGGAGGAGAGAAACAAAAAGCCGTGGATACGGATGATTTTTTTGGCGTGGCAGAGACAAAAGAGGGCGTTTATGATTATCGAATTTCAAAAACATTGGCGCCAGATCTTACATTTAAAATTGATAAGAAGAGAGAGGATTTAAGAGATGGTAGAGAATTTGCCGACTGGCTGGAAGGGGAATATGGCATAAAGCGGCATGCGGATCAGGAAAGCGGAATTTCAGAAGAACAAGTGAAAAGTCTTCTCGATATCTCCCAGGAAGATGCCGAGAAGATCGCCAAAGAAAAGGTGGAGAAGCTGGGGTGGAATATGGATGTGCATGACTGGGACTATGCAATATTCTACCATGGAGAAAATGGCATTACAAAAGATAATGTGCTGGATACCGGTTATTTGTTTCATTTTGTGAGAATGGTGGATAAGGTTCCCATAACCTATACAGCCTCCTATGGCGGAGGATTGGAGGATATGGACAGCACGCTGAGTCCTTGGAGTTATGAGAGGTGTGATGTGATCGTGGGGGGGGACGGCATTCAAAAGGTTGAGATCTTTAATCCTTATCAATTGGGAGAAATTCAAACGGAGCATGTCAAGCTGATGGACTTTGAGAGCATCGTTAAAATATATGAGCAGATGATGGAAGTATCCAATGCCAATATCAGTGAGCAACAAGAAAAGAGGACTTATCATATCCGCAAAATTGTCCTTGGGTATACTAGGATATATAATCCCAACACAGATAACGACACAGGGCTTTTAGTTCCGGCGTGGGATTTTTTCGGAGCATTTGATTTTGAGGCAAAGGGTTATTCTGGGACGAACAATGGGGAGTATTCCACGCAGAGTCAGATGACGATTAATGCGATTGATGGAACGGTAATTGACCGGGAACTTGGATATTAGTAAAACAGGAGGGAAACATCATGAAATTTGCGGAAGCGGTCATGCAGACAGCGGCGGCAGTCCGATGGAATTTTTTAGGATTTTATAAAAATCCCAGAATTATGATTACATTTTTGTTTTCCTTTATCTTGTGTTTTTTCTTAAGTGACCGGGCTATGATGGCGGCAAATCACTTTGACGCTTCCATGCAGGCGTTAGAACCGTTTATTTGGACGTTTGGAGATGCTTCCTCAATCCTTCTATGTTCCCTGATGTTGATACTATTGTTTATTGATTTGCCTAAATTAAGCCCTTTTACTCCTTATATGCTGCTGCGCATGAAAAAGGGCAGATGGCTTTTGGCACAGTTTTTCTATATATTTCTGGCGACGGTTCTTTACTTATTATTTGTGCTTTTGGTTACCAGCCTGCTCTGTATGCAGAAAACGTATATCGGTAATTTATGGAGCAAGACGGCGGCTTTGCTTGCCTATTCTCAAATAGGAAAAGATCTTTCCGTTCCCTCTACAGTGAAAGTGATGCAGAGCACGACTCCGGTTTCCTGCAGCCTTCAGATGATGCTTTTGCTGATTTGCTATGCGTTGACGTTAAGCTTTTTGATGCTGCTGGTTCAGATGAGAAAAGGAAAAAAAGCTGCTGTTGCAGCAGGTTTGATTTACAGCTTGTTTGGATTTTTGCTGGAACCAAAAGTACTGGCACGACTGCTTCACAAGGAGGAACATGAAATGTTTCAGATGCGCAAGATTGCAGGCTGGATCAGTCCCTTGAATCATGCCACCTATGGAATGCATGATTTTGGATATGACGCGCTTCCTTCGATTCTGCAGTCTTGTCTGATATTTTTGTTGTTCTTGCTGGCGTTGGCAATTTTGTCTTTTTGCACGCTGAAAAACTATAATTTTACTTCCTTTACAGGAGATTTAGAATGAAAGAGTTGTTTAAGGAAAAAGGCTTGTGGACGGCGTCTTTGTTCTGTCTGGCTGCTATGGCGGCAAACTTGCCGTTGGATAACATGAAATTGCCTTTGGAAACTGGAAGTTTTCTAATTTTTTTTAGCGCATCGTTAGATACAAAGACGATATTATTTTTAATTCCAGCAGCGTCAGTGTTGCCAATGGGGGCAACCTATGTAAGAGAATTTTCCAGTGGATTTCTAAAATTATATTTAGTAAGGATCAGTCGTATGGAGTATGTCAAAAGAAAAATCATTGAGATCTATGCTGGGGGTTTTCTGGTGTTTTTCCTTTCAGGAATCGTCTGGTTTTGCTTGTGCTTTTTGTTCCTTTATCCATTGGAATTTACTGGAAACATTACCTGGAACATGGTTTGCAAAGCACTGTCTTTGCTGCTTCGCATTTCTCTCATAGGAGGGATCACGGCAGAATTGTCGGGGATTTTTGGGACATTGTTTCAGAATTATTATATGTCCTATGGGTTGCCATTTGTCAGTTTTTATATGCTGATCATTTTAAAGGAGCGGTTTTTAAAGGAACTATATGCGCTTTATCCGGCGGAGTGGATCAAATGCGAACAAGACTGGGGGGCAGACAAAATAGGAATTTGGATTTTTTTGGGAGTGTTTTCTGCAATATTGATGCTGCTCCATGGGCTTGTGCTGTATGCAAGACTGCAGGAAGTTTCATAAAGAGGTTTTTGCATGTTCTATCACAATTTTCAAAATGAGAGTGAATTGCTAAATGCTTGTGCAAGTATGGAGCTTGGATCAATGCTCGTAGCAATAAAAAGAAAGGCAAATAGGATGGAACCATATATTGAAGTAATGCATGTTACAAAAAAATTTAAAGAAGATACTGTGCTGCATGACATTCATGTTTCCATGGAGCGGGGGAAGGTCTATGGATTTTCCGGCAATAATGGTTCTGGGAAAACCGTTTTAATGAAATGTATCTGTGGCTTTCTTCCAGTGTCTGAGGGAAGCATTCGTGTGGCAGGAAAGGTAATTGGCAGGGAAATTGATTTTCCAGAGAGTGTCGGCGTGATTATTGAGATGCCTGGTTTTCTGTCAAATCTTACTGGTATGCGCAATCTTGAAATACTGGCCGGACTAAGGCGCAAGATTTCCAGGGAACAGATCCGTCATGCCATAGAAAAAACAGGATTGGATCCAGATTTAAAAAAATCAGTGTCGAAGTACTCTCTTGGCATGCGCCAGCGGCTGGGGATCGCACAGGCAATTATGGAGGATCCAGAATTTTTGATTTTGGATGAGCCTTTTAATGGGCTGGATAAACATGGGGTGGCAGAGATCCGGGCTTTGTTGCTGGATTTAAAAAGGCACGAAAAAACTATTATACTTGCCAGTCACAACAGCGAGGATATTCGGATTTTATGTGACGAGGTATACGAAATGGATGGAGGGAGGATGCGTCTGTTATGAGAGAGAAGATTTACCGGATGGCGCTGCTTTGGTTATTGTTGTTCTTGCTTTGTCCTGGCAAAGTGTCTGCACAGAATCGGATTTCTATCGACGCAAGTCATAAATATCAGGGCATGGGAGCCTCCTTTGCAAAGGGATATGAGCCTTATATTGAGAAAAATACTATGATTCTGACAGTGCCTTTTGTCTCAGAAGAGAGAATGAAAGCAAATCAGATCACTGTGGGGATTGATTTTGAGCGGCAAGAAAACAGTCCGTTTTATTTTAAAAATTATCAAAAAAAAGTGACATTGTCCAAGCAGGGGATTTACCTTTACCAATGCCGTTTAAAACTAAAAAAAGACCGCATCAATGGTCAATACCCACTGTATCTGTGGGTAGAAGGAAAGGCGGCTCAGAGTGAGGAGCCTGCATTTCGTCAGGAGTTTACAATTTATGTGGAAATCACAGATGGGATTGCTCCAAAATCTGGGGAGGAAGAAAATAAGAATGAGGAGAATTTTTACAGAGTGGAGCAAGAAGCAGGGGAGGACGGGAATGTTTTTAAGGAGGATGGTTCTTCTGACGCATTTTCAGAGGGGACGTCATCGGGGCAGTCTCAAAATACAGAAGGAAAGATCAGCCAGCCTAGGCTGATCGTGCGTGAGAATAGCCTTCAAGGTCAGTCTTTAGAAGCTGGAAGCAGTGTATTTTGGAAGCTATCTGTTCAAAACTGCAGCAGCCGTCATTCGGTGGAAAACATAAAAGTTACGCTAAGCTGTGACAGTCATGAACTGGTATTTGAAAGAACGGCGTGGTATTTTGAAAAAATTTCTGCAGGAAATGAGATGGAACTCTCACAAAATGTCACAGCTGCAAAGAAAGCGGACACAGAATATGTGCAGGTACAATTCCAGATTGAATATCAGGACGCAGAGGGGGAAAGCTATACTTGCACAGAGACCTTGAATCTATGGCTGCAGCAGCCGGAACATGCCAGGCTTGCCAGTTTATCTTTTCCGCAAAAGGTGTATGCTTCTGATACAGAACTTTTAACTTTTCAGGTTCAGAATACGGGTCTTGCGCCTGTCTACAATGCAAAGGTACTTTTTCAGGGAACGGGGCTTTTTGCGCAGCAAGAGCTGTTTCTTGGAACACTGGAGGGCGGAGCCTCTTTGCCAGGAGAGCTTCAAGTATTTGTGGGTACGCTTGATATGGACGCCCAGGGGACATTGATCGAGGGTGCTACTGAAAAATATGGAGACACGATAGGAACAGTGGTGTTTTCCTATGAGAATGCTCAAGGAGAGGTGACAGAGCAGACACAGGAAATCCACACTTTGATCGAGGAGCCGCAGATTGTGGAATTGAAAGTGGAAAAAGAGGTGCCAAAGACCAATCAATGGTGGATAACGATTGTGGCAGGAATCATGTTGTTGTTAATTCTGGTCATCATCTGGCTGTATTTACGCTTGAGATTCTATCAGAGAATGAGGCATTGAGGGGGGACTCTATGCAAAAACATAACATTTATAAAGACATCGTATTACTTGTAGCAGCATGTATTGCAGCAGCAGGAATTGTTAAAGGGATCCAGTTCTGGAATCAAGAACAAAGCGCCTATGAATTTACGATAATATCCCAGTCTGAGCTGACAGAATCTGTGGTGCATGAGCTTGGAAAAATAACAGGATTGTATCAATTTACGCCAGTATCAGAATGCAGTATCACCTTAAAGCTAGAAGAATATACGATGGAAAGCACTGTTAAGGGCGTTTCTTTTGACGATTTTCCTTTGAAATGGCGTTCTGAGCAGACAACATTTCGGATGGGGAATGCCCCAGTATTGTTTTTGGGGAAAGATGCTTTTCAGGAATTTACAGACATTCATGGCAATCCGCCTGGAAAGAGCCAGATTACAGAATGGATCAGCCATGCGAGCGAATTGAAAATTGTGTTGCTTGACCAGGAGAAACCGTTAGGAAGCGCAAGCATTTGTGGGATTTTGGAAGAGCCTGCCGCAGGAATTTATATGGACAGGGCTCAGATGGAAACTTTATATCAGGAACTTGCTAAAACAACTGCGGGATGTGTGAAGATTCAGGGATATGCGAATCTGAAGCGGGCGAAAGAGATTCTGATGGAGGCTGGATTTCAGGTGGAGGAGGCAGGACAGGAGAGTCAGTAACGGTTGTAAGAGAGCAATCATATGAAAATTGTTAAAATCATGATAAAAGAAAAGTCAATATATATTTATTGTATTACAATAAATATATATTGACTTTTTGTGTTTTTTCGTATATCATGGAAACAAATAAAAAGGAGGTGCATGATGACTCAGAAAAATTTAAGTACTTGGTTGAAAGGCATTTTATTGGGGATCGCAGTGTGTGGCACGATTCTTTGCGGGCTGCTGATTCCCCTGTTCGGAAAGGATTTGATAGAGCAGAATCCAGAATTTTCCCATTGGTATGTTCCCTGGCTGGCAGTTCTTTGGATTGCTGCAATTCCTTGTTATCTGGTTCTTTATAACAGTTGGAAGATAACCGCAAAGATTTCTAGAGATCAATCTTTTTGTATGGAAACCGCCGTTTATCTTAAAAGGATTTGTATATTATCCCTCATGGACAGTGGATATTTTTTTATCGCCAATATGACTCTTTTATTTTTGCTGAACATGAGTCACCCTGGTGTGATGCTGGCATCTTTAGTCGTAGATTTTGCCGGAGTAGCGGTGGCAGTGGTAGCAGCCGTATTATCGCATTTGGTACAAAAAGCTACAGAATTGCAGCAGCAACAGGAACTGACAATTTAAAGGCGGGGGGATAGTATGGCGATTATTATCAATATTGACGTGATTCTGGCAAAGAAAAAGATGAGCGTTACCGAGCTTTCTCAAAAGGTAGGTATCACCATGGCTAATATTTCGATTCTTAAAAATGGAAAGGCGAAAGCCATTAAAGTAGATACGCTGGACCGGATCTGCCGGGCGCTATCGTGTCAGCCAGGAGATATTTTAGAGTGGAGAGAAGAGGAGGCAGAAAGTGAGAGAATTTTTTAATTCTTTCACCCGCTGCCGCTTTGCTCATATGGGATAAAGAAGTAAAAGAAGTGTAAAAATTTTGCTGTTCCTTTTCGTCTGAATGCCGGACATGTCGGGGTTTATGCGCCGGGCAGTTCTACCTTGCCGAAAAAAGAATAACAGATTTGGATTTCAGTCTTCGGAGCATCCCTTGGCGTTTGTCTTTTGCCAACTTTCATTAACAGCATATCCCGCTTTGATAATAGGATTTTTCTTATCCTTGTACGCAATTGTCGTTTATATATGCGTTGCTAATATAAAAGCATATTGGCACAGTTTCAATTGAGATTATTGCTGTTTCTTGCTATTCCATGTGTGTGATAAAATGTCTTTTAATACTAACATAGCGTCTAAATCATTATAACCATATCTCATTTTCAGACTATCGAGTAATTCTTTATTTTGATTATATAATCGTCAACCTCAACTTTTTCCTGATAGGTTGTTAATACTGGATATTTTTTTATACGCTTGTCCAGTCGATTTTTTGTTCTATTTTTTCGTCTGTATTTTCGATAATCTGTTCAACCTGTTTTATATCTATGTCAAAATCTATCAATTCATCCATTGTCACATGATACAAATTTGATAAATGCTTTGATTGACATATATCTGGCAATGTTTCATTAAGCTCCCATTTGGAGATTGTCTGTTTGCTTACCCCTAACTTTTCAGCAACATCCTCCTGCGTTTTGATTTAATTAAATTATAAATGACATATAGGTCAAAATCTACTAATTAAAAATTGCAATTGCGCCCGTTTTCTTGACATTAAAAAATGAAAGAGAGGGCATTTACAGAAGCTGAAATTCATTGCAAACATATTAGAGTTATGCTATCATAAGGTAAAAGATAATTTTAAGGCTGGAGGCAGGTTTTTATGGAAACTGATAAGAAACAAAAGAAAAAAGTAGGGTTGACAGCGATAATTACATTGTTAATTTGTTTGGCAGATATTTACATTATTATACATATTCCTAAGAATTATGCAGTACTTTCAGCGGCAGGGCTGGCGACCATTATATTTTCTATCCTCGCTCTAAATAGTTGGTTTAAATGGAAAGAGTTAGAGACAGAACGCAGAGACGAACAGTACAGCGATATCATGAAAGCGGAAAAGGGTTCCTATGTAGTGATTCAGAAGAAAGTTCAGGATCTGGATGAGAAATTAAATTTTATTGGGCAGAAAATTATGCCTCTGGAGAAAGCGGCAGAGGTGAATCAGAAAAAAATATCTTCTATGTTGGACAGCATTATGGAAGATCAGAAAAAGGTTGCAAAGATTACCATCAGCCGGAGCAAAGAAAATGCGGATGCCTTAATGAATTCTAATGATAAGCTGATGACGCAAATGGAAGAATTTCGTAATTCTATTGAAAGTATGCAAAAACAGCTTCTTTCCCAGCAAGGAGAATTGTTTGATAAACAAATTCAGGAAAATAGCAAGAGCAAGGATGAGCTTTTGAACAAGATTCTGGAATTAAAAGCTGCTTTCGAAAAAGAAGCTGGTGATATTACGGAGAATATATTAAATTCCCGCCAGGCAATGGAAGAAACTTATACCAAGACGGCAGAGGCTGAGTCACATAATATAGAGTCCATTGTAGAGTCTGCATTGTCCAGAGAGCAGCATATGCATCAAGATACTGTTTCAGAATCGGGATACAAGGCAGAAAAAGAGCCATCAGAGCTCAAAGAAAGACTTGAAATAGAGGAAAGCGAAGAACTTACACAAGAATCAGAAGAGTCATCGGAGCTCAATGAGAATCTTGGAATAGAGGAAAGCGAAGAACTTACACAAGAATCAGAAGAGCCATCAGAGCTCAATGAGAATCTTGGAATAGAGGAAAGCGAAGAAATCATACAAGAATCAGAAGAGCCATCAGAGTTTGAAGATAAACTAGAAATAGGAGAAATTGAAGAACTTATACAAGAATCAGAAGAGTCATCAGAGCTCAATGAGAATCTTCAAACAGCAGTAGGCGAGGAGTGGATTCAAGAATCAGAAGAAGTTCCTGAGGATCAAGATTCTATGGAACAATCCACAGAGTCCGAAGAGTCAAAAGAAGCGTTAACAGAGCAACGTCCAGAGATGGAGGCGTTATTAGAAGAGCAGCCCACAGAGTCCGAAGAGCCTAGATTAACCGCAGAAGAACAGCTTGCGAAGATGCAGGAACAGGCATTAACTACAGAAGAGCAGCTTGCAGATATTTTGCAGTCAGAAGCGTTATCAGCAGAGCAGCCGAGACAGTTGTCACAGCAAGAACAATTGTCCCAAAGCCAGTTATCAGAATTGCAAGGGACAGAAGAGGCATTAGAAGAGCAGCTCGCAGAGTCCGAAGATCTGAAGTTAACAACAGAAGAACAGCCTACAGAGGATGAAGAAGCAAAAATAATAGTAGAAGAGCGGCTTTCGGAGAACGAAGAACCGAGAGTAATTGTAGAAGAACAGCCTACAGAGATAGAAGAGCCGCAATTAACAACAGAAGAGCAGCTTGCCAGGATGCAAGAAATAAGATCAAAAGAAACTGTAAAACGGGCTTCACAGTCGGAAGAATTAAGATTAGAAGAGCAGCTTGCGCATATTTTACAATCAGAAGCGCTATTAGAAAAGCCTGTAGAACAGATGTCGCAGCCACAAGAATTGTCACATGGCGATTCCACAGAACTCAAAGATTTTAAAGAGATAGAAGAAAAACAGCCCATAGAGACGGAAGAACCAGAAATAGCAGAAGAAAAACAGTTCAAAGAGGTGGAGGAACCGCAAGTAACGATAGAAGAACAGCCCGCAGAGCTGGAAGAACCGCAAGCAACGATAGAGGAACAGCCCGCAGAGCTGGAAGAACCAAAAATTAGCGTGGAAGAACAGCCCGCAGAGCTGGAAGAACCGCAAGTAGCGGTAGAAGAACAGCCTGAACAGCTGGAAGAACCGAGAAGAACCGTGGAAGGACAGCCCGAAGAGTTGAAAGAATCGATAGGACAGTCAAAATTACTGTTAGAAGAAAAGGAGCTCCAAAATAGGAATTCAGCCAAAGAGGAACAGCCTTTAAAGAAAGAGGAGTCCAGTCAGTCAGCAGTTCAAGAAACTAAGATGCCAGCTTCCGCTCCCATAAAGAAAAGTTCTGAGTATATCATGAATCCAGAAGACATTGCAGCGCTGATTGCGAATACAGAATCTGAGATTCTTCCAGAGACTACGGAAAAATTTGAGATAGGGGAGAAACCGCCATTGCCAGATATGTCAGATCCGAATCGTCCCATGGGCCCAGAAGATATTGCGGCATTGATTGCAAATTTGTAAAGATTACTTTAGGAATAAGAGATTTTTGTAGAGGCTGTAGCACTAATATATTCAATTGGTCAAAAACTTTAGCCTCTTATGCGGCAAAGACAGAATGCACAAAAGCAATCTGGGAAGTTTGCTTCCCAGATAGCTTTTGTGCATTTTGTTTGCATTGCAATGTAAGCCTTTTGAACAAATTTATGTTAGGGCGACAGCTTCTTTTATTCTATGAAAAAAGATCTTTTGACGTTAAATTGTAAAAGAATTTTTCTTATAGGAAATAATATGCGCAGGGTTTGCCCCAGCGTAGCAAGGGTACTCGCACAAGCGGAAAATATTACTATGCAATCGTCCTTGGCGCAGCAAAGTGTGCAATCCTCTTAAGAATGAGGGAGCGGGGGAGTTGAAGCAGGCTTGCCCGCTTTGTTATTTGTTAAGAAACTTTCTAGTGTACTGACACATTTATATTCAGGCAAGCCTCCTTGCCCGATTGCCCATCAGACTGCGTTGTCATCAGTCAACGATGCCACCGCATCGCCTCCTTCTTCCGTCTTGCTGATGAACAATCGTTCTGCAGAGTTTCGCCAGATATAAATGTGTCAGTACACTAGTCGCCAAAACAAAAAAACATATTTTTTATTGTTGTCATATATATCCGCATTCCTCTTCATATTCAACAATCAAATCTCGATTAGCAATTTCATAAGAATTAAGTAATGATTCCTCAAATTCATCCGGATCAATTGTAGGTGTATACCAGCCTTTCGAATTAAAATAATCCTGAAGATACTCATCATCAAACCTACGCCCATGACGTGCATAGATTTCATTCCGAGCTAATCGGCATTGTTCAGCAGTAAATTCCTGAATCTCCGACTTTAAAATATACCTTGAATCACTGCCTGCAAGTATATATTCTTGAGCAGCGATTCCATTCGCAAGCGCATCTTCCCATGCAGGCAACAGCTTTTGCGACTCAGCAAGTACATCATTTTCCAACTGATAATATTTAGAAGTATTCTCAAGTTCATAGTTTGTTGCTTTACTGTTATCTTCCGCATCGGGGCAGTACCTCCAACGAATTAATTGATCCTCCTCAAAATATAATCCGTGCGAATCCGAACCTTCATAATATGTAATATTAACATGAATCATATTTATTTTCAATTTCAAAATCAGACTGCTGCATGGATGGAGTAATGTATTGCCGTCCTCATAAGGCAATATAGACAATGTAACATGGTCTGTTGGATTATGAAATTAGGAAAGCGGAGAGGAGAAAACAACCCCAATATCCTCCCCGGCATTCTCCCAGTGGTCTTTATCAGAACCTATTTATCCTTACTGTAAAGCGCAATGCATTCATCAATCACATTCTCCACAATTCTCACCTGCTGTGGGGTTAGCTTGTCCAACTTGTCTGAAAGCAACAACTTGTCCTTATCAATAATGTCACCAGTCAAAAGATAATCAGTACTTACCCCCAATGCAGCAGCCACTTTCATTAAGTTCTCTGGTCTCATCCCCCTTTTCCCACTTTCTGCATAGGATACAAACTGAGTTGTCAGCTCACTCATCTCAGCCAGTGCTTCCTGAGTCAACTCAAGTTTCTTTCTCCTCTCCATAATTCTTTGTCCCATTTCTTTTAGATACAGTTCCACATTCATCTTTCCTTCCACCTTTCTTCTTATTGTGAAATTCTATCAACAAGGTAAATAAAATGTAATATTGAAATGTTGACAAATTTCAACTATATGCTATCATTTATGGATACAGCCATTCCTACTGTCCAATGCATTTTTGCCAGAAAAGCCAAACACATGAATGATATATGCTTGGCATATCAAATAAAAAAGGAGGCTGATTTTTTATGTCAGGCAAGGTAACTCAATTTATGAAAACACAGAAATACAGGTTTGATTTTGGGATAGATGGCAAACTGTATGTTGTCATTTTCAATGGGAAAATCCCACAGGGAGAATTAAAAGAACTGGTATCTTCTTTGCAGAACTGTCTATTTGAAAGAGTGCCAGAAATCATCCTGTTATATTTAAAGCAACACCATCTTGAATTTTCAAACTATCACAACATTGAATTCTCATTAGAAAAGGACAGTGTCATGGAGTGGGCAAACCATCTCCTCAACTCTGAATCTTTTAAAAAAGTAGATGAAAATATTGGGGATGCTGATTTCTATTATGCTGTAATGGACTGCCAGGAAAATACCCCGACATACAGTGAAGGATGCTATTTTGCAGTCACAAGGACAACATGGGGGAATGGAGAGCCCCAACACAATGCCATTGTCCAAGCTTATCTCTATCATAGGGAAACCTGTGAGGAATGTGGATATTTTACCATCAAGAAAACCATTGGGAATGTCCTTTATACCATTGACAGCTCAGAGGGCAAACCAGCCCTCCCAACCTTTGGATGTGTGGATATGGTTGCTCTGTTGGCAGACATTGAAACTATTAATTCCAAAGAGGATGCCATCAAAACAGCTATCAAATGGCGCTGAGCATCATACAAACTAAAACCACTAATATTAAAAAGGCTCTGGTGGGCAATACCTATCAGGGCTTTTTCAATTACAAAAATAATATGGTTTTCATCTGCTCTGATCCCTGCTGCAAAATATCCTCACAGTGTCTTTCACCCCAGCCAGATAGGATAAATCTGCATACCTACAGTCTGTGCCCTTATATCAGAAAGATATTGTTTTATGATCTTCTCCTACTCTTTTGCAAGGTCCATATTCAAATATTTTCCTTTGACCCATCCCCCTAGTGTGCTGACACATTTATAATGTATTTAAGTTATTCAAGAGATACCTATAAACCCTTAGACCTTTTTCTTTACATCTCCTGTCTGATAGGAGATAATAATTTTATTAGATTGAGGGAATGATCGTCACCTCCTTAAGCGGATCTGCTCGTACTTGAAAGACGAATCCCTCTCTCTAATAAGCTTTCCAAGTATGAGTTGGTTGCTGGTTGCCTTATGGCTTCTCTCCGTATTTAGCACAAGGTAGTGGCGCTTATTAGTTGAGTGGTCTCCCAATCTAAAATCTTTCTTCTGAGGTGGCTGTATGCTTCTTGTTGGTATTGATATCGGTAAAAGCAACCATGTCGCTTCCATGATGGACGAAACTGGCATAGCGGTATTTAAGGCTTTTTCCTTTCCCAATACTTCAGTTGGCGGGAATGCCCTGTTTTCTAAACTTACTCCTTATTCTTCCAACTCTGCCGACTTAGAAATCGGCACGGAAGTCACCGCACACTACTGGCTCTCTGTCTACTCATTTCTTTTTGAAAAAGGGTTCCTCCTCCATGTCATCAATCCCATTCAAACGGATGGTTGGCGCAAGGGAACTGAGATTCGCAAACGCAAAAACGATATTATTGATTCTTTACGCTGTTAATATTAAACAATCAGCCTTACGTTCCAAAAGCGTAAGCCCTTGCTTTTCCATCCAGATCTGTTTCACAAGAGGTCTTATTGTTGTACTCTTTTTTCTCACAATACTTCTTTTCATTTTTTCAATTATT
>OFFW01000461.1_pt1 | contig 29949 bp, 24 predicted proteins | sample 1521501 | NCBI WGS metagenome assembly OFFW01 (sample SAMEA3504107, study PRJEB24116) | mouse gut metagenome | biome: mouse gut; feature: mouse-associated habitat; material: faeces | place: Denmark | collected 2011
TCGAGTCCGGAGCCGGGGACGCGGCGGTGATTAAAAGCCACCATAATGTGGGCGGACTGCCGGATTATGTGGATTTTAAGGAGATTATTGAGCCGCTGCGGCTGCTGTTCAAGGACGAGGTGCGCCAGCTGGGCCGGGAGCTGGGTCTGCCGGAGTACCTGGTCAGCCGTCAGCCCTTCCCCGGGCCGGGGCTGGCCATCCGGGTCATCGGCGATCTCACCAAGGAGAAGCTGGATACCCTGCGGGACGCCGACGCCATCTACCGGGAGGAGATTGCCCGGGCCGGGCTGGATGGGGAGATTGGGCAGTATTTTGCCGTGCTGACAAATACCCGGAGCGTGGGGGTTATGGGGGACGGCAGAACCTATGACTATACGCTGGCGCTGCGGGCGGTGACGACCAGCGATTTTATGACGGCGGACTGGGCCAGGATCCCCTATGAGGTGCTGGATTTGATCAGTACCAGGATCGTTAATGAGGTGGTGGGGATTAATCGGATTTGTTATGATGTGACGAGTAAGCCGCCGGCGACGATTGAGTGGGAATAAATATTTAGTGTTTTCTGAATCCTGAAAAGCGTTGGTAATACAGCGTTTTTCAGGATTTTTCTTTTTTAGTGGCTACAAATTGGCTACATTTGCAGCGATTTTTGTAGCCAGAGGCTCACGGCATAATGCCGTCAAGCTGTCTGGCTACCTCCACCTGCTTGTTGGGGTACAGGTGGCTGTACGTGTCCATCGTTGTCTGCACCTTTTCATGTCCGAGCCGCTCCGCGATCAGCAGCGGAGAGAAGCCCATCTCCACCAGCAGGCTGGCGTGGCTGTGGCGAATGTCATGCACCCGGATGCGCTTTACCCCCGATGCCTTGCAGCCATACTCCATTTCGTGATACAGAAAGCTCTTGGTGTAGGGAAAGAGCCGGTCGTCCTTTTGCAGCCCGTAGCAATGGGACATATACTCCTGTAAACAGGTGCAGAGTCCATCAGGGATAGGGATGGTGCGGTTGCTCTTAGGCGTTTTCGGCGTGGTGACGATGTCCTCTCTGCCGAGACGCTGATAGCTCTTGTTTACCGTCAGGGTTTTCTTTTCAAAGTCGATGTCCGACGGCGTAAGCGCCAATAGCTCTCCTTCACGGATTCCGGTGAAGTACAAGGTCATAAATACCGCGTAGCTGGCAGGCCGGTCTTTCATGACCTCAATGAATGTCTGAAACTCCTGCCTTGTCCAGAACAGCATCTCATCGGCGTGTTTCTTACCCATGCTCCCTGCCTTGTGGCATGGATTCTCTTTCAGTCCATAGTACTTGACTGCGTAGTTGAAAATTGCCGTAAGCTGGTTGTTGATGCACTTGAGATAGGTCTGGGAGTAGGGCTTGCCGCTTTCATCGCGGTAGCTGGTCAGAGAGTTCTGCCACTGGCGCACATGAGTGGGCTTGATCTCGTTCAGCGGGATTTTCTTGAAGAAGGGCGTTACCTTCAGGTCGATCAGCCATTTCTTGCTGGCAACGGTGGAGGGCTTGAGGCGGTGCTCCATATCCTTGATATACAAAGCGATGAAGTCGCCAAAGGTCATACCGAGGCTGCCTGTGGATTGGCTGATGAAGTCACGCTCCCATTGAAGGGCTTCCTTTTTGGTGGCGAAGCCGCGCTTCTTCTTGTGGATGGTCTTGCCTGTCCAGTCCGTTACCCGGATCTGAGACATCCAGCGACCGGTATCGCCGTCTTTTGTTACTGACATTTTTACCTCCTTCCCTCAAGAATCAGGCTTTGATGGGGTTATTTACTCATTACTCTCGTTTTTACCATATTCCTTTTCCAGAAGCTCCGTTCGTCTTGCAATCAGTTCGTCACGGTCAAGTTCTTCTGGCTCTGTGCATTTGACTGCGTTCGCGGCATAGTATGCAAGCGTCTGCTCCTTCCAGCGCTTATATGCTGCCTGCGTGGAGTTATGGGCGCGAAGCTCGCTGCGCTCATCCTCCCATTGTTCAAGGAACAGGCACATATCTGCGTTGAACTCTGCCGTGCTCTTTCCATCAAAGGAAACCGAGCACTCCCATTGTTTGCTGCGGGGCGGCTTCTGCACATTGATCTTGAAGTCGATGCCCTCTACCGTTTCCAGCTTAAAGAGGAAGTCCATTACGTCGGCAAGCGTCCTGATCTGTGTCGTGCTGGATTCATACCCAAGAATATAGGTTGAGGTCGTGTCCAGCAGGTCTGCGATCTGATTGACAACGGCAATCGACACTTCAATCTCTCCGGTTTCGTACTTCTGTACGGTGCGGAGGGATTTTTTAAGCATTTGTGCCAGCTCGGTCTGGTTCAGCCCCTTCCGTTTTCGGAGTTGCTTAATTCTCTGCCCGATGGCGGGATAATCGAAATTGTCCATATCTGATTCACCTCGTCCATATCATACCACAGAATAAAGCGAATTGCAAGTACATATTTTTATTTCGTAAAGGCTTGACAGATGCACCTTGTATGCGTATAATAAATGTGTACTTAGGGTACGCTTTTCAACAGAACTGGCAGAGCGAGAATGAATGGAAGATGCGTAATCCGAGAAAAATACTTTGAAACAGGAGGTACTATGAGAGCACAGTTTATCACAGCGTCAGAGGTGGCGGAGATCATGGGCATCAGCCGCAGCAAGGCGTATCAGATCGTCCGGGAAATGAACAGGGAGCTGAAAGCCCAAGGCTATCTGACCGTTGCCGGAAAATGCCCTGCCCAGTATTTCAAGCAGAAGTTCTACGGCTTCCAGATTCCCGGAGGTGAGCGAAATGACGGGAAATGAGAAAACGACCGCCCTCATCCCATCTGTTGGCGCAGATGGAGGGCAGCCGCCTCACGATTCAACTAACCAGAGCATACCACATGAAACCTGCGAAAGCAATCCCCCGGAGGAAAATATTGAGGAAATGCGTGAGAAAATCCGGCGCATGAACGATCCGCGTTATCTTCATACGGTTTCCATGACAGAGCTGTATCAGACCGCCTACAAGAGCAGGCCGCCCATCATCGACGGCTTGCTCTACGCGGGAGCGTATATCCTCGCAGGAGCGCCCAAAATCGGAAAATCATTTCTGGTAGCGCAGCTTGCCTACCATGTCAGCACAGGGCAAAGGCTGTGGGGCTATGAAGTCCATCAGGGTACGGTTCTGTACCTTGCACTGGAGGATGATTTCCAGAGAATCCAGAGTCGAATGTTTATGATGTACGGCGTGGCGGATACCGCCAGCCTGCATTTTGCAACGGCAGCAAACAAAATCGGAAACGGTCTTGACGAGCAGCTTGAGAATTTCATAAAGGAACACCCCGACACGAAGCTGGTTATCATTGACACCATGCAGAAGATCAGAGAAGCTGGCGGCGAGGCTTACAGCTACGCCAGCGACTATGAGATCATCGGCAAGCTCAAGCGTTTTGCGGACAGACACAGCATTTGCATCGTTACCGTCCATCACACAAGAAAGCAGCCAGCCGGGGACAGCTTTGAAACGATCTCCGGCACAACAGGACTTCTCGGTTGTGCAGACGGAGCACTCCTGATGCAGAAGAAGAAACGGACTGCATTGGAGGCCACGGTCGATGCGGTGGGGCGAGATCAACAGGATCAGATTCTATATCTGAAAAAAGATGCCGACACGCAGATATGGAGCCTTGAACGGACAGAGAACGAGCTGTATCAGGAGCCGCCCGACCCGGTATTGGATACGGTTTCCCAGCTTGTTTCCTACGAAAGCAGAGAATGGACAGGCAGCCCGACTGAGCTTGCGGAGACGGTCAACACAGGCATGGCGGCAAACGCTCTCACCAAATACCTGAACGTTAAATCCGGCAGGCTACTGGACGAGTACCATGTGAAGTACGAGAACAGAGCAAAACACTCCGGGCGGCAGGTGAAACTCACCTATATGGTCATCGACAATGTAGAGTACGAAGTAATCGAATGAGGACGGCGCGACGGCTGCGACGGTTGCAACGGTTGCAACGGTTGCAACGGTGAAAATGATACTGTCAGAGCAACCGTCGCTATCGTTGCGACCGTCGCGGAAAGGAAAGGATAGGAAAATGAAAAGCGTACAAATTCCCTATGATCTCTTCATCGACCTCACCATGTACCATCTGCGGGGCGAGGATGATTACGAAGAGGAAATCCGTCAGGGCTTAGAGCAGAAGCTCGACGCCATGCTGAACCGGCAGCTCTATTCCAGCTATAAGACTGCCCCTACCGAGGAAGAACGCGAACAGGCGCGGCAGGAATATCTTGACCGGCGCGGCGTTCCGCAAAGCTATCGCTGGACTACTCCTCCTTGGGAGCTGTGACAGGAGCGTGCCACGCTCCTGTTGCTGGAGGACAAGGCAAAGCATTGGCTGACACAGCCCCTCACATCCCCGTCCCCATCGAAAAACCCGCAGATTTTGAGATGGATGGCAGAGAGGATTTTCAAAATTCTCTCTGCCTGTGGGCGGCAGCGTTGAAGCAAATTCGATTGCTGAAAGGCTGGCGGTCACGCCATGGATTTTGCAAAGTGGGTACTACTTGCAAGCCACGGCAGAGGCTTCCGCAGAAGCCGCATTCCCCGTTCCCCCTCGGAGAGCCCACGATGCTTTGCAGCCGCAGGATGAAAGTATCATAGTGGGTTATTACACTTCCGCAGAAGTGCCTCCCCGAAAGCTGCCCCGTCCTGCACAATCTGAAATCAGGAGGTAAACTGCCTATGGCAAGAGGCGACGGTATCCATCGTACCAACGCAAGAAATATGAGGCTGACCGCTGCCAAAATCGGCAACGCGCAGCAGCACAACGAACGGGAAAAGGAATCCTATGTCAATCAGGATATTGTCCCGGAGAGAACGCACCTCAATGTCCATTTCAAGAAACCGACCGCCGGATATGCGGAGATGTTTGAGCAGTTGAAAAAGGACGGGATCATCTCCACCCGTGGATTGAAAGAGGATGCCTTTCTCTACGGCGAGCTGGTCTTTGACGTAAACACCGCCTATTTTCATAATCACGGCGGCTATGACTTCGCAAAACAATTTTACACCGACGCATACAAATCCGCAATAGAAATCGTCGGCGGCGAGCAGTATATCCTTTCGGCGGTCATGCACGCCGACGAGCGCAACCGCGCCATGTCCGACGCGCTGGAGCAGGACGTGTACCACTATCACCTTCATGTGGTCTACATTCCCGTCGTGGAAAAGCAAATCCTGTGGTCGAAACGCTGCAAGGATAAATCGCTGGTGGGTACGGTCAAGGAAACGATACAGCAGGTCAGCATGAGCAAAAAGTGGGATTCCAAGCCCGCGCTGGACGAGCATGGGAAACCGCTGCTGAACGCAAACGGGAAAACTGTGCTCCAAAAATCCTATTCCGTTCTGCAAGATGATTTCTTCGCTGCCATGCGAAAGGCAGGGTATGACGATGTGGAGCGAGGCGAACGCGGCAGCTCCGAGGAACATCTGACGGTGACGCAGTTCAAGGTGCAGCAGGAACAGGCGCGGCTGGCAGAATTCACAGAGCAGAACCGTCAGCAGGAAAAACAGGCAGCAACGCTTGGGAGCAAAATTGAAAAAATCCAGAATCAGCGGGTCGATGTGCGGTCTATCGAAAAAATCGTGGCAACGTCCATTCCCTTCTCATCCAAAGTTGCCGTGGAGCGTGAGGACTTTGACCGACTTTCCACTCTGGCAAAGAAGTACGTTACAGCAGAGAAAAAGGAATCCAAACTGCAAAAGGCGGTGGATGCGGCAAACAAACTGATTGCAAAGCTCAAGGCTGAGATTGACAGTTTGAAACAGGAAATTTCTGATTATAAGTCTGTCCACAGCAAGCTCCGTGCGGCAGAATTGGAGCGTGAAAATACGGAGCTGCGCGGGAAAGTCCGCAGCTATGAGGATGTAATTCAGCGTAATAATCTGTGGCGATTCTTCCATCCGCTCAGAGAAAAAGCGGTCACGAGGGACGAAGCTCGCTGATTCCTGTGTAGAGCCGGAAAAAACGCATTTTATCGAATGGGAGCGCGTCGGACAGGGCAGACATCGTCCGGCGCGCTCCTGTTTGAAAATCGCCATTTTTCCCAAGTCAAGAGCCGAAGAAAATCCCCGAAAAACACCCCTATTGCGTGACAGAGCCGCAGAAAGGATAAGCCTATGAGAACAGGACCTACCAAGCAGGAAAAGACCACCGAAATCTATTTTGACGAGAAAGACCCCACCATCTTCATCCGCACCCACAACATCGACCTCAAAAACAGGCTGACCGCATACAGCCGCAAACACCCTGCCGTCTGCAAGCTGACGGACGTAGACCCGGACACGGGCTGCAAGGAATTTGAGATTGAAAAGGGACGCTTCTCTTTCCGGCTGACCGCCCCATACAGAGAGGAACGCCGCAGGGCGGCAAGCGAAGCGGCGAAAAACGAATAAAAGGGTTTTAGGGCTTCGTTGATTGTTGCGTTGGCAACCCCACCACAATGGTAGTGCCCTTCTCCGAACTTTTCTCTACCCAAACGGAGCCGCCGTGGAGGTCGGCGATCTCCCATACCAGTGAGAGCCCCAGTCCTGCGCCACCGTATTCCCGGCTGCGAGACTTGTCCACCCGGAAGAAGGGCTGGAAGATACTGCGCTGATACACCTCCGGGATGCCGCAGCCGGTGTCGGAGACGCGGAGCAGGAGCTTTTCCAACTCCTGAGTGACAGAAACCCGTACCGAGCCGCCCGGCCGGTTGTACTTGACAGCATTCTCCGTCAGGTTGAAGATCAGCCGGTAGATCAGTGCATCGCTGCCGGTCATAATGCCGTCGCCCTCCGCCGTCAGCGTGACGCCGAGCTTATCTGAGAGCGGCGCAAGATCTGTGAAGATCTCCTCGATCATGGGAGCGAGCTGGATCCGCTCGTTCCGCGCCACCTGCCGCAGATTGCTCATCTCCAGCAGTGTCCTGGTCATCTGTATCAGCCGTTCCGTCTGCTCACGCAAAAGCGTGAGGAACTCCGCCGTCTCCGGTCGCACATCAGGATGCTCCGCGGAAAACAGCTCCAACTGCGCCTGCATTAGTGCCAGTGGCGTGCGCAGCTCGTGGGCGGCGTTGCCGGTGAACTGCCGCTGGGCGGAAAAGGCGTTGTTCAGCCGCTCCAGCATCTGGTTGAACGAGCGGCTCAGCTGCCGGAACTCCGAAATAGCATCTTCATCGATCCTCATATCGGCAAGATTGTTCAGCTGCACCTGCTCCACCTGCGAGGTAAAGCTGCGCAGGGGCTTGAGAGCGCGTCCGCTGACGAAATAGGCGAGGATGCCGCTGAGCAGCGTTACCGCCGCCGTGATGTACCAGTTGGTGGTGCGGAAGCGCCCCTGCACCCCATCGACGACGATGGTCAACTCCTCGTTGGGCGCTATGAGCTGCGGGTCAAAGCTCGCCGCTCCGCCATCATTCAGGATCACCGTGCCGCCGCCTTGTAAACTGTCCGCAATGGTGTCCATATAGTACACACCGGAGGAGCACAGCAGCAAATTCATGGCCACGCAGGTGATGCCGATGAGCAGGACGGACATCAGCGTGATGCGCCACTGCAGGGAAAGCCGCTTCATTCCTCCACGCCTCCCATCAGATAGCCCTCGCCGATGCGGTTGCGGATGGGGTCATAGCCCAGCACGGCGCGGAGCTTTTTGCGCAGGGCGGAGATGTGGACGCGAATGGAATTGCTGAAGCTGTCCACGCTATTGTCCCAAACGTGATCCATCAGCTCCTCCTGACTTACTGGCCTTCCTTGATGCACCATCAGGTATTCCAGGATTCCCGTTTCCTTCCGGGTGAGCGCCAGCGTCTGCCCGTTGACGGTGGCGGTACGGGAGCGGGTGTCAAAGGTCAGGCCTCCGCAGCTTAGCAGCACATCCTGCTGGGTGAACTGCCGCAATGTCAGGCTGCGGATGCGGGCCTCCAGCTCCGCCAAGTGGAAGGGCTTCGCCAGATAGTCGTTCGCCCCGGCATCCAGCCCCTGCACCTTGTCCTCCACTTCGCTGCGGGCGGAGAGGATCAGCACCCGCGTCTCCCGGTCGGTCTGCCGCAGGGTGCGCAGCACCGTCATGCCGTCCTTTTTCGGCAGATTCAGATCAAGAAGCACCAGATCGTATCGTTCCACGCCCAGAAGCGCCAGCGCCTTTTCGCCGTCATAGCAGTAGTCCACGCTGTAGGCCAGCCGCCGCAGGCTGCGAACGATGGTCTCGCACAGGGCGCGTTCATCTTCAATTACTAAAAGGTGCATGAGAGCCCTCCTTTTTATTTCTTCGTTTTTGTGTTGCTTTCATTATAGCAAAAACAGATAAGGTTTGCGTTAAGTTTTCGTTCTTAACAGAAACTTTAACTCTCCCGCGCTATGATGGGGGCAGAAAATCGGAAAGGGTGATGAAAAATGAGCTGCGGGAAAAAGGCCGCGGCGCAGATCGTGCTGCTGATGGCCGGAGCCGCCATGCTGTGCTTTGGTGTCTGGCGGGGCGAGGCGGCGACAGTGCTGAGCAAAGCAATCAAATTATGTCTGGAGTGTGTGGGCATTGGGTAAAAAGTTTTCAGGCGTTTCACAGACCATGTCCCGCTTCCGGGGCTGGATTCAGGCGGGGGCGACGCTGCTGACCAACCTGCATCTGCCGAACTTTCTCAAGGGCGGACTGTATCAGGGGACGGGGAAGACCGTCTGCGTGCCGGGGCTGAACTGCTACTCCTGTCCGGCGGCGTCCGGGGCCTGCCCCATCGGGGCGTTTCAGGCGGTGGTGGGGTCTTCCAAGTTCAGCTTCTCCTACTATATCACAGGCTTCCTCATTCTGCTGGGCGTGCTGCTGGGGCGCTTTATCTGCGGCTTTCTATGCCCCTTCGGCTGGTTTCAGGAGCTGCTGCACAAAATCCCCACTAAGAAGCTTTCCACAAAGAGGCTGAAGCCGCTGACATACCTGAAATACGCTGTCCTGCTGGTGATGGTTTTCCTGCTACCGGCGTTCCTTGTGAACGATGTTGGCATGGGAGACCCGTTCTTCTGCAAATACCTCTGCCCCCAAGGCGTGCTGGAGGGAGCCATCCCGCTGTCCCTTGCCAATTCCGGCATCCGGGCGGCGCTGGGCAAGCTGTTTACATGGAAATTCAGCATCCTGCTGTCGGTGATTGCGCTGAGCGTACTGTTCTACCGACCGTTCTGCAAGTGGTTCTGCCCGCTTGGCGCGTTCTACGCACTGTTCAACCGGGTGTCCCTCTTCCAGATGAAGGTGGATAAGAATAAGTGCGTCTCCTGCGGGAAATGCGCCAGAGCCTGCAAGATGGATGTGGATGTGACGAAAACGCCCAACCATGCCGAGTGCATCCGCTGCGGAATGTGCATCCGCGCCTGTCCGACGAAAGCCGTGTGCTTCCGCTACGGCTTCGGAGACGGTAAAGATAAGGCAAAAGCAGCGGAAACGCTACAGACAAACAACAATAACAGGGAGGAATAAAACGAATGAAGATGAATAGGACGAATACTGCCGGCAGAATTCTGGCGCTGCTGCTTACTGCACTGATGGTGCTCTCTCTGGCAGCCTGCGGCACAAAGGGCGGAGACAAAATGGACGGAATGAGCAGCGAACCGAAGAATGCCGAGGAAGCGGTTGCCATGCACAAGGAGCTGATGGCGCAGGAAAATGCCATTCTCTCGGAGGACACAGCGCTTTGGGAAAAGGTTTTCATGGCGGCCGACAAGGGCATGACCATGCAGGAGGACGGCAAAAACTATGGTGAGTTCTTGTTGGACACCATCGAAGGTTCCAAAGATCAGTTTACGGAGGATGAGCTGAAGCTGCTCAAGGAGGCGGCGGAGAAGATCCGCGAGATTGAAAACAAGCTGACCATGATAGAGAAAAAGTACCCCGAGGCGGCACAGCAATCTACGGATGGCGCTATGAGCGTGCCCGCGGGCAGCGACATGACCACGCCGCCTGATGACGGCAGCATGCAGAAATTCCCCGCCTTTGAGGGCAAGGACCTGGATGGCAACACGGTGAAGAGCGACGAGCTGTTCTCCGCCAACGCCGTCACCGTGGTGAATTTCTGGTTCACCACCTGCAATCCCTGCGTGGGCGAGCTTTCCGAGCTGGACGCACTGAACAAGGAGCTTGCGAAGAAGGGCGGCGCACTCATCGGTGTCAACACCTTCACATTGGATGGCGATGAAGCGGCAATTTCCGAAGCAAAAGATGTACTGGCCAAGAAGGGCGTGACCTACCAGAATGTGTATTTCGCTTCCGACGGCGAGGCGGGAAAGTTCACTACAAACATTTTTGCCTACCCCACCACCTATGTGGTTGACCGCAACGGCAATATCGTGGGTGACCCCATCGTAGGCGCCATCACGGAAAAGAAGCAGGCGGAGACGCTGCAAAAGCTCATCGACCAGGCTCTTGCCGCCGATATGGGCTGACAAACGAATTTATCTTCTCAGAAAGGAGGGATACACCATGTATGTCGGTTTGTTCAAACAGGACGTTCAGCTTGCTGTTCAGAATCAGATCGGCATAAGCAAGCGGGTCGTTGTAGATCAGATAATCCAGCTCTGACCGCTGGAAGCGGTTATCGGCAACTTCGTTTTCAACGGCGGTGAAGTCAATGGAAATCTGGCTTCTATCGTCAAAAACCAATTCTACGCAGGCTGTGTCTATGTTGAATTGATAGGATATAAGTTTGCTCATGGTCATACCTACAAGATGATTTTTGAGGTGAATCAGGCGGTCAATTTCCGGGTGATTATTGGCGGGAATCATATCGAAATCTGCTGCAAATCATTCAAAACAAGTCGTTGCGAACGGTTAGTACGTATAAAATAGCTGGCTACAAAACGGCTACAAAATTCGTAAGAAACCTATGTACAGCCCGAAATACGTGGATTATTTGGACAAAATGCGTATCGAGAGTGCATTTTATAACCCTAAATCAAAGCCCAAGACTTGAGTGGGAATGAGTTTTTTGTCGTAGGGCAATGTGATTTATCCTGTGTAGGGCAATAACACTTAGCCTCTGACATAGAAAAATAAGACCTTGCATCTCACGATGCGGGGTCTTATTTTTGTCCTCCGGACTATCCTTTCCCTGCCTAATACAAGGATTTTCGGAACATTCTATGCTATATCACCATGGAGTAGGGACAGTCCGGCCTGGGGGCCGGGTGGATAAACTACTTTGCCCCTTACAGAATAAATCACATTGCCCTACGACATGGTGATATTTGATGAGTGTGTTTTTGGGGAAATCATGATAGGCTTGAAACCCTTGCAAACAGGGGCTTTGAGCCAATCAGCTATCCCAAAAGCACAGGCTCCAATTCCCCAAAATTGAGCTGACTTCGTTTTTGGGGGATGCTTTTGGGGATTGATGCAGGATGTTCCCACGGGGGAGGACTGCCAACATGAGGAAGAAGAACTTCAAGGGACGATGTGAGAAGCGAGTGCTAAGCAAGTGTGCTGAGGTGTGCCGGACGTATGACGCCATCCAGTACGCCTATGCCGACCTGCTGCAAGCCAGTGATGAGATTACGGAGATCAAGTGCAATGTCCTGTTGGACGGATTGGAGGTCGGAGAGTATACCTCTGACTTCGTTTGCACCAAGGCAGACGGCGATCTGATGGTCAGGGAGTGTGTCTACCGTAAGTTCCTGATGAAGCCCCTGACAGTGAAGCTGTTGGATGCTTCGAGGGACTACTGGCTCAGGCATGGTGTCACTGACTGGGGGGTGGTCATTGATGAAGAAGTATGATCTGCTCTGGTCTGGAGAGAACATCATCCGGGTGCTGGAAGTGCAGGGTGGCAGAGTTCTTATCATTGACTGCATCAAGAGGACGATGCCTGTGTGGATAGAGGTGGATACTCTGGAATCCTACTCCGAGTGTTCCAGCAACGAGTTGTCCGAGGTCACAGGGGGTATCATGGTTGGCACTGATGATCTGGATGCTGAACAGAGGAAAACCATGTACGAGAGGTACACGATGATTGCTCCTATCTTGGCTTTCATAGCTGATGACCGTATGCGTTCCCGGTTGATCTGCTCCGTGGCTGCGGAACATGGAGTGTCGAAGCAGACCGTCAGAAGCTACCTCTGTCTGTATCTGGCCTACATGGACGTGTCTGCTCTTGCTCCCAGGCGTAGAGAGGATGATCGTCAACTGACCCAGGACGAGAAGAACATTCGCTGGGCGTTGAACAAGTTCTTCTATACCACAAAGAAACAATCTCTCATGACGGCCTACACGATGATGCTCAAGGAGAAGTATTGTGATAGCCTGGGGGTACTTGCTGAGGAATATCCGTCCTTCTATCAGTTCCGGTACTTCTACCGTAAGACCAGGAACCTCCAGAACTTCTATATCTCCCGTGACGGATTGAAGAATTATCAGCGGAACAATCGGCCTCTCACTGGTGACGGGGTACAAGAGTTTGCACCTGCTGTTGGCGTTGGAATGTTCGATGCTACTGTGTGTGACATCTACCTTGTCAATGATACTGGCAGTCTGGTGGGTAGACCGATTCTGACGGCCTGTGTCGATACCTATAGTGGCCTGTGTTGTGGGTATTCGTTGTCGTGGGAAGGTGGTGTCTACAGTCTCCGTGGGTTGATGCTCAATATCATATCGGACAAGGTGGAGTGGTGCAGTAGGTTCGGTATCTCTATTCATCGTGAGGGCTGGGATTGTGATATGCTTCCGGCTACATTCATCACCGACATGGGCAGCGAGTATACATCCGAGAACTTTGAGCAGATTGCAGAGCTGGGGGTTAAGGTTGTTAATCTACCTTCTTACAGGCCAGAGTTGAAGGGCTTGATAGAGAAATTCTTCGATCTGGTACAGGAAAGTTACAAGAAGCACCTAAAGGGCAAGGGAGTAATTGAGCCTGACTATCAGGAACGGGGAGCGCATGACTACCGGAAGGATGCCTGTCTGACCATGACGGACTTTGAAAAGATCATTCTCCACTGTATCATCTACTACAACTCGCAGAGGATCATCGAGAGCTTTCCCTATACCGAGGATATGATCGCCGCCCAGGTGAGGCCCTATGCCTCCCAAATCTGGAATTGGGGAAAATCCCAAATCGGGGCCAATCTCATTGAAATTGGGAAAAGGGAGTTGATGTTGACCTTGCTACCCAGGGCTACAGGTAAGTTCAGCAGGTCAGGGTTGAAGGCAAACAAGCTGCGGTATCACTGTGAGGGGTACACGGAGCGGTATCTATCTGGCGGTAATGTGGTCGTGGCCTACAATCCAGAAGATGTGACCTCCGTATGGATACTCGAAGATGGAACCTATACAGAATTTACCATTATCGAATCCAGATATGAGGGTAAAGACCTGACTACGGTACAGGAGCTACAGAAGAGTCAGAGGGACATTGCCAGAGGTGCAGTCAGAGATAATCTACAGGCACAAATCAACCTGGCCCAACACATTGAGACCATTGCTGGTAACGGTGCTGGTCGTGGTGATGTTCACATGAAGAATATCCGTAACACTCGCAGACGGGAGCAGACCAAGAACCACCGTGACTACATGAAGGAGGGGACGAGCCGTGAGTGATCTTTCAGACGTTATCCATATCCTGCCAACCATGAAGTCAGGGACTGAACTGCTGTCTGCTCTGGAAGTGCTGCCGGAGTACGATGCTGCTATCTGTGATGCCGATGCTCCTGTGCGGCTCATGGCACTCTCTGACCTCTACAGGGTCTATGTTCCAAATCAGATGTCGTTGGAGATTTACAGCAAATTGTATCTAGCTCTAATGCGATCATTGCAAAAGAAGGGTACAACACTGGCAATACAACAGCGGAACCAGAATTACAGAGCTATCGTTCAGCAGGAGTACAGCGGTATCATGGGTGGCTCTGACAGCTTCACGATCATAGGGGCCTCTGGCATTGGAAAGAGTAGTGCTATCAGCAGGGCCATTACTCTGATTACCGAGAATCGAATTATTGAGGTAGAGAATCCTCACACCAAGATCATCCCCTGTATCTGCGTCCAGTGTCCCTTTGATTCCTCCGTGAAGGGATTGCTGTTAGAGATTCTTCGGAAGGTGGATGAAGTCATCGGCGGCAACTATTATCCCAATGCGCTACGGGCCAGGACAACCACAGATATGTTGATCGGCAGCGTCAGTCAGGTGGCCTTGAACCACATAGGGCTGCTGGTGGTAGATGAGATTCAGAACGTATGTAACAGTAAGAATGGCAAGAGCCTTGTAGGGATGCTCACCCAACTTATCAACAATAGCGGTATCTCAATCTGTATGGTGGGTACTCCCGAAAGTGCGGTGTTCTTTGAACAGGCTATGCAGCTTGCCCGGAGATCGTTGGGCTTGCGGTATGATGTGATGGAGTACGGGGAGGACTTCAAGACGTTCTGTAAAGTCTTGTATTCCTACCAGTATGTGAAACAGAGGACGGAAATCACTGATGGTATCACGGAATGGCTTTATGAACATACGTCGGGGAATATCTCGGTGGTGGTGTCCTTGATTCATGATGCTCAGGAGATTGCCATTCTCAACGGTAGAGAGGTTCTAAACCTGGAATCGTTGAACGAAGCCTACCAGCAAAGACTATCCATGCTCCACGGATTTATCCAGCCGAAGCCAAAGTGCCAGACCTCGAAAACCAAACGAAGGACTACAATCCTCAAAGTCGATACTGATGTGGAGACGGACGGAGAGTTTACGATTGCTGCTCTGGTATCTCAGGCCAAAAGCGAGGGCGTTGACATTGTGGAACTGTTAAAGCAACATCTTCCAGTGGTGGAGGTGGCGGTATGATCTCCTACTTTCCTGCCATCTGTCCTGATGAACTTGTGTATAGCTGGTTCTGTCGATACTACGTCCATTCTGGTTTCTTTTCGAGTAAATCAGCCATGCAGGAGTTATATTGCAAGCGGTCAGATAATCCCAGCAAGGAGTTTATCGGGAATCTCAATCCTGGGGCCATGGAGCGTATTGCAAAGATGTATCCCCTGGACAAGCTGGTACTGGAACATACGATGTATCCTCAGTATGCCCGCTTCATCCCATTGGAGCAAAAGAAGACTGCCCTGTATCGGCTGGGGCATGATAACTGCGATGCACACCACCTGTTCTGTGTTCTCCCTCGGTCTGAGGGGGAACAATATTTGCGGTTCTGTCCGTTGTGTGTCAATGAGGACAGGGAGACATACGGTGAAACCTACTGGCATCGGAAACATCAAATCCGAAACATGGGTGTCTGCACGAAGCACAAATGTAGGCTTGTGGAATCCAGCGTTCCGGCGAAGAGTGAGCAGAGCTTCACTTTTTGTCCTGCTGAACATTGCATAGGCCACAACAAGGTTGCCTTTGAGGAAGAACCCCAGATGATCCGGTTGGCAAGCTACCTGGACTCCGTATTTGACGCACCAATAGATTTTAACAAAGATATTCCTATCAGTTCCATCCTGTATGACGGTTTGAGCCGGACGAAGTATTTGAAGCCATCAGGCCGAAGCAGGTACACGAAGACGCTTGCCGATGATCTGAATGTGTTCTATGGAGGCATGGGTCTATGTAATATAGCGAGTATGTACCAGATTCAGAGGGTATTGCTGGGGAATAGGTCTGATTTTTCAGTGGTATGTCAAATCGCCTTTTTCCTCGGCATGGAGCCAGAGGAATTAACGTCCTCTACTCTGACACCGGAACAGATTCAGCAGGAGCAGGACAGCCACTACATGAAAGATACCGCCCCCGTAGACTGGGTACAGTTGGATGCAGACACAGCCCCTATATTGGAAAAGGTTGTCCAAGGCGTATATGATGGCACGGCCAACGAGAACAGTAGGCCCGAACGAGTATCAGAGAGACTTGTGTATCGGGAGATGGGCTTGCTGGGGCATCAACTGGAGAATATGCCAAGATGCAGGGCCATCTTTGAACGATACACAGAGACCTATCCCGAGAGCTGGGCCAGGAAGATCATTTGGGCATATCAGAGATTAAGAGCGCAAGGTAAGCCCTTCTATTGGCCGGATATTAGGAAACTCTCAGGGGTGAAAAAGAAGAACTTTCAATCAATCATCCCCTATCTAGTGAATCACACAGACGATAATATGGTCAATCAAATCATAGCTTTAGTTGCAACGGATACATAAAGAATCCCCTATGCTACTTTGAATGGAGAGCCTGTTTTCAGTCTTCACTACACGCTTTGATATGATTCATACGATAAAGCGACATAAGGTGCGTTGATATACCCTCTAGCCTCATAAAAACATGAAATTCTCGGGACTTTGATATTGAAACTCGAAGATAGATGTCGTATAATAGTTCTGTATATACTTTTGCTAGAAAAGGTGGTGGGCAAGCACTCATGAGTCTAAGCTCTAATGTCCATGAAAAGGCGGGGCTTATTTGGGCCATCGCCGATAAGTTGACCGGGGTGTACAAGCCCCACGAATACGGCGAGGTCATCCTGCCCTTGACCGTGATCCGCCGCTTTGACTGCATTTTGGCCGACACCAAGGATGCAGTGCGGACAAAGTATGAGGAAGTCAAAAAACTGCCCATGCGGGATGTGTTGCTCCGGCAAGTCGCCGGACATCCGTTTTACAATGTCAGCCAGTACACCTTCGAGCGTCTGCTGAATGAGCCAGACAGCATTGAGGATAATCTCCGGGACTACCTCAATGGCTTCTCCGCCAATGTTCGGGATATTCTGGAGAAGTTCAAGTTCGATGGGCACATCACGACTATGGCAAACAAGGGCATTCTGTATATTGTCATCAAAGAGTTTACCACCCCTCACGCAGATCTGCACCCGGATAAAATCTCCAATCTGGAGATGGGCTACATCTTTGAAGAGATAATCCGCCGCTTTTCCGAGGCGCACAACGAGGATGCCGGACAGCACTACACGCCCCGCGAGGTCATCCGGCTCATGGTGAACCTTCTATTCTGCGATGACAGCGACATTCTCTCTGGGAAAAACGTGGCACGGACGATCTATGATCCCGCCTGCGGCACCGGGGGTATGCTCTCTGTTGCGGAAGAATATCTGCGCCAACTCAACGCTACCGCCCAGCTTGTGGCGTTCGGGCAGGAGATCAACGACCAGACCTTTGCCATCTGCAAGGCGGATATGCTCATCAAGGGCGATAAGGCCGACTTCATTATGGATGGCAACACCCTGTCTAATGACCAGTTCACAGGCCAAACCTTCGATTATATCATATCAAACCCTCCATTTGGAAGAGAATGGAAGAACGAAAAGTCAACTGTGGAGATGGAAGCAAAGCTCGGCTACGCCGGACGTTTCGGCCCCGGATTACCCTCTGTGGGGGACGGGCAGATGCTGTTTCTGTTGACCGCAATCTCCAAGATGAAAGACCCAACAAAGGGTGGTAGCCGCATCGCCATTATCCACAACGGGTCTCCCCTGTTCACTGGGGACGCCGGCAGTGGGCCGTCTGAGATTCGCCGCTATATTCTGGAGAATGATTTGCTGGAAGCCATCATCGCTCTGCCCAACGACATTTTCTACAATACGGGCATTGCAACCTATATTTGGCTGCTGTCCAACAAGAAAAAGGGAACACGGCGTGAAGGTAAAGTCCAGCTCATCAATGCCAACGGCCTGTTTGAGAAACGAAGGAAATCTCTGGGCAGTAAGCGGAACGACATTCCAGAGGATGCGATTACTGAGATTACGCGGCTCTATGGGGACATGGCCGTGGGCGAGATCAGCAAGGTTTTCGATACTACGGACTTCGGCTATACGAAGATCGTGGTGGAGCGGCCTTTGCGTGATGAACACGGGAAACCAGTGCTGAAAAAGGGAAAGTCACAGCCAGATACGGCACTTCGGGATACGGAAAATGTGCCGCTGAAAGAGGATATCCGCACCTACTTTGAACGCGAGGTTTTGCCGTTTGTCCCGGATGCCTGGATCGACGAGAGCAAATCAAGGGTGGGATATGAGATTCCCTTTACCCGGTACTTCTATCAGTACGAAGCTCCCAGACCGTCCGCAGAGATCATGGCGGAGATACTGGAACTGGAGAAGGGGCTTGATGAAGAGCTGCGGGAGGTGTTCGCACCATGAGGGAGATGAAGCACTCCGGTGTATCATGGATTGGGGAGATTCCGGCAGATTGGGAATTGAGCAAGATTGGCTCACTCTATGACGAACGTAGCCAGAAAGTAAGTGACCAGGACTATATGCCATTATCCGTAACTAAGCAAGGAATCGTACCGCAACTTGAATCGACCGCAAAAACGGATCATGGTGATAGTAGGAAGCTCATACGGAAGGGCGACTTTGTGATTAACAGTCGTTCTGATCGGCGGGGTTCTTGTGGCATTTCTCAATATGATGGGTCATGCTCACTGATTAACACTGTTCTGAGGCCACGGCGAGAAATGAGTAATGTATACTTCAGCTTCGTGTTCCGTTCTGACCTGTTTGCTGATGAGTTCTATCGCTGGGGAAATGGAATTGTGGATGATTTATGGTCTACAAAATGGTCAAGTATGAAGCGGATATATATCCCCTTTCCTCCATTAGACGTTCAGCGACAAATTGCTACCTACCTTGATGCCAAGTGCGCCAAGATCGACGCGGTCATTGCCAAACAGCAACAGGTGATTGAAAAACTGAAAGCCTATAAGCTGTCGGTCATCACAGAGACTGTCACCAAGGGATTGAACCCGAATGTGCCGATGAAGGACAGTGGGATTGAGTGGATTGGCAGTACACCTATTGACTGGAAAATCCTGAAGTTTGGGCTTGCCGCTCGTGTGTCTGCTAATCTTGTATCTCCAGTGGATTATTGGGACTATCCACAGATTTCGCCGGAGTCTGTCGAAAAGGATTCCGGACGGATATTGGAGCATAAAACCGTCGCAGAGGCTGGGGTAATAAGCTGGAATCATCTTTTCGTTAGGGGACAGATTATATACTCAAAAATCAGGCCGTTACTGAATAAGGTTGCTATCGCGCCGTTTGACGGTCTGTGTAGTGCAGATATGTACCCTATCGACACTGAGAACGACCCTGGATTCATTACATATGTAATGCGGTCTTGTTATTTTACCGCACAAGTAGGTCTCGTGACGGAAAACAGGGTGAAAATGCCCAAGATCAACCAATCTGAGTTATCAAAGATTATGATAACACTTCCGCCATTGCAGGAACAAGTTGAATTGGCTGAGTATTTGGATAAGAAATGCAAAAGGCTTGACCATGTCATAGAACAAAAACAAGCACTCATCGATAAACTGACCCAGTACAAGAAGTCCCTCATCTATGAGGTCGTAACAGGCAAGCGGGAGATAGATACGGAATTGCCGCAAGCAACCACTGTTGCGGTTGTATCTCCAGAGTTGCTTAGATACATGAAAGCTGTCCTGATGGCACGACTGATTGACGGACTTGGCGATCATGTTCTGGGGCGTGTCCAAGTGCAAAAGGGACTGTACTTTGCGGAAACATCTCCCAACCTAGGACTTCATCTTGATACGGATTATGCCCGATATAAACACGGTCCATATGATCGGGAAATTCAGAGCTATGAAGCTATCATGGCAGAGCATGGATGGATCTATACTTCTGGCGAGCAAGATCACACCATCTACAGGCGTGGCGAACATTTCTCTGAATATTGGGGCGAGTACCAGCGATTATTCCCCAACTGCGAAGGGACTGTGCAGAGGATAATTGACTTTGTAAAACAATTTCAATATACCAAGGATGTTGAGAAAGTTGCGACACTCTTTGCCGCATGGAACGATTTTATCATTGATGGAGTTGCATCGCCTACGGATGAGAAAATCATTGCAGAGGCCCGCTATCACTGGACAAAAAACAAGAGAAGAATCAAGGATCGTACTTGGAGAAAGTCGCTTGCCCAGTTGAAGAGTGCGCAGTTCATTCCTCAAGGTCATGGCAAGCACACAGTGAAATGGCAAGGGGGAGAAGCGCATGGATGATTTCGATGTAAGGGAAAAGCGTTTTGAACAGGACATCGCCGACTACCTGACCACCCAGGGCGGCTACACTGTGGGCGACCCGCGAGCCTTTGACCGTAAGCTGGCCCTGGACACCACGCCCTTTGTACAGTTCATCCAAGAGAGCCAACCCAGGCAGTGGGAGCGGTTCAGGAAAATCTACGGTTCCGACAGTGAAAAGCAGATCGTTTCCCGCTTCTGCCGGGAAGTCCATCAAACCCATCTGCTTCATGTCCTGCGCCATGGGTTTACCGACCGAGGAATCAAGTTCCGGGCAGTCTTCTGGAAGCCGGAAACCTCTCTGAACGATACCACACAAGAGCAGTATTCTGCCAATATTTTCCACTGCGCCCGACAGCTCCACTATTCCCTGACCAATGAGAACAGCGTGGACATTGTGCTGTTCCTCAATGGTATTCCTGTGGTTTCCATGGAATTGAAATGCCAGTTTACCGGACAGGACACCACCAATGCCATCCAGCAGTACAAGTTCACCCGCGACGGTAAGGCTCCTATCTTTGAATTCAAGCGCCGGGTGCTGATCCACTTTGCGGTGGATTTGACCAACGTGTATATGACAACCAAGCTGGAGGGCGGCGCGACCTATTTTCTGCCGTTTAATCAGGGCAGCAACGGAGCTGGACGTGTCGGCGGCAAAGGAAATCCCGATAATCCGGACGGCTATGACACCGCCTATCTCTGGGAGTCTGTGTTGTGTAAGGATCGGCTGCTGGAGTTGCTGCAACGTTATCTGCATCTACAGGTGGAGCGTGACCGAAAGACCGGAGCGGTCAAATCCGAGCGGCTGATTTTCCCTCGATACCATCAACTGGACGTGGTAACAAAACTGCTGGCGAATGTGAGGGAGAATGGACCAGGTCACAACTACCTCATTCAGCACAGTGCGGGTTCCGGCAAATCCAACTCCATCGCATGGTTGGCGCATCGGCTCTCTAGTCTCCACAATGGCCAGAACGAAAAGATTTTTCAGTCCGTGATTATCGTAACGGATCGACGAATATTGGACAGTCAGCTTCAGGATACGGTCTACCAGTTTGACCATGTAGAGGGTGTAGTGCAGAAGGTCAAGAAATCCTCACAGCTTCGAGACGCGATCAACAACGGAGTCGGGATCATTATTACCACGCTGCAAAAGTTTCCGGTGATCTATAAGGAAGTCCGCTCCGGGAACAAAGCCTTTGCCATCATCGTAGATGAAGCTCATTCTTCCCAAACAGGAAATGCCGCGAAAAAGCTCAAGCGAGCGTTGGCAGACACTGAGAAGATTTTAGAGGAATACGCCGCGCAGGAGAATGCGGAAGAAGATGCCCGAAAAGACAACGAAGATAAGCTGCTGGACGAGTTGGCCGCGCAGGGTGAGCATGAAAATATGTCCTTTTTTGCATTCACGGCCACACCAAAAGACAAGACCTTACAGATGTTTGGAACGATTGGCGAGGACAACAAGCGGCACCCCTTCCACATCTACTCCATGCGGCAGGCGATTGAGGAACACTTCATTCTGGATGTCCTCAAAAATTATATGACCTACCGGATGTACTACAAAATTGTCAAATCTATCCCAGACAATCCAGAGTTGGATACTGTGGCTGGAGTCAAAGCGATTCTCAACTATGAATCTCTGCATCCGCATAACATCGCTCAGAAGACCTCCGTCATGCTCGAACACTTTTGCAACGTGACACGCCACAAGATCGGCGGCAAGGCAAAAGCTATGGTGGTTACACCGTCCCGTCTCCATGCGATTCGTTATGTACAGGAATTCAAGCGGCAAATCGCAGAGAAGGGGTGTACGGATCTGGATGTACTCGTGGCGTTCTCCGGTGAAATTGAGGACGATGGAGAGAAGTTTACAGAGGAGAAACTGAACCATACCGCCGATGGCAAGACGATCTCAGAGAAGGCCCTGCCAGAAACGTTTCACTCTGACGAATACGGCATTCTGATTGTGGCAGAGAAATATCAGACGGGCTTTGACGAGCCGCTTCTGCATACCATGTTCGTGGATAAAAAGCTGTCCGGAGTTAAGGCAGTGCAGACGCTTTCCCGGCTGAACCGCACCACTAAGGGGAAGCAGGACACCTTTGTGCTGGACTTTGTAAACTCGGCGGATGACATTCAGAAAGCATTTGAGCCATATTACGAGGAAACGATTCTCGAAGAGGAAACCGACCCCAATGTAGTCTATGACCTAAAGAACACATTAGATGAGTACCGCATCTATCAGCAAATGGAAGTGGAAAGGGCTGCGGATTTGTTTTACAGCGGACGCATTCAACAGTCCAGCGACCTGGGAAAGTTTCAGGGAATCTTCCGTCCAGCCTTAGATCGTTTTGACACTTTGGAACCGGAGCGTCAGGACTTATTCAGGTCCACATTGGCACGGTTCAACCGTATCTATTCTTTCATCACTCAGGTTTGCAGACTTTTTGATAAAGATCTGCACAGGTTCAGTGTGTACGCGAGGTTCCTCTACACTCTGCTTCCCAAAACCAGCGCAGAACATGTGAATGTGGATGACAAGGTTCTTCTGGAATACTATCGTCTGGAAAAAGATTTCGAGGGTGAGATTACTCTGTCCAGCACCGATGAGGGTTTCCGACCTATCACGGGCGAGGCAGGACGGCGCGAGAAAAGAAAAGATCCATTGGCCGCCATTATTGAGAAAATCAACGAGCGGTATGGAACCAGCTTTACGGAAATGGACAAAGTGCTACTCCAGATTGAGAACGATTACGCCGCCAAGGACAAGTGGCAGAACTGCGCACAGAATAATGACCGCAAGACGTTCATGCTTCTGTTTAAGCAGGATTTCCCAGAAATGGCGGCGGCTAGGTATGAGCAAAACGATGACTTCTTTGTCCGTCTGTTTAATGACACAGATATGATGGAACAGGTCATTGAAACCGTGGGAGCGGTATTGTACGAGCGGCTTCGGAAACATCGACCATCTCAGGCTTAGAAAAATGGGAACAGTATTGGGCCAGGGAGGTTGTGTGGGCTGCTAATCAGCTCAAGGTTACTGGCTCTCCCTTGGTGTGGCGTAGGATACGGGAGCTGACCAATATGCGGCCAGAGAACTATAGGGCCTGTCTACCCTATGTTGCTACCTACACTGATGTAGCAATGCTAGAAAAACTACATTCCATTATAGAAAAGGACGGCAAAAGGGGGTAGGGATCATGTCCCTACTCCATCCTCATTATCTCAAAAGCAATCTAATTGTGGCGTCTTTTCCTAAACTGATTACGAATGGAGTTTTCCTTTATAAAATTAGGGTTGATCTTAAAAGATTCTGACTGAGACACAGCAGAGGGTGAGAGCTGCGCTTGGACATCTGAAATCTCAGCAGGAGACTCCGTGTCTTGATCCTGGGGAATATCCAAAATTTTGTGTAACCGCACAAAACGGTGAAAATAGAGCGAAAGAATAGGCAAGGGGGCGGGGGATGTGAACCGCCCCTTTCACCGTCATATTAGCGGCGGCCAAGCCGCCTGTCAAGGTGCCAGTGGTTTAGTCAGGCATTCGGTCTGCAAAATAGATTGCCAACTGCGCATGGATCATGCTCCAATCCTGGCGTCTGCCCGTCCATTTCTTGGTAATATCCACCATGGCCAGGTACAGCATTTTCAGCAAGCTGTCATCCGTGGGGAAAACGGACTTGGCCTTGGTCACTTTCCGCAGCTGGCGGTTAAAGCCCTCAATAGCGTTGGTGGTGTAGATCAGCCGGCGTACCTCCTGAGGATACTTGAAATAAGTACTCAAATTGGGCCAGTTGTCCTTCCAGGAGATGGAGATTTTGGGATATTTCTTGTCCCAACGCTCAGAGAAAACCTCCAGTGCGTTCAGAGCGGCGTTTTCGTCCACCGCCGCGTATACTGCCTTGAGATCAGCCATGAGTGCCTTCAAATCTTTGTAGGACACATATCTGGTAGAATTGCGGATCTGGTGAATGATACAGTTCTGAATCTCTGTTTTAGGGAATACAGCCTCAATGGCGGCGGAGAAGCCGGTCAGGTTGTCTGTGCAGGCAATGAAAATATCCTCCACACCGCGGTTTCTCAAACTGTTGAGTATGGTGGCCCAGTATTTGGCGCTCTCATTCTCGCCAACCCACATGCCCAATACATCTTTCCTGCCATCCAAATTGATTCCAATGGCAATATAGACTGCCTTTTTCACAACCTGCCCCTCGCTGCGGACATGGTAATGGATCGCGTCCAGAAATACCACCGCATAGATGTTCTCCAGGGGCCGCTGCTGCCATTCCTTTGCGACTGGGAGGATTTTATCCGTGATCCGGCTTACCGTCGTGTCTGAAACCTCCACACCGTAAATATCCCGGATATGCGTTTCAATATCCCCGGTTGTCATGCCTTTTGCGTACATAGACAAGATCTTCTCCTCTATGTCCTGGCTGATGCTGGTCTGGTTCTTCTTCAGCAGCTGCGGCTCATACACCCCTTTCCGGTCTCGGGGAACGGAGATGTCCACCTTTCCAAAACTGGTTCGCAGCGTCTTGGAGCTATGGCCGTTCCGGCTGTTATCTGTCTCCTTGTTCCGGTAATCGTACTTGCTGTAGCCAAGTTCCTCTGACAGCTCTGTTTCCAGTCCTTCTTCCATGAACTCGGCAATTGTTTCTTTGAATAGGTCCTGGATATCCTCCATGCTGCTGACACTGCTCAGCTGTAATAGCTCTCGTATCTTTGCCCGCCGGGCTTGCTCTTCCGGACTGCGTTCTTTTCTTCCCATATTAAAACCTCCAATGTGATAGTTCTATTTTACACCACCTTGCAGGTTTACACAATTTTTGGGACAGTCTCTGATCCTGCTTTGGCTCCACGTCGATCAGCATATCAGATGAATCCAATATCTGGTTTGACACATCCTCGGTAACATCGTTTGTGTACCCACAACTATTCAAAAATTCCTCTAGCTTATCCTGATTGACAGTCCTTGGTAACTTTGTTCCCTTCTTCTGTTCCGATATGATTCCGGCATCTTCTAACATCTGAAGGAATCTATTTGCCCTATCATACCCCATTTCAAACTTGTCCTTGAGCTGCTTATTAGAGATTTTCTCTTTCTCATTATCACGTATCCACATGACAATCTCGATGAAACGCTGCTCATCAAGGCCGGCTTCTATTTCAGTATCGCAAGTAATCAACGAACTTCCTAATCGAGTGTTTTCCAACAATGTTTCGCTTCCCAGGTGGACCTCGTTATACTGTTTCCCCGCACTGCTTTGACTGAAATCCATGGTATCGAGCATATCCATGATTTCCTCGGGAGGCATGAATGAACCTTGTAATCTTCTAAGGCCCTCATACTGGTCACATCGGAAGTACATAGCTCCTTTCCCGTATAAGTTCACAGCGTCAGATTCACCGATTATCACCTTTGAGGTATGCCAGTTAGTACATCTGAATGCGATACCAGCGGCTAGATTAGTATTTTTAATTCCAATACCATCCTTGGTTGTGTCCTGAGCGGCTAATACCAGATGAATCTTAACTTTCCTGGCGCGTGCCAGCAGGTCTTCAATAACCGCAGAAGACTTCTTATTGCCCCTCCCATTAGTTAATCCTTGAATAAACACAGGGGATTCATCTATAACGCAGACAATCGATGGCCATCGTTTGAAATGTTCGATGAAGACCACTTCATCTAATGAATCTTTCTCCTTTAGACGGCGTTCCATTTCCCCCTGCAACCACAATATACATTGGCGTCCCCGCTCAATCTCATGCACTCTTATAGTGGGTTGCAACATGTGGGGAACCTTATCAAATGTTTTCAAGTCCGATCCCCCGAAGTCAAATAGCAACAGCTTTACCTTATCGGGTGGCTGCTTATAAACGATGCTCATTATCAAGCTGAATAAGGCACTTGATTTACCGGAACCGGATGTCCCACCGACTAGCAGATGAGGGAATTGTGCTACATCAGCAATGACCATCTCCCCCATCACATCATAGCCGACGGCGTATGGTATTTCCATCTGGGATTCTTTGAAACCCTGACTTTCTAATATCTTAATCAAGCTATTCTCATGTAAAGGCTTTTCAGAGACAATCAGCCTTATTGAATGAGGTGTTAGATCAAAAGTGAGGACCTCCACCTCTAGTAATCGCCTGACCTCATCCGCATATCTGCTAATCAATTTCACATCTGTTCCCGGCAGTAACTTGACTGAATAGACATATCTGCTATCCCTATATTCCGCCTCCGGTGCTATCGATATGGAAACATCATAGCTCTGATAATACTTTATGATGTCCTTGGCGTATGCTGTGCCTTTCCTTTTAATACGCTTTCTCTCTGCTGCATCGGGAGAGTCTACATCAATATGGATTGTTTCTTGTCGTGTCGGTGCATAGGTAGCATGGAGCCTGAGCAGAGAATCAACAGCTTCATCTGTTATTTTCCTCACCAGTTTACTTGGGTTGTGTCTCCCTTGCCGTGTTCTATATGTGAACTGCGTCCCCTCAGATAGCCGTATAGAACACTCAAAGACCTTCATGAAGTGTGAAAAGAAGTATGCAAGATACCCGGTGTTAGTTATGTCTTTTGAAGTGATCCCAAGCCATCCGCCATACCTTGTCCGCAACCTATTGGTGCTGTCGTCAAGATCATATAGCAGAGGAATCTTACCCCCGTACCTACGCAATTCAACTAGCTTCTGTGTCTCTGATAGAGATGAGTATGAAGTTGAGTTACCCGCATCAAAGTATTTCTCTGCATCCCTCACAAGTTCATATACCCAAGAACCTAACCGCTGTCTGTACGAGGAGATGAGGTCGATATACTCATCGTCGATTTCCAACTCCGTAAGATCCATACTGAACACGTTGCGGAACTGTGATTGGAGAGTCGGACATAGGAAAATCGGAAGCATCTTGAACTTAGCATTGAGGTCAAGTCGCTTGTTCCTGTTGGGAATGTTTGCTGTCTCACGGAGTAAAGCTAAGTACAGCTTCTCGTTTTCATAGCCATCTACAACTACTGGGATGTCTCGATAATATAATAGGCTGTCTAAGGCATTCTCCAGCGTACCTTTAGGGTATATCGTCGCATGGTTATGGTCGCACTCTGCATAGTGAAACTCATGACATTGGTCGAATATCCCCGCATTTACATCGCATATCTGAACTATTTCATGTACCAGTCTATACGTGTTTGAGTTGCGTCTACAAGCTACTTGCAGGACATAGGGAATACCCCTATGTTGAGTTTTTAACAGGCTGCTGAACAGGGCTGCAAGACAATATCCAAAAAGATAGGTGGTGACAGCCCCGTATTCTTTGTGAAGAAAGATGTCATCCATATCTGAAAACACTTTTGCTGTTGCCATTGCGTCATTGTCTATGAGCTGGTTACGTCGGCATCGCTGGTCAAAGCGAAGGCACCTGTTGTAAAATTGGTATGTATCCCCCTGCCAGCCATAGCCGGACTGGTCAAGATAAGACAGGATTTCATGAATATCACCAGGGTTCTTTAACTGAAGCACCGACAATACTATCTTTATCTTTTCCATATCCCAGGCGTAGTCACTTGCTTTTGTATGTTCGATATGTTGTGCTAACTCATAGAGGTGCTTGTCGTCATCACTGTGGCGCTCAAGGAATTTATTAAGTCCCTCATCCACGATGTGGGAGATGTTTGTCCTCAAAGCACGATATTCACTGTCGTCCATAGAAAAGCCTCCACTCTCAGTCCTTATCTTGTTCTCTTGTCTCTATATGGTTTATATATAGATTATATCATGAATTTTCTGAAATGTAAATATTATATATAGATAAGATAAGAAGATAAGTCAAAAGAACTCAAGGAACCTCTTCCAACTCTCCAGGAAAGAGAATAAATACAAGGGACTGCCCAATGAGCAGCCCCTCGCAGTATGTTACAGAAAAAAGGAATAGAGATTCTCCAGGTGCTTGGCCTCGTGACGCTTGCTGATGGTAACAGGGGACAAGTCGATCCGGGCGAAGGTTTCCATCACCTTCTCCACGTCTCGACAATTCATGGCTTTCTGCGCCAGGTGCAGAGATTTCTTGTCGGGGATCAGAGCCAGGAGCCGCAGCATCTTCCTCCGTATGGTGATGTCTTTAACCTCGCTGCGGACGATCTCAACAGCAGCGTCCATCTTGTGAAAATCCCCAAATGGGATGATTCGTGCAAAGGTATCCATGAAAATCTCTGTGCTGTTCTTCATCACCTTCGTAATCTGACTGGCTACGTCTGTTGCATCTACATACTCCCGGACTGCCTTGGGCTTGGTGAGCTTCACCTCTGCCCGTAGGATACCCTTGGTCTGCATACTTGCTGACTGTAGCTGCTTCCGGCCTGCGTCTGCGTTCCGAAGCTGTCCCACGGTAGCAGCTTCCAGATCGTACAATAGAAAATCAATATCATTGCTGTTGCCGCTCAAACAAAAGCTGGCTTTGCTATCAAAACAGTCATAATCGACCGGGGAGAATCCCTTGACCTTGCCGATCCGTTGCAAGACTTTCAAGTAGTCCGACACCTTCTCCCGGCTGTCAACGTCGATGTCAACAGTAAGGGTCACTCCTGACAAGGTAAAGTCATCCAGCGTGTACCTATGGTTGAAGTATTCAGAGATGCGCTTGTCCAGCTTGCGGATCAGCTTGTCAGTGTTGGAGTAGTCATTCACGATCATGCCAGCGTTGGCAAGAACCCGAATCCTCTTTTTGTATTTGCTGGCCCGGTAGACAACAGTGATGCCCTTCTCTGCCAGAGAGGGGTCGATGTATTCACCATCAAGCTCAACTTCCTTTAGGTAGCTTGCCTTGGTGGTGAATATCTTATGGAATGGGTCTGTGTCCAGTATCAGGGACAGTTCAAAAGTCTGGTTTAAGATCATGATGGTCTGCCTCCTCTGCAAAGATTTTTTACAGGGAGGTTGTGAACTAATGTGTTTCATACACAGAGACATGCCGTGGGCTGACAATCAAGAGGTGTTCCCAGTGATCCTCAATGGGCATGATTAACTTATGCCTGCTGAAATCATTGATTCAAGAACAAGGTGGCCAGGGAGTACCCAGGCCACCTTTTATAGTCATGCACACTTTGCAAACACTTGCTTTTGAATATTGAGGTAGTGACGTAAGCTATTAAGTTCACTTGCATTTGCAGGAGCCTCCACCTGCCCATTATAAGAATTTGCAACGGCGAACTGTACAGTGTAGTCTCGAATCATATCAATCAGCATACTGGTGTTTTCTGGAGAGAGTTCGATATTGATGACACCCTCTTCTTGCGTCTTTGTGACTGTCTCAAGGGCAGCAATTACCTTGTCAATCTTGTCTTCACTCAAAGACCTGCTCCTAATGGAATTAAGATAGCTGACAAAGGAATCATTGAAGTCAACCACACATTTTGGAACCTTGACCTTCTTGTTGTCTTTGTCTTTGACCACGAGGTACACAATACCAGCAATGGCTGTGGTAGCTACTATAATCACAGTGCCAACAATAAATTTGTTCTTCTTAACAAACCCAAGGAGCTTGTTTGCACCTTCCTCTATTTCTTTTACAGGGACTTCCTTTAGATGTGTTACAATATGGCCTGCCGCATCTCTTACAACTCCACCATATCTAAATAGAACGCCAGCATCAATACCCTGTTGGATTTCAGGTGGAATTAAGAAAGCAATCTGGACTATATCTGGCATAGGAAATCCTCCTTTACTGCGATTCTCTCTGTGGGAAACATTGTGGTTCAAGCTCGACTGACCCTGCGTTCTATTAGGCAGCATGACCGCCAATAGGACTATCGGCTAGATCTAATACTATGTATCTCTATTATACATGACCTCCGCCGAAAAGTCCAGAGTCTTTGACAACATCTGTCAAGAATCTCCTGTTGTCAATCTGAGAACAGGTCACGAGA
>OFFW01000462.1_pt1 | contig 29880 bp, 24 predicted proteins | sample 1521501 | NCBI WGS metagenome assembly OFFW01 (sample SAMEA3504107, study PRJEB24116) | mouse gut metagenome | biome: mouse gut; feature: mouse-associated habitat; material: faeces | place: Denmark | collected 2011
GTTCAGACACACAGCGCGGCGGAAGCCATAGGCAGCGCCTGGGGCGTGGATGCGGATGTGGCGGCGCTTTTTGAGATATCCGACGAGGATATGGAGCAGGCGGATATCCAGAGCATGGACTCGGACGTAGTTTTAAACGAATCCAACTATTTAGATGAAAACATGGAAGAAATCATGGCAGAAAATATGACCGGGGAAATTGCGCAGAATACGGAAAACCAGCTTTCCGACGGTGAGACGCCCGGGGAAGCGGTATTTACTTCCGCCGCCAGTTTAGATACGCTTTCGGGGGCAAGACTGTTAAAGGAGCAGACCAGAGCCAGAAACAAAGAGACCCTGCTTGAAATTATCAACAACGTAAATATCAGCGAGGAGCAGAAGCAGGAAGCCATTGACAACATGATTGCCATCACGGACGTGGCGGAAAAGGAAACGGCTGCCGAGATTCTTCTGGAAAGCAAGGGATTTGAGGACGTGGTAGTGAGCATTACGGAAAATTCCGTGGATGTTGTGGTAAACACCGCCGAGCTTACCGAGGCGCAGAGAGCTCAGATTGAAGATATCATTGTCCGCAAAACGGGCGTATCGCCGGACGCAATCGTTATCAGCACCCTGCCGGGGGAATAAAAAGGTGCTATATTTAGAAAAATGTGGTATCCTATTACAGGAAACCGGATAACGAGTGTTAAGGACTTATACGAAAGGAAGAAAGGAATACCCTGATGAAGAGAGTGTTTTTAATTGTTTTGGACAGTGTGGGAATAGGCGCTATGGATGACGCGGCTGATTTTGGAGACGCCGGGACAAATACCCTGCGTTCCGCGTCAAAGGGCTCCTGTTTCCACATGCCGAATATGGAAAGGCTCGGGCTTTTCAACATTGACGGAGTTGACTTTAAGGACGGTGTATCGGAGCCTTTGGCTGCGTACGGGAGAATGAGAGAGGCATCTAAAGGGAAAGATACTACCATCGGACATTGGGAGATTGCGGGCGTTATTTCGGAGAATCCGCTTCCCGTCTATCCTGAGGGTTTTCCCGATGAAATACTGACGCCCTTTTCGGAGATGACGGGACGGGGGATTTTATGCAACCGGCCTTATTCGGGAACGGAGGTTATCAAGGATTACGGAGACGAACACGTAAAGACGGGAAAGCTGATAGTATATACCTCTGCGGACAGCGTCTTTCAGATAGCGGCGCACGAGGAAGTGGTGCCTGTGGAGACGCTTTATGAATACTGTAAGACGGCAAGGAAGCTCCTTAGCGGCAGACATGGCGTGGGACGGGTGATTGCAAGGCCCTTTGTGGGGGAGAGCGGAAATTATCAGCGCACAACGGGAAGGCATGATTACTCTTTAGAGCCGCCGGCGCCCACAATATTGGATATCATTAAGGGCGCGGGAAAGGAAGTTATCGGCGTGGGCAAAATCAGGGATATTTTTGCCGGACGGGGGATTACCTCCTATGTGTATACAAAGGGAAATACGGAAGGGATTGAAAAGACGCTTGCTTATCTGGAGCAGGATTTTGAAGGCTTGTGCTTTATTAATCTTGTGGATTATGATATGCTCTATGGGCACAGAAACGACATTGAAGGGTATGCCAGAGCGCTGGCGGAGTTTGACAGGGCGCTGCCTTCCATGCTTTCGCGTCTTCGGGAGGGAGACGTTCTTATGATAACGGCGGACCATGGCTGCGACCCGGGCTATACCGTATCCACCGACCATTCAAGAGAACATACGCCTCTTCTTATTTACGGAAAGAATATCTGTCCCCGGAATCTGGGAACCAGAGATACCTTTGCGGATATCGGAGCAACCGTGCTGAAGGTACTCGGCGTTGCGGGAGAGACTGACGGCAAGCCGCTTCTTTAAACCCGGCCCGGCTTTTTGTGCGCAGTATTTAAGATACATGATAGAATTTGGAGGAAAAACACGTGGACAACTATGCTCAGGAAATAAACAGAAGAAGGACCTTTGCCATCATTTCCCACCCGGACGCCGGGAAAACCACGCTGACAGAAAAATTTCTTCTGTACGGCGGGGCGATTAATCTGGCGGGAAGCGTCAAGGGGAAGGCAACGGCAAGACATGCGGTTTCCGACTGGATGGAAATAGAAAAGGAAAGGGGAATCTCCGTTACGTCTTCCGTACTGCAGTTTGAGTATGGCGGCTTCTGCATTAATATTCTGGACACGCCGGGACATCAGGATTTCTCGGAGGACACTTACCGAACCCTCATGGCGGCGGATTCCGCCGTGATGGTGATTGACGCGTCAAAGGGCGTGGAGGCCCAGACCCGTAAGCTGTTTAAGGTATGCGTCATGCGTAAAATCCCGATTTTTACTTTCATCAATAAAATGGACAGGGATGCCAACGATACTTTTGAACTGCTTGACGAAATCGAAAAGGAACTTGGGATTGCCACCTGTCCGGTAAACTGGCCGATTGGTTCCGGCAAGAGGTTCAAAGGCGTTTATGACAGACAAAGGCAGTGCGTGCTCACCTTTTCCGATACGGAAAAGGGAACCAGGGAAGGGGAGACCAGAGAGATTCCGGTGAAGGACGACGGGGAGCTTTCTCTGGCAATCGGAAGCGAGGCAAAGGATACTCTGACGGAGGAAATCGAGCTGTTAGACGGAGCCAGCGCGGAATTTGATTTGGATTTGGTGCGCTCAGGCGATTTGACGCCGGTGTTTTTCGGCTCTGCACTTACCAATTTCGGGGTGGAGTTTTTCCTGCAGCATTTCCTTGAAATGGCAACCACGCCGCTGCCCAGAAAAGCCGACAGGGGCCTGATTGCGCCGGCGGAGAATGAGTTTTCGGCCTTTGTGTTTAAGATACAGGCAAATATGAACAAGGCGCACAGGGACAGGATTGCGTTTATGAGAATCTGCTCCGGCAAGTATGAGGCCAGCATGGAGGTAAAGCACGTGCAGGGAAATAAGGTAATGCGCCTCTCCCAGCCCCAGCAGATTATGGCGAGCGAACGGAAAATCTTAGAGGAAGCCTATGCGGGGGACATCATCGGCGTGTTTGACCCGGGAATTTTTTCCATCGGGGACACCTTATGCATGCCCAGGGAGCAGTTCTGTTATGAGGGGATTCCCACTTTCGCGCCGGAGCATTTTGCAAGGGTAAGACAGGTTGACACCATGAAGAGAAAGCAGTTTGTAAAGGGAATTACCCAGATTGCCCAAGAGGGCGCGATTCAGATTTTCCAGGAGTTCAACACCGGAATGGAGGAAATCATCGTAGGCGTGGTGGGCGTACTTCAGTTTGATGTGTTGAAGTACCGGTTGGAGAACGAGTACAATGTGGAAATCAGGCTGGAAAATTTGCCTTACGAGCATATCAGATGGATTGAAAACAAAGAGATTAATATGGATACCCTCACGGGAACATCCGATATGAAAAAAATCAGAGATTTAAAAGGAAACCCGCTTCTTTTGTTTATCAACGCATGGAGCGTGGGAATGACGTTAGACAGAAATAAAGGATTGGTACTTTCGGAATTTGGACGCGACTAAATGAAAATAAAGCAAAGATTACTGGCGGTTATCCTGTGCGCAGCGCTGCTGTCAGGCTGCGGTTACGGGCAGGATGGGGACAGGCCAGGCAGTGAAGAGGGACAACTGAATACCGGACAGACGGAAGGAAACGATGGACAGGACGGCGCCGGCAGCGAAGAGGGACAGGACGGCAGCCATAACGCCGGCACAGACGAGGGCGGCGAGGACGATGCCGGGACGCAGCAAGGGCAGAAGCAGGAGGTGGACGCCGAGGCGGTCAAAAGCATCACGGGCGTTTCGGCGGAGGAAACCGCGTTTATCAGGAAGCAGCAGGCCGGACTTTTTTACTACGACAGGCTGAGCGAAGAAGAACAGATTACCTATGCGGAAATTTTTAAGATACTCCGCGAGTTTGGAGACAACACCGCCCTGACCTGTATAGAAACGGACATGATTGAAAAGGTTTTCCAGTGCGTGTTAAACGACCATCCCGAGATTTTTTATGTGGAAGGTTATACCTTTACCCGATATACCCTGGGGGATGTGGTGAAGAAGGTGACCTTTTCCGGAACCTATAATATGTCTGTGGACGAGGCCGGCCTTCGCCTGGACCAGATAGAGGAGTATGTAAGCGAATGCCTTGCGGGAATGGACGCGTCGCTGGACGCCTACGGAAAGGTGAAATATATTTATGAATATATTATCAACCACACGGAATACGATGCGGAGATTCCCGACAATCAGAATATCTGCTCCGTCTTTATCTATCAGAAAAGCGTGTGCCAGGGGTATGCAAAGGCGACCCAGTATCTTCTTGGCAGAGTAGGGATAGAGGCGACGCTGGTCATGGGGAGAGTTTCCGGCGGAGAGGGACATGCATGGAATTTAATCCGGATGGATGGGAATTACTATTATGTAGATACTACATGGGGAGACGCTTCCTATCAGATTGTGGGAGGCGGAGGCTCCCAGGGGACAGGAAGCATTCCGCCCATCAATTATGATTACCTGTGCGTTACCACAAGCCAGCTTGAACAGACCCACGTCATTGACCCTATTGTTGAGATTCCGCTGTGCAATTCCCTTATCGACAACTATTATGTCAGGGAAGGGCTTTATTTTACACAGGTTGATAAGGAAAGACTGAAAGAGGTTTTTGCGGCATCCTATGAAAAGGGAAGCACCTATGTGACGCTGAAGTGCGCTGATAACGGGGTTTATCAGGAAATGATTCTCCTTCTGATAGAAAAACAGGGAATCTTTGAATATTTAAACGCGCCGGAGGGAACAGTCTCTTATACGGAAAACGAAGAACAGCTCAGCCTGAGCTTCTGGCTGTAATGAGGGCAGCCGGTCCGGTTTTTCGCTGATTTTGAAAATAGATTTCCGTGGGGACTATGCAAAAAGCCCGATTTTTGGTATGATAAACAGTAATGAGTCAGACTGATGCAGGATGAAAGAAAGGAATGCTATTATGGAAAAAGCTTTAGAAAAGGAAGCATATGTGTTACGTGAAGACGAAGACCTTGGCACGGTTAAAATTGCCGACGACGTGGTGGCAATGATTGCGGGGCTTGCGGCCACAGAGGTACAGGGAGTCTCCGCCATGGCAGGCAACATCACCAACGAGCTGATGAGCAGGGTGGGAGTAAAAAATCTCGCAAAAGGCGTTAAGGTAGAAGTGATTGGCAAGAGAGTAAAGGCCGAGCTGGCTCTCATTGTGGAATACGGCTATAATATCCCTGTGGTTTCCCAGAAGGTTCAGGAAAAGGTAAAATCCACGGTGGAGAATATGACGGGTCTTGAAGTTTCGGATGTGGATATCCGTATTTCAGGCGTTACCATGCAGAAATAAACGCGGAGCGCAGATTATGGGCAGAAGAGAAGTGCGGGAGCAGGTTTTTAAGCTGCTGTTTAGAGTGGAATTTAATCCCAGGGAAGAAATGGCTCAGCAGGAAGCGTTTTTTTTCGAGGACGAAGAGAATATGATGGCGCAGGAGGGCTGCGCCGAGGTTACCCAAAAATTTAACAAAATACTTGGAAAGCTGGACGACATTGACAAAGAATTAAACAGCAAGGTGCAGGGATGGAACACGGAGCGCATGGGCAAGGTGGACCTTACGATTTTAAGGCTTTCTGTCTATGAAATTTTGTACGATGAGACGATTCCCACCAGGGTGGCCATCAATGAGGCTGTGGAACTGGCGAAAAGATACGGGCAGGACTCCTCGTCCGCCTTTGTCAACGGCGTTCTGGCAAAATTTGCATAGAAAGATTATAATATGCAGAATGTTTACACGGTTGGACAAGTAAATTCATATATCAAAAATATGTTCGTGCAGGATTTTCTGTTGCAGGACCTGTCTGTGAAAGGCGAGGTAAGTAACTGCAAGTATCATTCCTCCGGACATATTTATTTTACTTTAAAGGATGGAAAAGGGACAATCTCCTGTGTGATGTTTGCGGGGAACCGTTCCGGCCTTTCTTTCCGCCTGACGGAAGGTGTGCAGGTAATAGTGCGGGGCTGTATTGACGTCTACGAGCGGGACGGCAAATACCAGATGTATGCCAAAGGGGTTACCCGGGACGGCATGGGAGCGCTTTACGAGAGGTTCGAGCAGTTAAAGCTAAAGCTGGCGGAGCAAGGGATGTTCGCGCCCGAGTATAAAAGGCAGATTCCCGGATTCATCAAAACCCTTGGGGTGGTGACCGCGCCCACAGGGGCGGCGGTGAGGGATATCATAAATATTGCCTCCAGAAGAAATCCCTATGTACAGATTATCCTGTATCCGGCAATTGTTCAGGGAGACGCGGCGGCGGAAAGCATCGTAAAGGGAATACATGCTCTGGAAAAGGAGCGGGTGGACGTCATTATTGCGGGAAGAGGCGGCGGCTCGATTGAAGATTTGTGGGCTTTTAACGAGGAGTCGGTGGCGCAGGCAATTTTTGACTGCAGCGTTCCCATAATTTCGGCGGTAGGACATGAGACGGATACCACGATTGCGGATTATGTGGCCGACCTGCGGGCGCCCACACCGTCTGCGGCAGCCGAGCTTGCCGTCTGTGATATCTCACTTGTTCTGGGACAGATGGAAGGAATAAAAGCGTCTTTAAACCGTCAGATAGCAGGGCGCATTAAGCTTGCCCGGGCAAATTCCACAGCACTTGGCGCAAGGCTTAAGGTCAACAGCCCCACGGGACGAATCCGTGAGAGGCGTACCTATTCCATGAATCTGGAAGAGCGGATTAACGCCGCCATGAAAAATAAGATTGTGGAAAAAAGGCACAGGCTGGCTATTTACATTGAAAGGCTGAAAGGAAATTCCCCTCTCGACAAGCTGAATCAGGGATATTCCTATGTGTCCGACAGCAGGGGAAAAACGGTAACGGACGTCAACAGGGTTTCTGCCGGGGACAGTCTTATGGTTTATGTAAAAAACGGGAAAATAAAGACGGAAGTAAAGGAAACCTTTTGTAAGGATTACGGCACTACATGACGGAAAGCGGAAACGGTATGGAAAAACTTGAAAATAAAAAATCAGGCTTTGAGGATGAGGCAAAGGGGACGGAAGAAAAGGAATTTCGTCTGGAAGAAGCCTTTGAAAAGCTGGAAGAGACGGTCTGGGCGCTGGAGCAGGAGGATGTTTCCCTGGAAGAATCCTTTCAGATATACCAGCGCGGCATGGAGCTGTTAAAGCAGTGCAATCTGGCCATTGACCGGGTGGAAAAGAAAGTACAGGTCTTAAGCGAGAATGGAGAAACCTATGAATTTTAAAGAGATGCTGGACGAGAAAACCAGATATGCGGAAGCTGTATTAAAAAAATATCTTCCGGCCGGGGAAGGATTTCAGAAGAAGGTTCTGGAAGCCATGAATTACAGTGTGACAGCCGGCGGAAAGAGGCTCCGCCCCGTTCTGATGAAAGAAAGCTTTCTCCTGTTTGGAGGAAAGGGCGAAATAATCGAGCCTTTTATGGCGGCTCTTGAAATGATACACAATTATTCGCTGGTACACGACGATTTGCCGGCAATGGATAATGACGAATACCGAAGGGGAAGGGAAACCACCTGGAAAGTATATGGCGACGGCATGGCAGTGCTTGCCGGGGACGGACTGCTGAATCTCGCTTACGAGACGGCGGCGCTGGCCTTCGACATGGCCGGGAATATGGAGGACATAAAACGGGCGGCCCATGCCCTTAAGATTCTGGGAAAGAAAGCGGGAGTTTACGGTATGATAGGCGGTCAGACCGCGGATTTGAAGGCGGAGGCCGACGGGCAGATAAGCGGGGAGCGTCTTTTGTTCATCCATGAAAACAAGACGGCGGCGCTGATACAGGCGGCCATGACAATCGGCCCGGTGCTTGCAGGGGCTAAGGAAGAGGAAGTTTCCGCTATGGAGAGAGCCGCTGCCAATATCGGAATTGCCTTTCAGATTCAGGACGACATTCTGGATGTGGTCAGCACAGAAGAGGTTTTGGGCAAGCCGGTGGGGAGCGATGAGAGAAACCACAAGCTCACCTATGTTTCACTTTACGGCCTTGAAAAGGCAAGGGAAGAGGTTGGGAGTCTGTCGGGGGAGGCGCTTGCGGTTTTGGGCTCTTTCGGGATACGGAACGAATTTTTAGAGGAACTTGTTAAGGCGCTTATTACCAGGGAAAAGTAATGGGACAAAAGAAGGTTGATAAAATGCTGCTTGATAATATTAAGGGTGTCAATGATATTAAGAATATAAACCAGTCGGACTATCCGGTTCTTGCGCAGGAGATACGGGATTTTCTGATAGAGAAAATATCCCGCACGGGAGGACATCTGGGGTCAAATCTGGGCGCGGTGGAGCTTACCATGGCCTTGCATCTGTCTCTGAATCTTCCGGAGGACAAGCTGATATGGGACGTGGGCCATCAGTCCTATACGCATAAGCTTCTCACCGGCCGGCGGGACGGGTTTGAGAACCTGCGCAAATTCGGGGGAATGAGCGGTTTTCCCAAGCGCAAGGAAAGCGATTGCGACTGTTTTGATACTGGACACAGTTCCACGTCCATTTCGGCCGGTCTGGGCCTTGTAAAGGCAAGGGACATTCAGGGAGAGACGAATACGGTGGTGTCTGTGATTGGCGACGGCTCCCTCACAGGCGGCATGGCCTACGAGGCTTTAAACAACGCGGCGAAGCTGGAAACAAATTTTATCATAGTTCTTAACGACAATAACATGTCCATTTCGGAAAACGTGGGGGGGATGTCCAAGTATCTGAACAGTATCAGGACAGCCAATGCCTATCTGGATATCAAAGAAGGGGTATATAACACCCTGAAAGAAATTCCCCGGGGCGAGAGAGTAGTGGAAAGCATCAGGAAAGCCAAGAGCAGCTTCAAGCAGCTTGTGGTTCCGGGTATGATGTTTGAAGATATGGGAATCACATATCTGGGCCCTGTGGACGGACACAATATTCCGGCAATGCTGAAGGTATTCCAGGACGCAAAGCGGACAAGAAATACCGTGATGGTTCATGTAATCACCCAAAAGGGCAAGGGTTATGCGCCCGCGGAACGCCATCCGGCAAGATTCCACGGAGCGGAGCCTTTCGATATTGACACGGGACTTCCGGCGAAGGCAAGAAACGTGGCAAATTATACGGATATTTTTTCCACGGTAATGACAAAGCTGGGGGCAAGGGACGAAAAGGTAGTCGCCATCACGGCGGCAATGCCTGACGGAACCGGTTTAAAGCGGTTCCGCAATATATATCCGGAACGCTTTTTCGATGTGGGAATCGCGGAAGAGCACGCGGTAACCTTTGCGGCGGGACTTGCGGCCGGAGGCTTAAAGCCTGTGGTGGCGGTATACTCATCATTCCTGCAAAGGGCTTACGACCAGATTCTGCATGACGTATGCATCCAGAACCTTCCGGTGGTGTTTGCCATTGACAGAGCCGGACTGGTGGGAAGCGACGGGGAAACCCATCAGGGAATTTTTGATTTGTCCTATCTGTCCTCCATTCCCAATATGCATATCATGGCGCCCAAAAATAAGTGGGAGCTTTCGGATATGATGAAATTTGCGGTTGCGTTCGACGGCCCTGTGGCCATCAGGTATCCGAGAGGGGAGGCTTATGCGGGGCTTAAGGAATACCGCGCCGCCATTGAGTTAGGAAAAGCGGAGCTTCTTAGCGCGGAGGGAGAAATCTGCCTGATGGCGGTAGGAAGTATGGTAAAGACGGCGGAGGAAGTGAAAGCCCTGTTAAACGAAAGCGGCCATAAATGCAGCATCATTAACGCCAGATTTGTGAAGCCGGTGGACAGAGAAGCCGCCGAATGGGCGGCCAAAAACCATAAGCTGGTGGTTTCCATGGAAGAAAATGTGGCGAGCGGAGGCTATGGGGAAAAACTCCGGGAAATTATGGCTCCTTATTACCGGACTGTAAAATTTATTCAGATTGCCATTCCCGACGAGTACGTGGAGCATGGCAACGTGGAGCAGCTAAAAAAGGAAATCGGCATAGACGCGGTGACAATCGCGGAGAAAATAAAAAAAGAAATGGAAACCGAAAGATGAAGGAGCGCTTGGATGTACTGCTGGTAAAGGAAGGGTTTGCAGCTTCCCGGGAGAAGGCGAAAGCGATTATCATGTCCGGAAACGTCTTTGTGGACGGTCAGAGGGAAGATAAGGCCGGCGCCGCCTTTGACCCGGATAAGATACATATTGAGGTAAAGGGCAGGGGACAGAAATATGTCAGCCGGGGGGGACTGAAGCTGGAAAAAGCGGTGGAGTGTTTCGGCATTGTGTTGGAGGGCCTGGTCTGCATGGATATCGGAGCATCCACAGGAGGCTTCACCGACTGTATGCTGCAAAACGGCGCGGCCAGAGTGTACAGCGTAGACGTGGGGCACGGACAGCTTGACTGGAAGTTGAGAAATGATACGCGGGTCGTATGTATGGAGAAAACCAATTTCCGGTTTATGGAGCCGTCCGATATTCCGGAAAGCCCGGATTTTGCGTCCGTGGACGTTTCTTTCATATCCCTGACAAAAATTCTGCTGCCGGCAAGGGCCATTCTTAAGGACGGGGGAGAGATGGTCTGCCTGATTAAACCCCAGTTTGAAGCCGGGCGGGAAAAGGTAGGCAAAAAAGGGGTGGTGCGGGACGCGGGCACCCACGAAGAGGTGATAAGAAAAGTCATCGACTATGCGGATTATATCGGTTTTGACGTTTTAAATCTTGATTTTTCGCCGGTAAAAGGGCCGGAGGGGAATATAGAATATCTGTTGTGGCTGCGGAAAAACGGTAAGAAGGCAGAGGAAACCGCAGGACTAAAGGAAAGCGCCGCAGAGGAAATGCTGAAGAAGATTTCGGAAGAAAAAAGCGGTTTTTCCCGGCGTGGGGAATTGCCGGGCTTAATCGTCGAGACGGTTGCGGGGGCGCATGCAAGTCTTGATACGGTTGAGGATACCGGCGCATGTAAGTGAGTATACAGGGAAATGGGGAGAAAATGGAGCATTTTTATTTGATAGCGAACCCTACGAAGGACGCGGAATTAAAGACCGCCCATTCTATCAGGGACTATCTGGCTGGCCGCGGGAAAACCTGCACGATTGATGTGGGAATACGAAAGAAAGGGCAGGATGGTTACACCTATAACGGACAGGTAAGCGCTGAAACTGACTGTATTATCGTTTTGGGCGGAGACGGGACGCTGCTGCAGGCAGCCACGGATTTAGCCGACAGAAGGATACCTTTTCTGGGAATCAATATGGGAACGCTGGGCTTTCTGGCTGAGGTGGGCAGAACGGAATTTGAGGATGCTCTTTCAAAGCTGATTGAGAATAAATATGGAATTGAAGAGCGTATGATGCTGGTAGGGAGAAGCTTTAAGCGGCAGGAAATGGCGGACGAGGCTGTAGCCCTTAACGATATCGTCATTACCAGAAAAGGCTCTCTGCAGATTATAAATTTTAACATCTATGTCAATGGACAGTTTCTGCACCGCTATCATGCCGACGGCGTAATCGCGGCAACCCCCACTGGTTCTACCGGCTACAGCCTTTCGGCCGGCGGGCCTGTTGTGGAACCGGGAGCGGAGCTGATTCTGCTTTCCCCCATCTGCCCCCATTCCATGCAGAGCAGGAGTATCGTGCTCTCTCCGGCGGCTACCGTTACGGTGGAAATAGAAAGCGGCAGGGACGGCGAAGCGCAGGAGGTGGAAGCTATTTTTGACGGATGTCACAAGGTTACCCTGGGCACCGGCGAAAGAATTGAAATTCAGAAATCCGGTCAGACCACCAGGATTGTCAAACTAAGCCAGGTAAGCTTTTTAGAGGTGCTTCACAGGAAAATGAGCGACTGAATACTTATTTACAAGGTGGATTTGAATTATGAAAAAGAGCAGACATCAGAGGATAAAGGAACTGGTGGAACAATTTGAAATCGAAACCCAGGAGGAACTGGCGGACAGACTGCGGGGAGACGGCTATACGGTCACCCAGGCTACCGTGTCCAGAGATATCAGAGAATTAAAGCTTTCCAAAATCCCCATGGGCAGCGGAAGGCAGAAATATACCATACTGATGCAGAGCGAGCATTATCTCAGCGATAAGTATATCCGGGTGCTCAAGGACGGGTTCGTATCCATGGATATGGCCCAGAATATCCTTGTGGTAAAGACGGTGTCCGGGATGGCGATGGCTGTGGCCGCAGCCATAGATGCCATGAAGCTGAAAGAAATAGTGGGCTCGATTGCAGGAGACGATACCATTATGATGGCGGTGAAAACCGCGGAAGACACTCAGTGCGTCATGGAGAAAATCCGCGACGTGCTTGATGAATAACCGACTGTGCGCTTGAGAGAAGGGGCATAAGGAGGGAGCGTATGCTTGAAAGTTTACATGTAAAAAATCTGGCGCTCATTGATGAGCAGGAGGTGGTGTTCTCGCCGGGAATGAATATCCTCACAGGAGAAACCGGAGCGGGAAAATCCATCATCATAGGTTCTGTTAATCTTGCGCTGGGGGCGAAAGCGGGGAAGGACTATATCCGTACCGGGGCGGAGTATGCCCTTGTGGAGCTTGTGTTTTCCTTGAACGAACAACAATGCGGGAAGATAAGAGAGATGGACCTTCCTTTGGAGGAGGACAATACCCTTATTTTGCAGAGAAGGATTACGGCGGGCAGGAGCATCTGCCGGGCAAACGGGGAAAGCATCAGCGCCGGACAGTTAAAAAATCTGGCGGGATGCCTTCTGGATATGTACGGACAGCATGAACACCAGTCGCTGCTGAAACCGGCCGCCGCGGGAAAACTGCTTGACGATTATATCGGCGGCGCGGCCGACTCGGTAAAAGACGAACTGAAAACTAAGCTTGCGGATTACAGGCAGTGCCGTGAGGAACTGGAAAGCCAGGATACCGATGAAAAGATGCGCGCAAGGGAAGCGCAGCTTCTGGAATTTGAAGTGAATGAAATAGAAGCCGCCGGTTTAAATCCGGAGGAAGACGAGCAGGTGGAAAAAAAGTACCGGAGGCTTGTGAACGCCAGAAAGGTAAAGGCGGTGGTCTATGGGGTACACGCGCTTACTGGCTACGAGGAGGAGGGAAGCGCCGGCCTGGCGGTAGGGCATGCCCTTCGGGAGCTGAAAACCATAAGCGCTTATGACGAGGAGAGCGAGCCGCTTATTTCCCAGCTTACGGATATTGACGATTTGCTGAACGATTTCAACCGGGCCATGGCGCAGTACAGCGACAGCCTTGAATTTGACGAGGAGGAGTTTGCCCGTCTGGAGGAGCGTCTGAATGTCATCAATCATTTGAAGGATAAGTATGGCAGTACCATTGCCGCCATTTTGGAAACCTGGGAGGAAAAACAGAAATCCCTTGAAAAGCTCGGAAATTACGAGGCTTACATGGAACAGCTCAGAAAGCGGCAAAAAGAGCTTGAGGAGGAAATCCTCGGGCTTTGCGGGAAGCTTTCACAGCTCCGCAAAAAGGCGGCGGTTCCGCTTGCAAAAAAGCTGAAGGCAGCCATGACGGATTTGAATTTTTTAAACGTGGAATTTTTTATTTCCGTGGCGGAGCAGTCCAGGGAGTTTTCGGCGGAGGGCTACGACCAGGTGGAGTTTATGATTTCCACCAATCCGGGAGAAGCGGTAAAACCTCTGTGGCAGATTGCCAGCGGCGGTGAACTCTCCCGCATCATGCTTGCCTTTAAGACGGTTTTTGCGGATAAGGACGAGACGGACACGCTGGTGTTTGATGAGATTGATACGGGAATCAGCGGCAAAACGGCCTGGAAAGTGGCGGAAAAGTTAGGGCGGCTTTCCCGAAGCCATCAGATTATCTGTATCACCCATTTAGCCCAGATTGCCTCCATGGCGGACGCTCATTTCCTGATTGAAAAAAAGATTAAAAATGACCGTACAGTGACGGATATCCGGGAGCTTTCCGGGGAGGAGAGCCTTGGGGAAATGGCAAGGCTCTTAGGAAGCGATGAGCTGACGGAAGCGGTTCTTGGTAATGCGCGTGAGATGCGGGAGAGAGCCGGAAAAGTAAAAGAGGACGGGACAAAAAAGAAATGAAAAAAGCAGATATATATATTCGAAATGGCGGAAAAGACAGAAGAAAGGCGGTAACCTCCGTTCTCCTGAGCGTTAAATAAGGATACAGTTAACGCTCATAGACAGGAGAACAAAATGAAAAAAATAAAAAATAAAGAAGATTCCATGCAGGTCGTGGATATGACAACGGGGAATACCCTAAGGTTGATACTGGCGTTTGCCGTGCCGATGTTTATCGGAAATATTTTTCAGCAGTTTTATACCATGGCGGATACCATGGTGGTGGGACACAGTCTGGGGGATGGCGCAATCGCGGCTATAGGAGCCACATCCGCTTTGTACAGCCTGATTTTCCGTATTGCCTTCGGGATGAATAACGGCTACGGAATCGTTGTGACCCGGTGCTTCGGCACCCATGATGAAAGGAAGCTGCGCCAGTCGATTGCCGGAATGGCACAGCTTAATCTGGCGGTAACTCTTTTTCTGACGGCGCTTGCGCTTTTATTTCTGCGCCCGCTGCTTTCTTTCATCAACACGCCGGAAGAAATTTTCGAGCAGGCCCACGTGTACATTGCAATTGTCTGCGGCGGTATGGTTTTTACCATATGCTACAACATGTTTGCGTCGATTCTACGGGCGCTGGGAAACAGCCGCGCCCCGCTTTTCTTCCTGATTATTGCTTCGGTGATTAATATTTTACTGGACATCGTTCTGGTGGTGTGGGTACGCACAGGAGTCGCAGGAGCGGCGGCGGCCACCATTATGGCGCAGGCTGTCTCGGCGGTTTTCAGTGGAAGCTATCTCTGGAAAAATTACTGGAGGATACTGCCCAAAAAGGAAGACTTTCGTGTGCCCGGGGAGCTCTTGCGGGATTTGCTCTCCACGGGGATTGCCATGGCTCTTGTGGAAAGCCTGGTGGATTTGGGAACCATGATATTCCAGAGGGCAAACAACATGCTGGGCGAGGCGGCCATTGCGGCGTTCACCGCGTCAAGGCGTATTCTGGAAACACTCCTGGAGCCTGTGTGCACGCTGGCGATAGCAAACTCCGTGTTCGCGGGACAGAATCTGGGGGCAAGACGGCCTGACAGAATTAAGGAAACGCTTAGAAAGGTACTGGTGATGGAGGTTTTGTGGTCTGCTTTTGCCTGTCTGATTATCTGGCTCTTTGGCGGCGGCCTGATAAAACTTATCACAGGAACGGAAAATGAAAGCATGATTCAGATGGCGGTAACCTGTATGCGGATTCAGTTTTCTTTTTATCCGGTGCTGGCGGTACTTTTGTGTATGCGGGACGCCATGCAGGCGCTTGGCTTTAAGGCGGCGCCCGTGGCTTCAAGCATCATCGAGCTTGTAATGAAAATCATTGCCGCATGGCAGTTGATTCCCCGTTTCGGATTTCTGGGAACAAGCGTTACCGAGCCGATTACGTGGGTGCTTATGACGGCGTTTTTGGGTGCGGCCTATCTGATGGGGAGAAAGAAAATATTTGAACCGCTTGCAGAGAAGCAATCCAAAAATACTACTTAAAAAACTAAAAATATTCACTGTTCAAAAAGTGGATGGACATTTAAAATGGTAATGTATGGTAGTGATACATTTTATCCCCGCAGGGGTGTTCCCTGTGGGGATTTTTGCTAAAGGAGAGGGGAAAACAGGAAAAATTATTATCAGTTTTTTCCAAAATAAACATGTATTTGTTTTTTCTCATGTAGTATAATAAAAATAGATTGGAGGTTATATTATGCAAATGCAAATGGGTTTTCGCTGGTATGGCGAAGGCAACGACGACATTAAATTGTCGGACATCAAGCAGATTCCGGGCGTGACAAGCATTGTCTGGGCGCTGCACAGCAAACTTCCGGGAGAAATCTGGGAGGTCAATGAAATTGCCGAGGTGCAAAAGCAACTGGAGCCTTACGGATTCAACATGGATGTGGTAGAGTCGGTGAATGTCCACGACGACATTAAAATCGGCCTGCCTACCAGAGACGGATATATTGCCAATTATATCCAGACCATCCGTAATCTTTCAAAGTTCGGCGTCAAGGTAATCTGCTACAATTTTATGCCGGTCTTTGACTGGACCCGTACAGATTTGTTCCATCCGGTAGGAGACGGCTCCACCGCTCTGTACTATGAAGCAAGCAAAATTCACGACGACCCGAAGGAAATGGCGGATTATATCCTGAATAATCTGCACGGACTTACTTTCCCCGGCTGGGAGCCGGAGCGTATGGCAAGGCTGGATGAACTGTTCGAGGCATATAAGCCTGTCACGAAAGAGAAGCTGTGGGAAAACCTGAAATATTTCCTTGACGCTTTGATGCCGGTATGCCATGAATGTGATATCAAGATGGCAATTCATATGGACGACCCCCCATGGGATATTTTCGGACTGCCCCGCCTTCTGGTGGATGCGGAATCCGTGGATAAATTCCTTAAGCTGGTTGACGACCCCTACAACTGTCTGACGCTGTGTTCTGGAAGCCTGAACGCGAATCCGGAGAATAACGTGGCTTCGATTGTACGCAAGCACTGCGACCGCATTGCCTTTGCGCACATCCGTAATGTAAAGCATTTCCCGAACGGAGACTTTTCCGAGGCAAGCCACAGGGACTGCGACGGAGATACGGGAATACTGGATATTATCAAAGCATACCACGACTGCGGTTTCAAGGGATACATCCGTCCGGACCACGGAAGGCATCTCTGGAATGAAGGGCCGGGCAATGTACGTCCCGGTTACGGTCTGTATGACCGCGCCCTTGGCATCATGTATATGTGGGGCATTTGGGATATGCTGGAGAAGCAGGACGCCGAAAAGAAATAAAACAAAACGAAAGGGGTTACATTAGAATGAAACTTGTTGATATTAAAAATGGTATCGGACCGGAGTGGGCGGCAAAAGGCTATCAGATGCCGAAATTTGATATGGAAGCCGTTCGCGCAAAGACCCATGATGAGCCTACCTGGCTTCATTTCGGGGCAGGCAACATATTTAGGGCTTTCCCGGCTGCGATTCTGCAGCAGGCGCTGGATTCGGGCCAGTATGACAGAGGCGTTATTGTAGCCGAGGGTTTTGATTTCGAGATTATTGACAAGGCTTACGAGCCTTATGATAACATGAGCCTTCTGGTATGCCTTCAGTCTGACGGTTCGATTCAGAAAAAGGTGATTGCTTCCGTAACCGAGGGCCTTAAGGCAGACCCTCAGTTTAGCGGCGACTGGGCAAGACTCGTGGAGATTTTCTGCAATCCCAGTCTTCAGATGGTTTCCTTTACCATTACGGAAAAGGGGTACGGCGTTGCGCCTGCCGACCTTGAAAAAGGTCTGTCACCGGCTCTGATTATGGGAAAGGTTACGGTTCTTTTATACGAACGTTTTAAAGCCGGAAAACTGCCTCTGACACTGCAGAGTATGGATAACTGCTCCCACAACGGTGACAAGGTGAAATCCGCCGTTATTTCCTATGCTTCCAAATGGGCTGAGCAGGGACTTGTTCCGAAAGAATTTCTGGATTACGTGCAGGATTCTTCCAAGGTTACTTACCCCTGGAGCATGATTGACAAAATCACGCCCCGTCCCGACCCGAAGGTACAGAAAATGCTTGAGGATGACGGTTTTGAAGACAATTATACCATCATTACCGAAAAACGCACCTACACGGCGCCTTTTGTCAACGCGGAAGAGACCGAGTATCTGGTGGTGGAGGATAACTACACCAACGGCCGTCCACCTTTAGAGCTTGGCGGCGCGCTTTATGTTGACCGCGAGACCGTTGACAAGGTGGAGAGAATGAAGGTCTGCACCTGCTTGAACCCTCTGCACACAGCAATGTCCGTTTACGGCTGTATGCTGGGATATGACCTTATCTCCGCTGAGATGGAAGACGAGGATATCAAAGGGCTTATCAAGAAAATGGGCTACATCGAGGCAATGCCGGTGGTGGTTGACCCGGGCGTTCTGAAACCGGCTGATTTTATTGACGCTGTGCTGAACCGCCGTCTGCCTAATCCTTTCATGCCTGATGCGCCTCAGCGTATCGCTACGGATACCAGCCAGAAGCTGTCCATCCGTTTTGGCGAGACCATTAAGGCTTACAAGGAAAGAGGCCTTAATATGGACGAGTTGGTTTTGATTCCGCTTGTACTGGCCGGATATGCCCGTTACATCAGGGGAATAGACGATGAAGGAAAGGCGTTTGAGCCGTCTCCCGACCCGCTTCTTGCAGAGCTTGCGGCAATCGTGGCTCCTTTAGAGGTAAAAGAGGGCGAACAGGACTTCTCCTGCCTGAAAGAACTTTACAGCCGCAAGGACGTGTTTGGCGTTGATTTATACGAGGCCGGCCTTGGCGAGCGTATCGAAGGCATGGTGGCAGAGCTTTACGCAGGCCCCGGCGCGGTGCGTAAAACATTGCATAAGTATGTTTCCGAGAGATAAGATTGTAGTGTAGAGAACCGGTAAGGTTTTCGGTGTTATATGCTCTAAATGATTTCTTAACCGTAATTTTTCTTATGGTTAGTGAAAGCATTTAGAGCATTTTTTATGCAAGGAAATAGAGAAAATAATAAGCACAGCAAAAATTTGGAAGAAAAAAATTCAAAATCTAAAAGTAAAATTCAAAGTTTTCCGCATACTAAAACAGAAAAATGCTGTCACGCAAAAAATGCGTGAACTTTTATTATAAAATAAAGGATGTGGAAACTTGAACTACTTAGATGAATTGAATCGTGACAGGGCCCGGGGATATAAAAGGTTTTTATATGTCTTGCTTGTTATGGGCGTTACTGCCGTGATGATTTCTTTCTATTATTTTATGTGGCTCAGCGTTCCCTCTACCATTATGATAAAGGCGGGGGTGGAGCAGGAATTGGATTTTAAGGTACCGGCCACCGGCGAACTGTATCGGGAGGCAGTGGAGGTCAGCGGCCCGGCAATGACAGCGGCCCGGGCGGAAGAAACCCTTCACATTGATTTGGGACGGCCGGTTACAGTGAAAGCAAATCAGATTGAGCAGTACAAGCTTCAGCTCAGGCTGTTTGGCGTTATCCCCTTAAAAGAAGTAGACGTAGAGGTTATTCAGAATCTGCAGTTAAGACCCGCCGGCATTCCCATAGGTATTTATGTAAAAACCGAAGGCGTGCTGGTGGTAGGAATTGGAGAATTTGAGGGAGAGGACGGACAAAAATTTGCCCCCGGGAAATATATTTTTCAGGTAGGCGATTATATACTGGAAATTAACGATGAAAAGATTAATGAAAAAAAAGAGCTGATAGAGAGAGTAAATCACAGTGACGGGCAGGAGCTGGTGTTTAAAGTGCGGCGTGGGGACGCTCTGATTGAAGTAAAGACCAGACCGGAAATGAATCAAAACGGGGAATATAAACTGGGAGTCTGGGTCAGAGACAATGCTCAGGGAGTGGGGACCATGACCTACATTGACGAACACGGCTGTTTTGGCGCTTTGGGGCATGGCATAAACGACGTGGACACCAGTACATTAATGAGCCTGTCAAAAGGAACGCTTTATCATACGGAAATTATAGGAATCACAAGGGGGGCCAACGGTTCGCCGGGAGAGCTTACCGGTTTTATTGAATACGATGATAAAAATATTATGGGTGAAATCACAGCCAACACGCCGAGGGGGATTTTTGGAATCTGCACGCCGGAGACGGAAACCAATGCCGAGAGCGATTACTATCCATTGGGGCTTAAGCAGGACATTCAAAAAGGCCCGGCTCAGATTATATGCTCCCTGGGAGACGACACACAGATATACAATATAGAAATCACCGATATAAATCTTGAAAACGACAATATCAACAGGGGAATCGTCCTGAAAATCACAGACCCGGAGCTCCTTATGGCGACAGGCGGAATCGTTCAGGGAATGAGCGGCAGCCCGATTATCCAAAACGGCAAACTAATCGGCGCAGTAACCCACGTTCTGGTACAAGACCCCACCAGAGGATACGGGATATTTATTGAAAACATGCTCGTGCATTGAGTCCGGGCAGACGCAGAGCCAGAGGGAAATTTATCAAGCTTGCTTGAATAAATTTCCCTCTGGCTCTGCGTATATCCGGCGAAAGCCGGACATGAGCGAAACGAAGTGAAGCGAATGCTGCCCGTAAAAGGGAGAAGCGAATGCTGCCCGCCAAAGGAGCCAGAGGCTATGAGGGGGGCGAAACCGGGTCAGAACCGTGAAAATTTGTTTGTTGCAAAGAAGACAGATGTACGTTAGAATCTAATCAGTAATCTGATAAAGAAGGCGGACATATACATGCGAAAATGGTTGTGGCGAATAGATTTCAAGATTATTCTAATTATCATTGTACTGGTACTGCCGATGAATATAATTTTTGTAATCAGCGTAAATTACCTCACCAACGAAACACTTCAAAATGAAATCCAGTCAGGAAAAGCACAGACAGATTTGTATATGCAGACATTGGAAAGCAGGATGGAAAATACGGTTTCGTATCTGTTTCGGTGCCGGTATCAGAATCAGGCGTGTATGACAATGCTCAAGCAGCCGCAGGATGTTTATGAATACAATCATGCAAAAAATACTTTCTGGGTAGAGATGAAAAAGGATTTACCATTATTAAATTGTTCGGACGGCTGCTTTTTCTTTATGGACAGGAAGAAAGAATGGGTGTCCTATCCAATGGAGCAGTCAACCAGTTTCATTTATTCATTTGCAGAGACGGATACTCCGGTGAATGAGGGGAAAAGCAACTGGAAGATTATGGAATGGGAGAGGGAGCAGATTCTCTATGGAATATGGACGGATAACAGCGGCGTTCTTTATGGAGCGTGGTTCCGTCTGAGTGATTTTCTGAAAGATATGAGAAATTCACTTCCGTGGGAAAGTGCCCGGATAGAGGTAGTGGATATTTATGCACAGGACTTTGAAAATCCAACAAGGCAGACAGAAATGCTTGGTTTTTCCTCTGAAGCCCAAAATATCAGAGTTAATGTGGAGGTAAGCAGAAGCGAGCTTGTGGCTGGTATTGAAGGGACGAAAAAAATTCTTTCAGTAATGGCAGTGATTTATATTTCGTTGATTCCGGTACTACTGGTAATTCTAAACAGGATATTGATTCGGCCTCTGCGTACTGTTTACAGGGCTCATAAAGAAATACAGGATGGGAATCCGCAGTTCCGTATTGCCTTGAAAGCGAATTCAGCAGAGTACGAACAGGTATTTCAGTCCTTCAATAAAATGGCGGACTCCCTGTACCGGTATAAGATAGAGGCTTATGAACATGAACTTGAGAAACAAAATCTTGAACTAATGAATTTGCAGCTACAGATTCGCCCGCATTTTCTGCTTAATACATTTAATCTGATATATACATTGGTACAAAAGAATGAAGGCAGGGCCGTACAGGAAGTTATTATTTACGTTTCGGAATATTTCCGGTATCTTTTTCGTAACGGTAAAAAGTGGACACTTTTTACAGGAGAGATGGAACTGATTCAAAAATATATTCAGGTCGCTTCAATTCGCTATCAGAACCGGGTACACATGGAGTGTGCGATAGACCCGGAAATTGACTACATTCGTGTTCCGCCACTGCTTATCCATAATTTTGTGGAAAATGCAGTAAAATATGGAATAAAAGAAAAAGAGGATTTGCATATATTTTTTATGGCGGAGTATGATGAGGGCATGGTCACGATTACGATTGCAAATGACGGAAATGAGATGAGCCAGGATATATTGAAACGTAATCAACGTATTTTTAGTGGAGAATATCAGCCTGAGGAAGAAAACCAGCATCTTGGCTTGTACAATTCCTATCGGCGGTTGAAATCAGTATATGGTGAAAGAGCCGGGATTAGTTTGCTTGAAGGAGTGGAAGGTATGACGCAGTTTGTGATTACATTCCCTTATAATCTGGAGGGAGGAAATAGGGATGAAGCTTTTAATTGTAAATGATGAAGCTCTTACTGCAAATACCATGCGTACAGATATTCCATGGAATGACTATGGTATTCACGAAGTGTATACTGCGTATAGCACAGAGGGAGCAAAAAAGCAGATGAAGGAATACCCGGTTGAGATAGTGTTGTGTGATATTGAGATGCCGGGTGAAAACGGGTTGGCTTTTCTGCGCTGGTGTAGAGCACAGGACTATTCGGTGGAGTGTATCTTTCTAACCTGCCATGCTAAATTTGATTATGCGAAAGAAGCGATAGAGCTGGGGTGTCAGGACTATATTGTGATTCCGGCCAAATATGAAGATATTGGGAAGGCTGTGCTTAAGGTAGTAAAGAGGATTCAGGACAGAAAAGAAGAACTACGTGTGTATCAGTATGGGCAGCAGGCAATTTTGAAGGAAGCAAATGACAGTAATTCTATGCTGGCAGAAAAAAGTAATCCGGATGCCCTGGCACAAAAAGCAGTCGAAATGATTATGGAACGGATGGGGGATGAGGAGCTGTCCGTGAATAATCTGGCGGAAATGCTTTATGTTCATCCTGTTTATCTGAACCGGATTTTTAAAGAGAAGACTGGAAAGACAATTAACAAATATATTACAGAGGGAAGAATCCAGAAAGCCGCCGAGCTGATGAAGACCGGAAAGTATACGCTTACTTCTATTGCAGAACAGGTGGGATATAAAAATTATTCAAATTTTAATCTGATGTTTCACAGATATTTCCATTGTACCCCTTCACAATATTTGAAAGAAAGAGGGTAAAATAAATGAGGCAGCCGATAAATGTCGGCTGTCTTTTAGTTTGTTTTTGTAAGGTTTTGGTTGCAAATAAGAATGGTTTTTAAATAGCAGGATTCGTATAATTGAAAAATCAAAAAGAGAATGGCCGTTCTGTAGAAGATACTGATAAAAGAAATCACAAGGCAGGAGGTAAAAGAATGAAAAAAGCAGTAATGGTAATATTGGCTGGGATACTGGTAATAGGCTCATTAGCAGCCTGCGGAACAGATGCTGATACCAATGATGTAAAGAAAAATGCGGCAGCAAATGTAAGTTCGATAGAGGAAGGGGAAGGTAAAGGTGCCAAAAGTGAAAATGCGTCAGACGAAATTGTAGAGATTGTATGGCAATATCCGTCACCGGGGAGTCTTGGCGTAGGATTTCAGGATGTGGAAAATGCGATAAACGAGAAGATGGAAGCGGATATTGGTGTACATGTGACCTTTGAACCGGTGGAACTGATGGAGTCTCAGCAGAAAGCGCTTCTCATGATTACTTCCGGTGAGCAGTTGGATATTGTACTTAGTGCTTTTACAAGCATTGGGCCGCTTGTAAGCAGTAATTCCATTATTCCTCTTACAGAACTTGCTGACAAGTATGGGCAGGACATGGTTGCAGATGGTATTGAATTGTCAAAAGGTTATTATAATGGTGAACTGTATGGAATCCCGCCGATTGAGTCCAAGGGAAGGGCGTATGGATATATTTTGAAAACGGAATATTTGGATAAATACGGAATCGAAGTGGATGAAGATAAATATTATACTTTGGATGATTTGGAGGAGATATTTGAAATTATCAAAGCAGGCGAAGGCGATAATTTTTACTGCTGCATTCCGGCAAATATGACACCGGAACCGGCTGCTAATGGATATGTGGAATATGATAAAATTGGCGGTTCTCTGGCAGATGGCGTTATTATGCTGAATAAAAGTTTTGATAATCTGACGGTAACGAACTTTTTTGAAACCGAAGAGTACAGAGGATATGCAGAAAAGATGTATGAATGGGCGCAGAAAGGTTATATTGCTGCGGATGCTGCCGTTACGACCGAAACAAATGATACATTGATTCCTTCCAGTCATTATCTGGGCAATTTCTACTGGGGTGAGGATTTTGAGAGAGCAATTTATGAAAATACAGCAAAGACGCCTATGACAACATTGAAAATGCTGGACGGTTACGTAGTAAACGGAGGCGGTGCCGGTTGCCAGTGGAGTATTTCCGCAAACTGCGAGTATCCGGACAAAGCCATGCAGGCGCTTAATTACCTGTATCACAATTATGATGTAAATATGTTGGTTCAGTATGGCCTGGAGGGAGTATCCTACGAGATTTCAGAGGAAACAGAGGACGGCATTCAGATTAAATATCTGGCGGAAGATACGGCAAGCCTTCCCTACTTTAATCCCTATGGACTATGGGGGAATCAGTTTAACTATCCGGCGGTATACCCGCTTGAACCGGGACTTGGAAAAGAAAAACATAAATTTTCAGAGGGGATTCCCAAAGAGCGTTATTCAGCGGCAATGGGGTATAATTTTAATCAGGAGCCGGTTTCTTCACAGATAGCTGCAGTAGAAACCGTCATTGCACAGTATACGCCGTCGCTTAACTGTGGCGCGCTGGACCCTGCGAAAGCACTTCCGGAATTTATCGAGTCTTTGAAAGCAGCCGGGATTGATACTATTATTGAAGAAAATCAACGCCAGCTTGACGAGTGGGCTGCATCAAACAAATAATTTATATACAGGGGCTGTGTAAGGCAGCCCTTTCTCTTGAGAGGAAATTGCAATGAATAAAAAAAGCATGAATTGGAAAAGAATATTACCCTTTTATCTGATGGTGCTGCCGGGAACGATTTATATGTTGGTTGATAAATATATTCCCATGTTTGGAATTATAATCGCTTTTAAAAAGCTGGATGTGAGAAAGGGGATTTTGAACAGTCCATGGTGTGGGTTTAAGAATTTTGAATTTCTGTTTCAATCCAAAGATGCCTGGACAATTACAAGAAATACGATATTTTATAATTTGTTATTCTTTGTTACTGGAATTGCTGTGGCAATCATATTTGCTATATTACTCAATGAAATAACAAGCAAAAAGGCTTCAAAGACTTATCAGACAGTGACACTTTTGCCGTACCTTATGAGTTGGGTTGTAATCGGATATCTTGCATACGCCTACCTTTCAGCAGATACAGGGCTGATAAACAAATCTATCCTGGAACCTGTGGGGAAAGAGGGGATTAACTGGTATCAGGAAGCAAAATACTGGCCGTTTATTTTGACATTTTTCAATTTGTGGAAATCTGTCGGCTATACAATGATTATTTTTCTTTCAAGCATTGTAGGCATCAGTCAGGACTATTTTGAGGCTGCAAGGCTTGACGGGGCGACGAAGCTGCAACAAATACGCTACATAACACTGCCTTTACTGAAACCGACAATCATTACGCTGATGATTATTATGGTGGGGCAAATTTTCCGTTCAGATTTTGGATTGTTTTATCAGGTGCCGCGAAACAGTGGTTCATTGTACGCAGCCACACGTACCTTAGATGTATATGTTTATCAGGCGCTTTTGAAGTACAGTGACTATGCTATGTCCTCGGCAGCAAGCTTTTATCAGTCGGTAGTTGGTTTGATTCTGATTTTAGTTGTCAATAAAGTAATTAAAAAGACCAGCCCGGACAGCGCATTATTTTAGAGGGGAGGAGAAAAATCATGAAATCAAAAGAATATCGGACGGTGCAGGTGATTGCACATATTTTTTGTATTCTTCTGACGCTTTCAGCATTGATGCCTTTCGTATTACTGATTATTTCGTCTTTTACGGACAACGAATGGGCCAGTGTTTACGGATATTCTTACTTCCCGAAAAAATGGAGTCTGGAAGCCTACCGCTATATTGCGTATCAGTGGAATGAAATCGGCCATGCTTATCTTATGTCTTTTGTAGTAACCGGGCTTGGTACGTTGCTGAGCATTTTTATAACCACTACGTTTGCCTATGGGATAAATAACCCTCAGATACCGGGGATGCGCATACTGAATAAAGCGCTGGTTTTTACCATGCTTTTTAATGGAGGTCTGGTGGCAACTTACTATAGCTATGTGAATATTTTTCATGTAAAAAATACCTTGTCAGCAGTTCTGGTTCCGACGCTGGTGATGAGTGCATTTAATGTGATTCTTGTTCGCAACTATTACAGAAGCAGCATTCCTGAAAGTCTGATAGAAGCGGCAAGAATTGACGGGGCGGGGGAATTCACCATATTCTGGAAGATAGTTTTTCCGCTCAGCCGGCCGATTGTCGCTACCATTGGACTTATGACAGCTCTGTCCTATTGGAATGACTGGCAAAATGGTTTTTATTATTTGAGTGAGCGTGGTGGTAAGAGATATTATACAATACAGGTTCTCTTGAATACGATTAATGAAAATATTCAGGTATTAGTGCAGAATGCTTCAAAAGCGGCATCTATCGGTGCGAAGGTTTCTGACCTGCCATCAACAACAATTCGCATGGCGATTGCCGTGATTGGAATTTTGCCGGTTATTGCGGTATATCCATTTTTTCAGAAATATTTTGTAAAGGGAATTACCCTTGGCGGTGTAAAGGAGTAAATATATGTTGACTGTAAAACAGTATGAGATGGCTGAACTTTCATTTTGCGGGCCGGTGCCGGGGAAAAACGAGGCACAGGTTGATTTTGGGGCAGTGTTTACACAGGAAAATAGCAGTATAAAAGTGAATGGATTTTATGCCGGAGAAGGAGTGTATAAGGTGCGCTATTTTCCAGAAAGAGCAGGTATATGCAACTATGAAATATGGGGCTTGACAGAAGATAAGGGACAAATAGAGATATTGCCGCATGGAAAAGAAAGTAGAGGAATTATACGTGCGGTAGGGACGCATTTCGAGGATGAAACAGGGAAGTTATTTCATCCTTTTGGAACGACCGTATACGCGATGATTCATCAGGACAGGGAACTGATTCAAAAGACATATCAGACGCTTGAAAAAACAAAATTTAATAAAATCAGAATCTGCATATTTCCTAAACATTTTATATACAACGAATGTGAACCGGCACTTTTTCCTTTTGAAAAGGATGAAAATGAATGGGAAACACAACGGCCCTGTTTTCTATTTTGGGATGCTTTGGATGAACATATCGTACGGTTGGGGAAAATGGGGATTGAAGTGGATTTGATTTTGTTTCATCCTTATGACAAATGGGGATTTGCAAGGATGCTACAGGAAAAAAATCTGATTTATCTGGATTATGCAATCAGAAGGCTTGCCGCCTATCCGAATATCTGGTGGAGTCTGGCGAATGAATATGAAGTTTCAGGGGCAAAATCTTTAGAAGACTGGCATGAAATTGAAAATTTTGTAGCTGAGCATGACCCATGGAAACATTTGCTTTCCTGCCACAACATCGGGAATTTATATGAACCGTCCAGGAAAAATATCACTCATATTTCCGCACAGACAAAGCTGTTTACGAGAGTGGATACATGGAGAAAAAGATATCGAAAGCCGGTAATTATTGATGAATGTCTCTATGAAGGAAACCTGAAAGAACTGTGGGGGTCTATATCTGGCAGGGAATTAACCAGAAGGTTCTGGCGGACAGTATTAAGCGGTGGTTACTGTACCCATGGCGAGACATTTTATGACCTGGAGGATATTATCTGGTGGTCAAAAGGCGGTATTTTAAAAGGGGAAAGCCCTGAAAGGATAGGATTCTGCAAAGGAATTATCGAGAGCTTGCCCGGACATATTCACAGGGAGTGTGGTACAGAAGACAAAATGTTGGAGTTAGTCGGAAAAAGTGCTGAGGAGATAGATGCGATTGCCCGAAATTATAAGAATAAAAATGCTGTGGAAGCAGAAGGAGAAAGCCATATCCTGCGCTCATTCGCATCACTTGGAGAAGAAGCAATTCTTCTTGCGGCGGAGGATTACGACTATAAGGGACATATTGCTGATAAATGTTTTTTACATTATCATAATTTCAGAACGCCGGCAATAGATGAATTTGATTTGCCAAAAGACAGACAGTATCGCATCCGGGTGATTGATACATGGGAGATGACTGATACAGTGGTGGAGGAAAATGCTTCAGGAAAGATTGTAGTGGCTCTACCGGGACGGGAGGATATACTTGTGTTGGCGGAGCAGATATAGAAGAGTATAATCAGAAACCAGAGAATAAACGGGCAGGAAATCAAAGACATGATTCCTGCCCGCCAAAGGTAAAGCCGAACAAAGTAAATTTACAAATACTTATCCAGCTCCCTCTCGCACACCGCATTTTTCTTCACCCGCGGCCTTTCTATCACCTTTCCCTTAGCAACCACATACCTCAAATTCCGAAGCGTTTTGAGATTTTGCAAAGGATTTTCGTCCGTCACAATAAAATCAGCCGTTTTTCCTTTCTCAATCGTCCCCGTTTTATCCGATATTCCGAGAATTTCAGCATTTTTGCGGGTAGCGGTATAAATCGCAAAATCCGGCGATACCTCGCAGTATTTGGTAAAATAAACCAGTTCCCGCCACATATCGTAATGAGTAATGAAAGGGCATCCCGAATCGGTTCCAAGACCGACGGGAATGTGGTTTTCAAGGCAGGCCCTGGCACAGTCAATAATCCCCTGAAAAACAATATTTCCATTCTTTTTTCCGATTTCCCCACAGTGGCTGACTGACAAATCAAATATGGCGTAAGGCAGGGCAGGCGAAAGGGTGCAGATGAGCGCGGCGTTTTTTTCTTTGAAAAGCTGTATCATCTCATCGTCAGGCCTGGCGCCGTGTTCAATGGTGTCCACTCCGTTTTTCAGGGCTTCCCGCACGCCCTCAGGACTCTCCACATGTGCGGCAACCGGATAACCAAGCTCATGGGCCCGATTACATGCGGCGTTTATGATGTCCGGTTTCATCCGAAGAACGCCGGGTTCGCCTTCGGCGGATGCGTCCATGACCCCGCCGGTAATCATCAGTTTGATAAGGTCAGGATGCGTTCCGGCAATTTTGTCCACATCATGGGCCGCTTCGTCAGGGCTTTTGGCCTCGGTGGCAAGGGAGCCGGCAAAATGACCTCCGGGAACGGAGATGGCAGTATTGGCCACGAAAAGGTCAGGCCCTTCGAGTTTCCCGGCGCGGATTTTGTCACGGATTTGGCTGTCCAAATCCATGATTCCGCCCACAGTGCGAAGGGTGGTCACGCCGCTGTAAAGCTGTGTTCTGGCAAGATTCGCCTGCATTTTGGTCAGTATCTTTAAGACAAATTTATACTTGCTTAAGGTTTCAAATAATTTCTTATAGTCCACCGGTTTTGCGTTTTCCTTTGGGGGCTTGCCGGAGGAGGCAAGATGGGCATGCAGGTTGATAAGGCCCGGAAGAAGGAACTTTCCGTTCAAATCAATTATCCGGCAGTCTGACGGTATTTCTGAACTCTCCGGCTGAACGGACAGGATTCTGTCGTCCCCTGTTATCAGGGTATAATTTGTCAGGACAGTCATATGGCTGTTCTCATCGAGATTTCCGGTTAAAATATTTCCGTGTGTAAATGCGTATTTCATTGTATGCTCCCGTCTGTGTGTTTTCATTTTATTTTTCAGGTGTTGACAAATTCCGTTCTGCAAGCGGAAAAAGTATGATATCATTATAGAAAATTTAAACGGATAATTCAATCATTTGCTGCGAAAGTGTCAGAGCACAGAAAGGAAAAAGAAAACTATGGATAAAAAAACATACTCCATGATAGAAGATTATATGCTTTCCTGCATGAAGGACAGCGCCCATGACAAGGAGCATATTTACAGGGTTTTGTATAATGCGCTGGAAATTGCCCGCGCGGTTACCGAAGCCGGAAGCGGGCAGCCGGAGCAGTCACAAGAGCAGAGGAATCAAAGCAGAGAGCAGTCACAAGAGCAGAGGAATCAAAGCAGAGAGCAGTCACAAGAGCAGAGGAATCAAAGCAGAGAGCAGTCACAAGAGCAGAGGAATCAAAGCAGAGAGCAGTCACAAGAGCAGAGGAATCAAAGCAGAGAGCAGTCACAAGAGCAGAGGA
>OFFW01000463.1_pt1 | contig 29866 bp, 26 predicted proteins | sample 1521501 | NCBI WGS metagenome assembly OFFW01 (sample SAMEA3504107, study PRJEB24116) | mouse gut metagenome | biome: mouse gut; feature: mouse-associated habitat; material: faeces | place: Denmark | collected 2011
AGTTTTAGCACATATATTTCAAAGGCGGCGAGCAGTTAGCTTGCCGCTTTTTCTAACGCAGATTTGCGTTTCTCCACATAAAAAACATATTCAATTCAAAGTAGATTCAAGTTAGGACGGTATTCTTTAACTGTACCCGGAAAAGGTAACAAAAAAACCGTTGTTCACAGAAAGGAGATTCTACTATGAAAAAATGTTTACCCATCATCTTTGCCGCCCTCTTAATGGTAAGTGCGCTAACAGGGTGCGCAAGCCAAACAGGTTTGGCTCAACGAAATTCTTCACCCGAACAAAACAATTCTACTGCACCGGGTGGCGAAACATCTATTAGCCAACCTGTAGCGTCAACAACCGGGGCTTCAAGCCCGACCATTTCCCCTAATACGTCTGCTGCATATGAAAAACTGATTGCATACAAGACCGAGGGCTACGGGCAGCAGAGCATAGCCGATTTTAACACAACACTTGCTTCAACGCCCGATGAATTGACAGAGTTCCTTGCCGCAGTAGCTGATGTAATAAGCACCATATCCCCCAGTGACGAAAACTACGGCTTTTTCACAACCACGATAACCTTTTCCTCCCATGAATTATACTGCGAGCATATGGGGGAAGAAGTTACATTTTTTATGCCGCTTTCTAAACAAAGCAGTCCATGCGACTATTTGGACGATGAGGGAGAAACGGTATATGATTTTACCTGTTTCGTTGAGGCGAATGTTGCTTACTCCATTAACGCCCCGAAACTTGTATCAGTAGCAGAGCGAGATAAGGCGTTGCTGACATTCAAAGAGGGAATGCAAAATTACTTGAATGGTCTAAGTGAAGAAGAAATTGTAGGTAGTGATATTAAAAAAATGCTTAAGACCAAGTCCGCTGAACTTGCAGATAGTTTGTCTACCGAAAATATGAAACTATCGCCTTGTGACGTTTATATGATTGAAATTATGACGGTCATTGATTTGTAAAAAAATCCTGTCTTTTAAAACGGGATATTCTGAACAGTCTGCTATGGATAGCTGCTTTAAAAAGCAGGACAAGCCGACCATATTTCTTGTGTTGGGAAAGGAAGTGATAGTTGACAATGAACAGTTGGCAACTGCATTATCAAGATTGCCGCAATTAAGGCGGGAAGTCTTGCTGCTTTATTACTTTGTCGGTTATCGTGATACAACATCAATTAAATGCCGGGATGTTTCGGGCGATTTGATTCTTTATGTATTCTGAAATGAGTCATTCATCTTGACAAACAGGTTACCTGTCAATAAAGGTATAAATATATACAGGTTTATGTTATGATTACAAAGAATAAAGCTGCTTGTATTGGCTTATGCAAGGCAGTTGTGGGTATCAGAGTTCTTGAAAGGACAATTACAATTTTGCAGGTAAGAAATGCAGCCATAGATGTATAAAGCTTTCAGGACAAAATAAGGGAGCCGGAAAGGAAGGACGGATTATGAATTATACATTATCCGTTTACAGTGTCAGTGCATTTAAAGAGTTTCTGTTGCCTGCCATTGATAATGCTGACAGTGCTGTGGTAGTCAGTAAGTCGGTGTTTGCGCTGGAACAGGAGCTCACGCTTTGGTTAGAGGTGCTGGATGGGCAGTGGTATATTAAAAATAAGGATATTTCAATTGCATACAGAGTATCCAGGGAAAAATATATGGGACAGCCTCTTTATGACGGCGATCTTTTGGCTATTACTCTATGTGAGGGTCAGATTTTAAATATAATTGTAAAAGTGATTAAGGATGCCTTTTTGGTATATAAGAAGTATGATATCAAGGGCATGGATACTCTATCCATTGGCAGAAATCCAGAGTGTGATATCAGGTACGACATTCATAACCTGATTTCAGGAAAGCATGGGCTTATCCACAAAAGCGGTGGTCAATATATTGTGGAAGACACCAGTATGAATGGAATTTTTATAAATTCCATGCGATTGGCAGGAGCATGGCAGTTAGCTTTTGGAGACTGCATTGATATTTTCGGACTGCGGATGGTGTTTTTAGGTGATGTACTGGCGGTAAATGACGCTCTTGCGGGGGTGGAAATAAAGGCGGGGATACTTCCTTTATACCAGGGCAGCAGTGAAGCGGAGAATGGAGAAGCATTTGGCGGAGAGGAAGATGCCGGAAGTGAAAAGAATAAAAAAGGGGAAGATAGAAAGTCCCGGTATTTCAGGCGTTCCCCCAGAAAGATTTATAAGCTGGAGAAGGATGTAGTGGAAATTGAGGAACTGCCTTGTGCCAGGGAAAGAGACAGGCAGCTTTTTACCATAACGGCAGCTCCTTTTTTAGCTGTGGCACTGACTATAATTTTCGGATGCAGTCTGGCTTTTGGCGGTGCCGGATTAAACAGTGGAAGCAGTGCATTGGCGTATGTGGGGCTGGGCATGACAGGAGGTGCATCGGCGGCCGGGTTAATATGGTTTTTTGTTAATATTTTTTGTGGTCGGAAAAAAAGAAAGGAAGAGGAAAACCAAAGGCTGGAGATTTACGGAAATTATCTGTCAGAATGCGCGGAGAGAATAGAAGCTAAATATGAGAAAAATCTTGCGGCTCTCAGGGAGATGTATCCTTCCTCGGAGGAGTGTTGCCGGTATACGGAGTGCTCTACCTCCTTGTGGAACAGAAACGACAGCCATGAAGATGTATTGTTTGAGCGTCTGGGGATTGGGGATATTCCATCTCCGGTCAGGGTGGTTATACCGGAAGAAAAATTTACCCTGCAGGATGATATATTTGCTGAAAAGAGAAAGCTGATAAAAGAAAAGTGGCAGATGATAAAGCAGGCTCCGGTAGGAGCAGATTTGCTAAAATACAGGCTGATAGGCATGATTGGCGGAGAAAGAAAGCAAGGAGCCATAGAGGTCATGTATGCGGCGGCAGTCCAGATTGCAGCCAACAATTGTTATACAGATGTAAAAATGGCGTTTATCTATGATGAAAAAAACTATGATGACAGTCAGGTGTGGCGGTTTGCAAAGTGGCTTCCCCATGTGTGGTCAGAGGATAAAAAGATAAGATATGTGGCAAAGGATAAAACAGAGGCAGGTGAGGTCTTTTATGCCCTTGCAGAGGTGTTCCGGCTTAGAAAGGAAAATCCAGTAAAGAGCGTCAGGAGGCTTCCCAAGCCGTACTATGTGCTTTTTATCGCGGACCCGGAGCTTTTAGAAGGAGAATTGATATCACAATATCTGTTAGAGCCTGAGGAGGAATATGGCGTTACCACACTGCTGCTTGCGGAAAGTTATGAAAAACTCCCCAATGCCTGTGAATATTTGATTCAAAAGGATTCTGATTTTTCAGGAATCTATTGTATGAATGGCGATGATTCTCAAAGGCAGGAGGTTTTGTTTGATGCTGTGGCTGAAGTATCTTTAGAAGAGCTTGGGAGAAGGTTGTCAACCACCAAAGTAAGTGAGACGGAGGTGGGGCAAAGACTGCCAGATACGTTGGACTTTTTTGAAATGTATGGGGCAAACCGGATGGAGGAGTTCAACATTCTGGACAGATGGCGGAAGAACAGAACCTATGAAAGTATGAAGGTGTTAATAGGGAAAAAGGCAGGTGGCAAGGATTGTTACCTGGATGTGCATGAAAAATATCATGGCCCTCACGGGTTGGTAGCGGGAACAACGGGAGCGGGAAAATCAGAATTTTTGCAGACCTTCATTTTGTCCCTGGCGATGAATTTCAGCCCGGAGGATGTAAGCTTTTTCCTGATTGATTTTAAAGGTGGGGGCATGGCGGATTTGTTTAAGGGACTGCCCCATCTGGCTGGACAGATTTCTAATCTTTCCGGCAGCCAGGTGCACCGGGCCATGATTTCCATTAAAAGTGAAAACATGCGCAGGCAGCGTATTTATAGTGAATATGGAGTAAACCACATTAATTTATATACTAAATTATACAAAAACAAAGAGGCGGCGCATCCTTTGCCCCATTTGTTTATCATTATTGATGAGTTTGCGGAGCTGAAACGGGAGGAACCGGAATTTATCCGGGAACTAATCAGTGTGGCGCAGGTAGGGCGGAGCCTGGGTATGCATTTAATCCTGGCAACCCAGAAGCCAGGGGGAATTGTTGATGATAATATCAGGAGCAATTCCCGGTTTAAGGTTTGTTTGCGTGTGCAGGACGGACAGGACAGCAGGGAAATCCTCCATAAGCCGGATGCTGCATATATCACTCGAACCGGCCGCTGTTTTTTGCAAGTGGGAAATGATGAATTGTATGAGCCTTTTCAGGCAGGGTACAGCGGAGCGGCTTATGATGAGGATAGAAATCCGGAAGGAGCCCGCATTGCAAAGATGTTTTCCAACACGGGAAGGGAAGAATTGATTGGAAGATATGCCGGGGTAAAACAAAAAAAGGCAGGGCAGAATCAATCAGGAGTTAAGGTAAGGACCCAGCTTAAAACGGTGGTGGAGTATTTGGCTCAGACGGCAAAAGAGGCAGGGATTCATTACCGCTTACCGTTTTGGCTTCCCGTGCTGCCTGCGGAGCTGTATTTAGATGAGCTGGAAGGATTTAGACAGCAGTCGTACGCAGACGGCAGATGGCAGGACAAAAGTCCCGGCAAGCGCCCGGCCGGAGAGATTAGCGGTTATATAGGGCTTTGTGATGATCCGGCAAATCAAAAGCAGATGCCTCTTGTGATTGACCTTGCTGCCAGAGGACATTTGGCAGTTTGCGGTACTTATGGCAGTGGGAAGAGTATATTTTTACAGACTTTTATGTATTCCCTGATTTGCAGATATACACCGGAAGAGGTTAATATTTATGCTGTTGACTATGGCAGCCGGATGCTGGCAGCATTTTCGAAAGCGCCCCATGTGGGTGGAGTGATTTTTGAATATGAATCCGACAGGCTGGAGAAGTTTGTTTTTCTCCTGCTGGATATGATTAAAGAGCGGAAAAACTTGTTTTCCGGAGGTAACTATGGAGAATATGTAAAAGCCAGAGGAACTTTGCCGGCAATCGTGCTTGTAATAGATAATTTGGGCGGATTCAGGAGTAAGACGGAGGGGAAATATGATGATTTCCTGATTCGGATTTCCAAGGAAGGCACAGGGTATGGTATTTTTCTTGTGCTTTCTGCCGCAGGCTTTGGTTCTGCGGAAATTCCATCCGGTATTGGGGACCATTTCAAGGAGGTTCTTTCCCTTCAGATGGGCGGAAAATTCCAGTATGCGGAGGTAATGCGAACCATACATATGGAAGTTGTGCCTGAAGAAAATGTTAAAGGGCGCGGAATTGCAAGGGTGGGAGAAACGCTGTTGGAATTTCAGACAGCATTGCCGCTTAGGGCAGAAAATGACTTTAAGCGGTTGGAAAAAATTGAGAAGCTGGCGGAAGAAATGGGAAACGCCTATGAGGGAATTGAAGCAAAGGTCATTCCGGAAATCCCGAAAAATTTTGTTTGGGAAAATTTTGCTCACCGGAGGCAGGTGCAGAAAATTCAGCAGGATGAGGACAGCCTTCCTATTGGATTAGATACTCAAAAGGCAGAGGTATACAGTATAGATTTATCTCAGGTTTACTGTTATTTGATTAGCGGTAAGTCAGGCTCGGGGAAAACTAACATGATGAAGGTATTGATGGCTTCCGCTGCGTTGAAGAAAGGCAGAATCGTGACCATTGATTTTGGGAGAGAGCTGAAAGCAGTGTGTCAAAGCCTTGGGGGAACTTATCTTTCAGAGGACAGGGAGCTTTATCGTTACCTGAAAGAAGAGTTGATTCCGGTGTTCAGGCGGAGAAATGAAGAGAGGCGGACTGCACCGAAGGAAGGAGAAAAGGAAGAAAAAATTTTTCTTTTTGTTGCAGACTGGCTTGAATTTGTAAAACACATTTATTCGCCGGCAGAAGGCGTGGGGGAAATGAAGGCGGTTATTGAAAACTTTTTAGAGAAGGGAAGGTCTCATAATATTTTCTGGTTTGGCATTCTTAAGACGGACGACCGAAACAGGATTTTGGGGCGAAGGGCATACGATTTATTTGTCAAATACAGGCAGGGGATTCATTTTGGCGGCAGAGTTTCCGAGCAGAGGCTGTTGGATTTCGACCATGTGCCCTATATGGAACAGGCAAGGGCAGAAAAGCCGGGAATTGGAATGCTGCCCTGTTCAGAAGAAGAAACGGTAAGGAAGGTGGCGGTTCCTTTCTATAAGGAGTGACCGTGGGGAAATGAAATGATATCAATGTTCATATATGACAGGATAGAAAAAGAACTCCACAGGCTGAAAGCTGCGGCGGACTATCAGGCAGCTTATTTAAGTGACGAGTATTGGAATATTTTGCTTGCCAAAACGCTGAAGGAAGCAGCGAAAAAGGAAGAAAATATACAGGTGCTTAACACAGCATGCATGGATATTACAGGGGATGGGGATATTGCATGTGTGGAGGAATTCAGGAAAAAGTACAGGGAGATGTTTCTGCTGCTGATTGCTGATACCAGCATTTCTCCAATGAGCTACGTAAGGCCCGGAATTATGGCATCTTCCCTGCTGCTGCGTCCGCAGGCGGGATATCCATGCGATGACGAGGATATTGACAGGGTAATGAGAGAATTTTTGGAGGCATATCTGGAACAGCTTGAAACCGGACAGAAAAGCTTTGTAATCGAATCCAGGGAGGGAAAACTCCATATACCCTTTGAAAAAATTTATTATTTTGAGGCAAGGGAAAAAAAGCTGTATTTACAGACGGATACGGAAGAATATGGGTTTTATGGAACGATTGATAAGCTGGAAGAGGAGCTGCCGCCCCATTTTATGAGGTGCCACAGAAGCTTTATTGTTAATATCAGAAAGATTGAAAAGGTAGTGCTTTCTCAAAATATTATTTATCTTACACAGGACAGGGATGTCCCCCTTTCGCGAAGCTATAAGGCGGCATTAAAGGAGTTAGGAAAATGAGCAATGTGCAGGAATATGATAGCAGACTTGAGATGGAAAGAAGATATTGTTTTACGGAACAGGAGTTTCTGATTCTTGCCAGCAGCCTGGGTATCCGGAGTCTGTATGGCTTTAAACCGAAGGAGCCTTTAAAGACAGATGATAAAGAATTATACCAGCAGCTTTTCAGGATGACCAAGAAAGGATTTCTGAATGTTTCCGGGGAGGGCTACCTGGTAACTCCTGGAATCCGGGAATTATTTTATCATTTAAAGAAGTCCGACAGTGTAATCACGATTTGTGACGTGGATGATAGTTTTCCCGAAAAGTGCATTTATGCCGGGCAAAAGTTTGTGTTGATTGAACCCGGGGGGCTTAAGGGAAAATATTTTAAGTGCACCTATGACAGGCCGGATAAGCTCAGAGAAATGCTTTGCGAAAATGGAATTTTATTTTTCAGAAATGTGACGGATGATATTCTTTATGACGTTTCTCCTATAGAAAATATTCTTCCGGAGGACAGGGCGCTGATGCAGCTTGCCTGGGATGTGTGGGAGAACAGTGGCATGGAAGTAAGGGAAGAGATGAGGGTGCATAACGTGCGTACTATCCTGGAAAAGCGGGATATTCTGCGTGACGCGCTGGAAAAGAGGATGTTTCTGGCAGAACGAGAAATAGATGATGTTATCTTAATTCAGGAAGAGAAATCAATACAGCTTTTCCATTATTCCAGGCAGCTTTTTCTGGAATTTTTGGAAGAATGGATGGAGGAGGGAAGCCGGGAATGATTATGGTGGACGTGTATGTGCCGGCAATGGACAGGGAGTATGATTTTGGACTGAATCCAAATGTGAAGGTATGCGAGATTATAGAAGAGATAAGTGGAATGATTGCAGGAAAAGAACATTCGGAAATTGTGGGTGATAAAAAAAAGCTGATACTTTGTGACAGAAGGGACGGCAGGATACTGGATGGGGATAAAACCTTAAGTGAGAGCCGGATACAGACGGGAAGCAGCCTGCTTCTTGTGTAGAAAAGGAGAACATAATGTTTCAGGTAACGATAGGACAGCTTCAATATGAGTGCAGCCGGATAGAAGGTCAGGTGAGGACGCTTTATTCTCTGGCGGAAGAACTGGAAAAAGTCATGCAGGCAGCGGCGCTCATGCCCGGCATGGAGGAGATTGTTGTCCGCCTTGGAAAAGAGCTTGCGCAGGTGCGAAAGGAAGAAGTCGTTCTTCGGCAGATGCTGCAGGCGCTGGATAAGATACTTTTAAATTATGCAGGCTGTGAAGACAGGATACTTAATGAGTTTGAGCAGAATGTTTATTTTTTCAAGCCAAGGGATGTCGGGGTTTTTCAGATTCCCAAGGTAAGCGATTTGATTAAATAATGTGGTTCATCGACGGCTTTGTACCTGCGGCATAAGGTTTGCAGGCTGTAAGAAAGGCATGAGAATAGAATGGATAAGCGTGAAATTGCAGTGGATACGGACATGATGCATAATAGTGTCAGAGACTTGCAGGATGCATTGGATAAAATGAAAGCAGAGATTGAAAGTCTGTTTTTGGAGATAGAGGAATTCACCGGCATGTGGGACGGACCTGTTCACAAGGATTTTTTGAAGCAGATTTGGCAGGATAAACAGAAAATGAAGGAATTTGAAAACGCGGCAGAAAGACTGGTGGAATATATGGAATATGCGGAGAAAGAATACCAGTCCTGTGAAAATGCAGTTTCTTCTATTGTCCATACGATTCAGATTGAATTGATATCAGAGAAGGCTTAAAACAGGAGGATGGGTAAAGTGGATGTAAAAGTATCTCCTCTGGAGTTAAAGGAAAAGGCAGAAAAAGTACAGGAAAGTATCGAAGGGGTTATAAATACTTTTGAAGCATTTGGTGAAATGGTTTCCGGGTCAGATTATTACTGGGCGGGGGAGGCAGGCAGATATTACCGTACCCTGTATGCAGAAGAGACCAGGGAAATGGAAGAAATATTAAAAAGGCTGGAGGACTATCCGGGGGAAATTCTGCGGATAGCCGGATTGTTCTGGAATGAAGGAAAGGATTTGGGAGAAGAGGCACTGCCGGGAGATGTGCTTTTATAAGACCATATGTATGCGTTATGTCTTATGTCCCCGAGAGAAGAAGGGAGGAAAATAAATGGCAGCAGAAAAGGACAATGGAACAGATTATTATTATGCGCTGGCCCAGGCCGACAGGACAGAGGAGATTGCGGCAGCCCTGAAAAATATTTCTGACAGGCAGTTAAGCGGCATCCTGCAGAACCTGTCTAAAGGCTGGAAGGGAGAAAATGCACTTGCCTATTTAAGTAAGGGTGCAAAGCTTCAGAGCAGAATCAGCGCATCTTCTGACTGCCTTTGCGGGATTGCAGAGGATATGCAGAAGGTGATAAAGAAGATTTACGGGACAACTTGAGGGGGGAACTGGTTTGTATGTGGCATCGAAAGAAAACAGAACAATGGGAGAACAGATGGGAAATACTTAAGGAACTGTCAGAGGAGAATCCGGTATCTGAGGACGAAAAAACGCTTCTTTTGCCCAAAGATGATGCGGAAGGGACAAGGATGATGTGGACAGGGGCAACAAGACAGTATACGCTGCATCTGACAGATATTAAAAATCCGGGAAGGATATTTAAGGCGCCCATTGGGGAAGGCGTTGTTATCGGCAGAAAGGCCGGGGAGGCGGATATTGTGATTGATTATGAAAAGTCTGTGTCTGCAAGGCACTGCCGGATTTTTGAAAGGAATAGAAAGTTTTATGTGGTAGACCTGCAGTCCTCAAACGGAAGCCTTTTAAATGGAATCCGCTTTGAAGAAGAGAGGGAAGTCTGCTCAGGGAATCTGTTAACACTGGGGAGACTGGAATTGAAAATACAGATACGATAATTGAATATGGAGAGGGAAGATATAGAAAAAAGTATTGACAGCAATACTGATGCGAACTTCTATCCTGGCGTACTGGCAGACTGATATGATTGGGACGATAGCGTGGAGCAGGACGACAACGCAGCGATGGAGTGGTATAAGAAACCGGCGATTTGAAAGCAAACCGCCGGTTTTTTCTGTCGGTAAAAAGACGTGAGGCTCATTCTGCCACACCCGATTTGTCCGTTTTAGAAAATTTGATTTGCTGGATGCCGGGTAGTGAAAAACAGGTTGTTTATCCATATAAACAGGTTGTCTGTCGGGAAAATAAGAAATTAAGGTTAGCTATGATATGATAATTAAAGCTTTTTCAAACATTTCATGGAAAAAGCATGGATGAGGATATTACTTTACAATACAAGGAGAGCATGTTATGAAAAAGAGAATTATTGCGGGTATGCTGGGGCTGTTATTAGGAATGTGCTTGATTGCCTGCGGAGCAAAAGAGAAATACGCAGAGGAAGCCGGAGTGGAAAGTACAGAGTCTGAATTAAATCAGGAAGAAAGCCCGGAATCAGAAGAAGCCGCAGCAGAAGTAAATCCTGAGACAGAAGAATCAGAAGAAGCTGCAGCAGAAGTAAATCCTGAGACAGAAAAAGCAGAAGAGACAGAAGAAGAGACAGAGGAGACAGCGGAGGTTGATGATACAGAAGAGGAATTATTAACAGAAGCATGGAATCCGCAGGATTATGATTCGGATAATCTTTCAATTATATTTGGAAGTTATGAGCAGGACAATAATTTGGATAATGGTGCGGAACCTTTAGAGTGGAACGTAATCAAGGAAGAAGATGGAAAGGTTTTGCTTATCTGCAAATATGGAATCGAAGTAATGCAGTATCATACATCAGAGGATGATGTGACATGGGAGACTTGCTCATTAAGGCAATGGCTGAACCATGATTTTATAGATACGGCATTCGATGATGAGAAAGAGGATATCCAATTAAGCCTTTTGGAAAATAAAGACGGTATCCTGTCTAAGGGTGGAAATGCTACGCAGGATTATGTATTTCTGCTGAGTGAAGAAGAATTTAATGAAAATATGGAATTTGGTGCGAAAGCGCAATTGTCGGAATATGCGAGCAAAAAGGGAGACAGGGTATATATAGAAGGCAAAGCGCTTGCGAGAACATGGCTGAGGACGCCCGGAGCAGCCCAGAATGCTACAGCAGTTATAGATATACATGGGCATCTTGAAAGGGAAGGGGACTATAACTGCATGGCTTTAAATGCCGTACGCCCTGTTATGTGGGTGACAAAAACCCCGGAGATTGAGGCTCAAATGGCGGCATCCAGGGAATTGCCGATTGGTTCTTATGTAACTTTGGGGTATTATGAGCAGAATACCAATCTGGACGGTTTAGAACCTATAGAGTGGCAGGTACTTGACAGAAAAGATGGAAAAGCGCTATTAATCAGCAGATATATACTTGACAGCTACACTTGCAATGAAAGCAAAGAAATTCAAAAAGTAAGAGACTGGCTGAATAATGACTTTTATAATACGGCTTTTGACGGGGAGAAAGAATATATTGTTGAGACAGCTCTGGAATATGGTGGTTTTTCAAAGCAATGTGTAGATTCTGTCTTTCTATTGTCGAGTGCGGAAGTCGAAACATATTTTGACGGAAACGAAATAAGTAACAGGGCGACAGTAGGGACCTCTTATGTAAAAGATATCGAAACATGGTGGATGAGGGATAAATGGGAAAGTACAGGCAGGGCAAGGATTGCCTGTGTAAATAAATTCGGAAAGTTCGTGGGGGCAAACGGCACACAGGGAATCCGCCCGGCTGTATGGGTTGATATGGCGGTATTTAAATCGGAACTTACAGTGCCCGAAGAACAGGGATATGGAGCTATTGACAGCGTGCTGCATCTTGTGGAAGGTGTGGAAGGTAATGTGACATTTGGAACCTATGAGCAGGACGGAAATCTGGAAAATGGGCCGGAACCGATTGAATGGGTCATACTCGACAAGGGAGATGACAGAATGTTATTGGTCAGCAAGTACATACTTGACGCGCAATATTATTACGAGATAAATACTTCAGAAGAGGGTATAGGATGGGAGGACAGTACCGTCAGGACGTGGCTGAACAGTGATTTTTACAACACGGCATTTAATGATGAAGAAAAGAAATATATTCCGTTAAGCAAAATTATTTCAAGTTGGAGAAACACTTCTATTACTGAAGAAACAGACGATTATGTATTTCTCCTGTCAGATGATGAAGTAAAAGCTTATTTTTCGGATGCGTTGTCACAGGATATGGCTAAATCGAGGTATCAGGACGCGTTTAAATGCGAGCAAACAGAATATGCAACGCAGCGGGGGGCTATGAAAAACCGCTGGATGGCAAGGAGCTATAAATACTCGAAATATTATATATATGCGTATAATGCACATGGAACGTACGAAGGGGTACCCGACAACCCCAGCAACGGGGGCATCCGCCCTGCCATTTGGGTTAATGTAAATTGATAGAATCATAGCATAGGAAAATTCATAATAAAAGGACACAGATATGGGGATAAAGACAAAGAAATTATGGTTATCAGGACTTTTAAGTGCTGCAGTGGTGTGCATAGTTTCATGCGGAACTACGGGGAATGTCCCTTCAGCGGATAAGGATTCAGTTCCCCTTGCGGTTTCTGATTCGACAGAGGCCGATTCAGACAGTGAGGCGGAAGAGGCAGTGAAAGCGGATGCTTCCGGGCAAAAGGAGGAGGCAGAAGAAGCGGAGGCAACAGAAAGAACAGAGGAAGAGCCGTCGATTCCGAAAATAGATTATGAGGCGGAAATCAGAAATCATTATGTTGCCAAAAAGGAATATGAAGAATTGATTCGGGCGATGCTGTTGGAAAATCTGGAGTCGGCAAAATACATAGAATTGGTAGAGGATGAGGAATCTGCCAATTACAGGAAGATGATTACAGACGCGATTGTTGAGGATAGCATTGAGGGAGCAATACTTTCAGAAAGCGTAAAAAGTGTAATTGACGGCGTATGCGAGCAGAAATCCATTGACGAGATTATGCAGGAAACGGCAAATGGGCTGATGGAAAGCGTGCAGGATGAGGTCAGGTCAACAATACAGGAAACGCTGGATGGTGGGCTTACCGGGATAAAAGAGTTGAAATTGTTTGAGGCAGTCGCGTGGGTTGATGAGTTTTTGAATGTGGACGATACACCCGTTGGTTTATTGAACGGAATGGTGGAATTGCAGAAGGCAGATGTGGAAGCTATGATGGCTTTATTAATGCAGGAAGATTTTTATAATGGTGATTTGCTTTATTTGTCAGCTATATATAAAAGATTGTGCAGCCGCCAGAATGAAATTATCCTTGCCGGTGGCAATGCCCAAAAACTGGAACAGGAAATTATCCTGGATGAGCTTATTGAAAAATGGAATTATGAAAATAGCATGATATTGGCATTGGATGCTTTGAGCAAGAACAGCGGATTTGAAATAAGCAGCGAATGTAAACAGAATGTTTTCCATTTTAGAAATTTTAATATACAGGGCCTGCAGGCCTGTTATGATGTCGCCGGGTATAAAACGGAGCAAAAGTATACGGAACAGACAGGGCTTCTCACACAAAAAATGTTCGGGGAACTTTTGGGCTCTATGGCAGGCGAAGGACTGGAAGATAGCCAGATGGCAATCCAGCAGGAGAAAATCAAATTTTATGGGCAACTGGAAAATTCGCTGGCTGACTCGTATCTGGAAGTATGCAGGGCAAAAAATAATTTTGATATATTATATGGAGCTGAGTTTAAAGAAATTACAGAAACGGAAGATAATAAACTGGCTGTTGATGAGGACGAGATATATGGAGCGGTGGTTGCGCTATTAGACGCGGTATCCAGGTATTCCTCTGATTTAAAGACAGCAATCTTGCTCTGGGAAAATACATTATCTGATAATGAGACAAATTATATAGGGACTTTAAAGTATCAATTAGACCAATGCTATGCCCTTTTGGATGAAGGAATGGAGATTGGTATATTGCCAGGCGGATACTCTGTTGAGGAGCAATATGCAAAATATGTTTCTTTGATGGATGCTTATATTGATTATCTGTACTGGAGCATGATTTATGGCCTCCATGAACCTGTATATTCCGGAACATCCAGCGTAACTGCGTATGGTGTGGGAAATTTCATCGTTTATTATCGGGGAATGGATTCAAACCCGTTTATTTTTGCAGAACAACGATTAAAGACAAATTACCAGGGGGAGCGTTATCTGTGGATATATGATAAGGAAGGAAATCCTATCTACATTCGGGAGGGGCATGCCACCGTGTATGTGATGGACAATGTGGTAATAGAGGCACATTCGCCGTCAGGGGAGGACATGACAAGTGATAATGTGGCATTGCAGCTATATAACAATGCCGTAAGAATCAGGAGCGACTTTCTCAGCGGGGATTTAGCGCATGGATATGAGAACTATGTGTTTTAAGTTTCGGGATAAAGCGCTTATGACGGGAGATAAATATTAAAGAAGTGGGAGATAAAAATGTTCTGTCCAAAATGTGGAAATAGTATATCTGACACTGCAAAGTTTTGTGGTATGTGTGGGCACAAATTTGAGATTGCAGAGAAGAGTGGAATGAAATATGTCAGAACTTTAAAAAAGAAGAAGGTAGTAATGCCTCTTTTGGGATGTTGTATATTGTTAGGATTGTTTTTTTTATTTTCTAATGCAACTGAGACAGAGGAGAAAGTATCTGGGGATTATGACAGCCTGCAAGGTATAGAGTTGCCGGAAGAAGAGATAAAGACCGAGAAGAGTGAAGCTAAAGGTGATAACAATCTGACAAGTATAGAAATACCGGAAGGAGTAGCAGAGATAGGGAAGAGTGAGTTTAAGGTCAATAAAAGCGTAACAGATATAAAGATACCGGACAGTGTTACAACAATAGGGGAGTATGCATTTGAGGACTGTAGAAGCCTGACAAGCATAAAGATACCGAACAGCGTTACAACGATAGGGAAGTATGCATTTAAGAACTGCAAAAGCCTGACAAGCATAGAGATACCGGACAGTGTTACGACGATAGATGAGTATGCATTTAAGGACTGCAGAAGCCTGACAAGTATAAAGATACCGGAAGGAGTGACAGTGATAGGGAACGGTACATTTTTTGGCTGCAACAGTCTGACAAGTATAGAAATACCGGACAGTGTTACAGCGATAGGGGAATTAGCGTTTCAGGGGTGCAGCAGTTTGACAAGCATAGAGTTGCCGGAAGGAGTGACAGAAATAGGGGGGAGTGTGTTTTTAAACTGCAGGAATTTGACGAGTATAAAAATACCAAAAGGAGTGACAGAGATAGGGACTGCGTTAGGGGGCATGGCCGGTTTGGTGAGTATAGAGCTGCCAGAAGGGATGACAAACATAGAGAGCTATGCATTTCATAGTTGCAGCAGTCTGACAAGTATAGAAATACCGGACAGTGTTACAACGATAGGGGCGCGCGCGTTTATGGGGTGTAGCGGTCTGACAAGTATAAAGATACCGGAAGGGGTAACAGAAATAGGAGAGGAGGCGTTTTATGGCTGTAGCGGCCTGCCAAACATAGAGTTGCCGGACAGTCTGACAACGATAGGAGAAGGTGCATTTCGTCGATGCGACAGTCTGACAAGCATAGAGCTGCCGGACAGGGTGGTAACGATAGGAGAAGGTGCATTTCATAGCTGCGGTAGTTTGACAAGCATAAAGCTGCCACAAGGAAATATGGCAGCGATAAGTGATTTTACGTTTTGGGGTTGTAGTAGTCTGACCAGTGTAAAGATACCGAGAAGGGTGACAAAGATAGGAGAAGAAGCGTTTCGTGGCTGCAGTAGTCTGACAAATATAGAGATACCGGGAGGCGTGACAGAGATAGGGAAGCATGCGTTTTCAGAATGCAGCAGTCTGAAAAGTATTGAGATACCGAAAAAGACGAAAATAAGCGAGAGTACATTTCCAAGTGGATGTAAGATAATCAGGAGATAAAAATGTTTTGTCCAAAATGTGGTAAAAAACTGCCGGATACCGCAATGTTTTGTGGTAACTGCGGGCATAAATTAGAAAAAAGTGGAAACAGGAAGCAAAATAGCGTTAAAGCGGAGGAACCTGAAAAGAAGTTTTGGAGGATACCTGTAAAGAAGCTTGCAATAGCGGTTTCTATAGTAGTTTTAGGGTGTTATGTGCTTTGGCTATTAGATTATTATGATTTGATTCATATACGGCACGACTGGCAGGAAGCGACCTGCACAGAACCATCAATTTGCAGCAGATGCGAAAAAATAAATGGAGAAGCGTTAGGGCATATATGGGAAAAAGCGACCTGCACAAAGCCTAAAACCTGTAAAGAGTGCGGGGAAACAGAAGGGGGCTCATTGGGGGGAGAGCATGATTGGAAAGGAGCGAATTGTACACAGCCCGCAACCTGTAAAAAGTGTGGGGAAACAAAAGGGGAATCGTGGGGAGGACATGATTGGGAAGAAGCGACCTGTATGCAGCCCAAAACCTGTAAAAAGTGCGGGGAAACAGAAGGGGAATCATTGGGAGGAAAAGACTCATCGGAGGGGCATGATTGGAAAGAAGCGACCTGTACACAGCCCAAAACCTGTAAAAGATGCAAAAAAACAGAAGGGGAATCATGGGGAGGACATGATTGGGAAGAAGCAACCTGCACACAGAGCGGAACCTGCAAAAGATGCGGGGAAACAGAGGAAGCATTGGGACATGATTGTGCAGATGCTACATGTATGGAGTTGAGAACGTGTAACAGATGTCACATGGAGGTAAGTTTGGGCAGACATAGAATGGACAGTAGTACGGGAATGTGTGAGATTTGCGGAAAGGAATTGCGAGTCGCATTGGATATAGAAAATTGGGAAGAGTATTTGGAAACTGCTGGTCATTACGGGGGACATGGTACGTACATAAGAAGAATTATGGGACCGTTGGGTCTTTATATTGATTATTATCATTTCGAAGATGTTGTTGTAGAAATTGATTGTGAAGTCATTGAGAGTTCGGGGATATCACCATTTGACAGGAAGGTGTATTCTATAAGAGGCAGACGACATGTCCGTTTAAAATTGACCCGTGATGGAAGTGGAGACTTCGCAGGAAAAATTCAGGATAAAGAACTGACCGGGAACTGGAATGTCAAGAGCATATCTGGTTTTGTAATAATCGATGAAGACGAATATGAAAAGAGAGGTATAACGGAAAGGGAAGAATAGATTGGATAGTATTTTAAGAATACAGTAATCTGACAGGCATAGAGCTGCCGGACAGATTGATGGAAACAGGTCAGAGGCGTTCCCATGGAAGTGTGAAGTGATAAGAAAGTAACAGAAAGAGAAAAGTACAGACGGAGGAAAAATAAATGGCATTATTAAACAAAATATTAGGAAAAGATGAGGGAGAAGAAAATTTAAAGAAAGAAATCAAAAGCCTGGAAATCAGAAAGCAGTCTGTTTTAGCGTCTATCAATGGAGAGATTGCTAATTTACAGTCAGAACAGAGGACGCTTTTTTTAGAAGCGGGAGAGTATGCGTACGGCATCTGGTGTGAAGATGGGACACAGGCAGATTTAACAGATTATTGGAATCGGGTGAAGGGATTTGCGAATAAAATTGCAGTTCAGGAAGCAAAGAAAAAAGAAATGACAGACCGCTATGATGAAGAAATCAATTTGATTTCAGGCAGTCTTAATGTGGCGATAAACAGTGTCAGTCCGAGTCCGGCAGTAGCTTCCGGTTCAGCCTTATGCCCGAATTGCGGTTCTGCAATTGCGGACGGGGATGTATTTTGCCAGAACTGCGGTACAAAATTACAGTAACGGAATTTCTTTAATACACGAACAGGAGAAAACAATATGTTTTGTGAAAAATGCGGGGCACAGTTGCCGGATACTGCCGGTTTTTGCAATAAATGTGGAAATGCGTTAAGGAAAAATGTAAATACAGTGCGGACACCCATGATGAAACCGCCTGACGCTGCGATAAATCAAAAGAAGCCTGATTCGGTACCGAAGAAGAATGGTAAGGAATCATCTAAAATTTTTTGGAGAATTTTCTTACTGCTTGTCCTTATGGTCATTGCGGCTGTTATCGTAGTTGGGGCTGTGAAAAAAAGGACAAATATCTATGGAACCTGGACGGATGCAAATAAGACCATAACTTTTACTTTCAATGAGGATGGCAATTTGCGGATTTCGGGAGCCAATAATATACTTGGTGCAGACGCTTTTCAGTTTACGGAAGAAAAAGGCGTTTTACATCTGCAGGCAGCCGGACTGGCAGGCCTTGGATTTGATTTGAAATATGAAATTGCTGGAAACACCTTACATATAAGCATTGCGGGGCAAAATATGACACTTTACCGTACGGGTAGTTCTGATGTGAGAGACTCCGGTTCGGGAGGTTCCGATGAGGGAAGCGTGGGAGAAGAACTGGGAGCCTGGGCAGAAGATGCGCTTGATGTGGTGCAGATATATTCTCTTTATGGGACATGGACAGACAGCTCCGGGGCAATCTCCTTTACCTTTAATAAGGACGGGAAACTGCGTATTTCAGGATTGGAAGATACTTTGTCGGTAGATGCATTTGCTTTTTCGGAAGTGGATAATGACACATTGCAGTTAAAGCCGGAATCCGGTAATTCGATTTTAGATGCAGTTGGCCTGAATATGGACTATGAAATAGAGGGCGCCTCCATGACGGTGTCAATTGCAGGTAAAGAATTGAAATTGATAAAGAAAGAATAGGGGCAGGCCTTTTGGTTAATCGCTTAAAAGGGGATGGACATGTACTGTATAAAATGTGGAAAAGAATTGAGAGAAGGTGCGGCATTCTGCGTAAACTGCGGAACGCCGACAGGAGTAGTGAACCGTCCAGTCACAGCGCCTGATGTAAAGACGAAAGCAGCAGGTCAGGGGAAAAAGAAAGGCGTAAAGGCATTGGCCTTTGGAATCCTTCTTTTGTGTATTTTGGCGGCCGCCGGGACAGGCGGGTGGTTTGTTTTCCAAAAGTTAAACGTAAACCAGCCGGATGGGGAAATCAGCGAGAAAAAGGAAGAAGAAAAAGCTGATGCAGAGAAAGGGGAATCAGGACAGGATATGCCGGAGGGGAATGCGCCGGAAGAGGTCTCCCAAAAGGAAGTACATACCTATGAGCTGATTGTGGAGGATGTCACCTGGTCACAGGCTTATCAGAATTGCCTTGACAGGGGGGGATATCTGGTCAGAATTAACTCAGACGAAGAATATCAGGCAATTTTGCAGCAGATTGAAGATGAGGGTAAAACGAATATTATTTTTTGGCTTGGCGGGGCAAGGAGTTCCGGAGAGTCGAAAGACTATCGCTGGGTTTTAGAAGACGGGACTTATGGGGATATCATTTTAAATGAGGAAGAGCCCTACCGGTCTTATTGGTTTAGCGGGGAACCCAGTTATTCCGGCGAGGCGGGCAACATGGAAATGTATATGAACATGTTTTACGTAAGTAAGGAAGGTCGTTGGGGATGGAATGATGTGGGGAACAATCTGATGTCAGTGGCGGATTTTTACGCGGGTATAGTAGGATATATTTGCGAATATGAAGAGGAATAACTATTGTTTAAGGGTGCTAAGCCATAGGTTAAAATCTATGACTTAGCATTTTTATTGCAGAATTATGTGCGCTTTTTCAGGAGGCCTCAAGGAAGGCTGACAGAAGATGCAGGATTTGACAGGAGAGGGAATATTATTTTACAATATATATAAAGTTATCCTACTTATTCGGGAAAGAGAGGAATATCAAAGTGAAAGAGCTGCTAAAGAAAAAGGGCGTGCGGATTGGGCTGCTGATAATTATCTTATTGGTGATAATAGGCATCATTGGTCTTAATGCCCAAAGCGCCCAGAAACGGCAGGAATATAACGGACATATAGAGGCGGCGGAAAAATACCTTTCCGATTTGGATTACGAGCAGGCCATTGCGGAGTATACATTGGCGTTGGAAATTGAGCCGAAATCTGAGGAAGCGTTAAGCGGTCTGGAGCAGGCATATCTTGCTTATGCCAGGTCATACGCAGATACAGGCGATTATGAGATGGCGATGGATATTTTGGAGGAAGGTTATGTCGTGGTACAAAGGGAGAGCCTTGCGATACAGATAGAAGAATACAGGAATCTGGTGGAAACAGACGAAGATGGCGGTCAGCAGGAGACAGAAAAAGATGGCAGTTGGCAGAGGATGGAAGGAGATAGTAATTGGCGGGAGATAAAAGGGCCGGAAGAAGCAAAAGCCATACCGGATGATACTATCAGGCAAATGGTTGAAAGCGATGAATTTCAGCGTCAACTGAATGTGCTGTGGGGAATAGCTTATGGTAATTGGCAGACTATCACGGATGAACAGGTAAGGGAGTTATGCCGGCCAATGATAGAAGTTTTGGAGCGGTACAGGGAGTTGTATCCCGAAAATGGTTGGATGTATGAGGGCCTTCCCAGCCTTTATTATCTGGCAGGGGAATATGAATTATGCGCACAGCTCATAGGGGAATTGCGGGAACTGTTTCCTGATAATAACAATTTGAGTTCTTATTATAAATATGAAAATGGAGAAACTATGAGAGATGAATATGGAAGAATCGTATCGTCTACTAACTATTTTGATGGAGACGGGAATGAGGGAAAGCAGGTACAGGAATATGAATATGGACAAAACGGAAAATTGATAAGGACGGTCTCAACGAATGATGCAGGAAGAAGTGGGGGAGTGCAGGTAATAACGACAAGTACAAGCGAGTATGAATACGATTCGGAAGGCAGAGTGTCAAAAATAACTGGAATTACGGAAACGAATTTAAGCGAACCCAGTTCTTTCGGTCCCCTCGCATTTGTGTTGACCTTTGAGTATTCAGAAGAAGGATTTATTACCTATGAAAATGGTGAAGGTTATGGTGGCGCTTATAAAATAACCAGAAATTATGTGATTGATGGGTACGGCAGGGCCGAGATGGTTGGAGAGGCTGATTATCAGGAAATTTAATAGAAGGAAGTGGTAAATATACGGAAATTGATTTTCAGATTTCCGTGATGGCGACAGGACAGGAGACAGCAGTAAAATGAATGAGGGGGAAATTCTAAGCAGCACTTATGAAATCAGGGAGCAGATTGGTTCCGGCAGCGGCGGGACGATTTACAGGGCGTACCATAAGCGGCTGCAGAAGGATGTGGTATTAAAGAAAATAAACCAAAGCAGCGAAAGGAATGAGGATGAAAAGGAGATTTTAAAGAACCTTAAACATTCTTATCTCCCCCAGGTATATGACTTCCTGGATGTGGAAGACGGCGTATTTACGATTATTGATTACATTCCGGGGGAGTCCTTTGAAAAGCTGTTAAAGGAAAAAGGAAAGTTCCCCCAGAAAAAAGTGGTAAAGTATGCCAGGCAGCTCTGCGAAGTGGTGGATTATCTTCACAAACAAAAGCCGCCCATCATTCATGGGGATATCAAGCCTGCCAATATTATGCTGACGCCGGAGGATAATATCTGCCTCATTGATTTTAATATTTCCGGTGTCTTAGACGGAAAAAGCATGGAAACAATGGGGTATACGCCGGGATATGCCCCGCCGGAGCAGATGGCATCTTTTCAAAAGGCAGTATCCATGCAGGGGAGCGGCAGGCAGAAAGCAGACAGAACATTCGGGGATTTTGAAAAAGGAAAGCTGCCAGGCACTGAAGCCGCAGCAAAACTGCCGGATATAGATGAAAAAACAGAACTATTGGGGACAGATGAAAAGACGGAGCTGCTTGATGCAAATGAAAGGACAGAGCTGCCGGGTACAGATGAAAGAAGGTCACTGCCAGAAGGCAATGCAGTGGCTGAGCAGTCTGACGCTGGCAGAGAAGCTGATGCCAGGCATGCTTGCTATGTAGATGCACGCTCAGATGTTTACAGTATGGGAGCGACACTTTATCATTTTCTGACAGGGGTAAGGCCGGGGAGTGAACCGGAAAGGATTGTAAAACCTTCTGAGATAGATTCTTCTATTGGGGAAAGTATCAGCTTAATTCTAATGAAGTCGCTTGTCCGTGAGCCCAGGCGGCGCTTCCAGACAGCAGAAAGTATGCTGAAAGCATTTCAAAAGATACATAAATATGATTTTCGATATAAGAAAATGGTGTTACAGCAGGAATTGATTTTCCTTGTAACGGCGGCAGGAATCGGAGCAGGGATTCTGCTGGCTTTTTTGGGAAAGGGGCAGCTTGCCAGGGAAAAGGAAGAAGCTTATGGGCAGGCAGTGGCCTTGCTTTCTGATGTCAGGATAGATGGGGCGGAGGAACAGATGGAGGAGGCTTATAATGCTGCCCGTGAGATTAAGCCGCAGCGGCTGGAAGCATATTTTCAAAAGGCGCTTTATTATTATGAAGAAAAAAAGTACGAGGAAGGGATTTATTTTATTGAGGATATAATTTTGCCTGAGGATGCTTTTTCTGACCAGGAGCTGCTTACAGATGTATATTTTCTTTTGGGCAACTGTCAGTTTGAAACAGAACAATATGAAGAAGCGGTTATCAGTTATAGGGCGGCCATAAGCAGGGATGATTCCAGACCGGAGTTTTACAGAGATTATGTGATTTCCCTTGTAAGGGATGAAAAGATTTCAAATGCGGAAGAAGCTCTGAGGCAGGCAGGGGAAAAGGGAATTTCTTCTGTTGACTTGCTTTTAATAAACGGCGAGATGAAAAAGGCAAAGGGAGATTACAAGGGTGCGGAGCAGGATTTGAAACAGTGTGTCAATGAAGCAGAAAATGATGAAATCAGGATGCGTGCCTATATCCTGTGCGATATGGTGTACCGGGAGCAGTATGGGGAATTCAGGGAGAAGGAGACTGCCTGTATTTGGCTTCAGAAGTCCATGGGATTGTTAGAGGAAGCGCGTACCAGGGTAGGACTGGATAATCAGCTTTTAATCTATGAAAGGCTTGCCCAGACCTATATTGACCTACAGGAATTGACCGGAGAAGAGGATTATGGGGAAAATGCAATTTCGATACTCAGGGAAGTGATTGGCAGGGGGTGGGGAACATACCTTACTTATAATAATATAGCCATTATGTACCAGAAGATGGGAAAATTTCCGCAAGCCCAGGAAATATTAGAAAAAATGATTGAACTGGATACGGGAAATTATAATACTTATAAGCGACTTGCTTTCCTTGAGGCGGAGAGGCAGAATCAGAGTCAGATTAGCGAAAGAAAGTATGGAGACTTTGTACAGTATTATGAAAAGACAAAGGAACTATATGAAGTATCAGGCGCCGGCACAGATGTGGAAATTCAGCTTTTGGACAATCTCTATCATCAGATTGCGGAGGGAGGGTGGTTAAAGTGACAACAGGACAGTTGATGATTTATGGCGGAATAGCGTTAACAGGGACAGGAATACTGGCTCTGTGTCTGTATGTGCCGCTGTTTTCCAGACAGAGGAGAAGGATGGAGCAAAAAATTAAAGAAGAGTATTGAAGTATTTCAAGGCAGATTTTATTTTTCCGGCAAATAAGCGGAATTTAACTATCCTTCGTTTGATATACATGGTAAAATTCATTATATGTGCGCTTCAAGGTTCCGTATTTACATAAATCACGGTGTTTTGAGGGAGAAAGGGAGGTAACGATGAAAGTTGGTATTGTATGTGCCGGTGACGAAGAACTGGCTCCTTTTTTGCCTGTAATAGAAAACTGCAAGGTTGTTGAAAGGGCAAAGCTGAAATTCTACGAAGGGCGGATTCACGGTGTGGAGGCAGTAGTCCTTTTTTCCGGAGTATGTAAGGTAAACGCCGCCATAGCGTCGCAGATTCTGATAGATATTTTTGGAGTGGGCATGATTATCAATTCGGGGACGGCCGGCGGAATGAATACGGAACTTATGATATTCGATACCGTAATTTCCACGGAAGTCTGTTACCATGACGTTGCGCAGGACATTTTGACGGAATTTCATCCGTGGATGAAATCGGTATTTTTTGAAGCAGACCGCAGGCTGGTAGAATTATCCAAAACCGCCGTCGGAAAAATAAAACCGGCCGGAAGGGTATTCTGGGGGCGGATGGTCACGGGCGAGTCCTTTATTACGGAGGAAGGACGCCAAAAGATAAATGAGGAATTTGCGCCTTTAACGGTGGATATGGAGACGGCCAGTATTGCCCATGTATGTTATGCGAATGAGATACCGTTTATCTCAATCCGGTGTGTTACGGATACCGCCATGCACAGCGGAATCGATAATTTTGAAGAAAACTGCGCCAGGGCATCGGCGATTGCAAAAGATATTACGATAGCGTTATTAGAGGAGGCCGGCGGCATGTAAGAGAGGCCAAATCAGTGAAGCAGGGAGGGCCAAATCAGTAAAGAAAAGTCAAATCAGTAAATCGGCAAACCGGTAAAAGTGCAAACCGGTTTGCCGATTTTTTGTACAGAAATACGGATAAAAGCAAAATCCGCCTTACAAAATGGAAACGCCCTTTTTCTCCAGCTCATCCAGAGCGGATTTCGGCCACAGGGAAGACTGCACCTCGCCGATATGGGCTTTTCTTAAGAAAAACATACAGATTCTGGACTGGCCGATACCGCCGCCGATGGTAAAAGGAAGTTCATCGTTTAAAACGGCTTTCTGGAAAGGAAGATTTGCCCGCTCCATACAGCCCGCCTTGTCAAGCTGGCTTTTCAGGGAAGCGGCGTCTACCCGCACGCCCATGGAGGAAAGCTCCAAGGCAATGTCAAGCACCGGATAATAAACCAGAATATCGGCGTTTAGTGCCCAATCGTCATAGTCCGGCGCGCGGCCGTCGTGGGGCTCGCCGGATTTAAGGGTATCGCCTATCTGCATAAGGCAGACAGCGCCCTTTTCCTTTGTGATATGATACTCCCTCTCCTTGGGGGTACATTCGGGAAACCTATCCTCCAGCTCCCCGGTAGTGATGAAGAAGATGTCTTCCGGAAGAATTTCCTTTATGTAGTCATACCGAATGGACATATACTTTTCCGTCTTGCGCAGAACCTTGTATACGTTGCGGACAGTATCTTTTAAAGTATCTATGGTGCGCTGCTGTCTCGATATGATTTTTTCCCAGTCCCACTGGTCCACATAAATTGAATGGATATTGTCGGTTTCTTCGTCCCGGCGTATGGCGCTCATGTCGGTATAAAGGCCCTCGCCCATCTGAAACCCGTATTTTTTCAGCGCGTACCGTTTCCATTTGGCAAGGGAATGGACGATTTCCGCAGCAGCGTCGTCCTGCTCCTTGATGCCGAAAGAAACCGGACGTTCAACGCCGTTTAAGTTATCGTTCAGACCGGAGGCAGGGTCTACAAACAGGGGAGCCGACACACGCAGGAGGTTCAGCCGCTCTGCCAGAAGGGATTGAAAAAAATCCTTTACGGTTTTAATTGCAATCTGGGTTTCGTGAAGATTCAGAGCCGATTTGTAATCATCGGGAATGATGCATTGTTTCATATATTTAAGTCCTTTCTGAAAAGTTATCTGCTTACAAAAGTAAATTATGTGGTAAAAGACCGCATTTGTCAATAATGCTTATGATATTGGAGTAAGACTGCATTTTTTGCAATTGAATCCCTCTTTTTTACATGGTATAATAAAATGCATTTTTCACTATGAACTGACAGGGAAATGAGGTAGGGGATGAAAAGGAAAGCTGTCTGCCGTTTTGGAGCATACATACTGGCGCTGCTGCTGGTTTTTTCCATTGTTCTTCCGTGTCACGCCGCCTCGACGGATTCGGGCCAGGCTCCGGATGAAAGCGGCGAAGAAGAAAATGAAGAATATACATTAGAGGTTAATCAAAGCCAGATAAATTTCGGGCCGTTGGAACAGGGAAGTCTTGTGACGGGACAGGACATCGTACTGACGAACAAGGGAGCGGGGGATATTTGGCTTAAGTGGCATGAGGCGGATTATCACGACTGCATTTTGGTGGACGCGCCGGACAATGATTATCTGGGTCCGGGGGAATCCTGTACTTTTACCGTTACGGCAAACAGCGCTTTAGAGCCCGGAAATTACAGCACATTCATTTTGTTTGGCGACGCGGACGACACCTATTTTGAAAACGGGGTTCAGGTAAACATTTCTGTGGATATCAAAGAGAAAGCCCCGGCAGCGCCTGTGATAAAATCCATCAGGATATCTCCCGAAACGGCGGTTGTGTCAAAAAATTCAACCTGCGCATTTTCGGCTGTGATAATCGGAGAAAATGATTACAATAAGGAAGCGGTGTGGAGCGTTTCCGGGCAGAGCAGCCGGAACACTTTTATAGACAGCAATGGGGTCCTGAATGTGGGCTCGGATGAAACGGCTTCGTCCCTGGTTGTAAAGGCCGGTTCCAAACAGGACAGCAATTACAGCGCTACGGCGTTGGTATCCCTTTTAAACACAAGCTATTTTATACAGGTAAAGGCGTCGCCGGAGAAGGGCGGGTCCGTCCATGGAAGCGGAACCGTTGCGGATGGCGGTTACGTTGTGATTTCGGCGGCTCCGAACAGCGGATATGTTTTTGAGGGCTGGTCCTTAAACGGCGTTACGGTTTCGCAAAATTCCCAATATGTGGTGGACGATATCCACAGCGACAGGACATATGTCGCGAACTTTAAGCCTGAAGGCTGCCGGATTGAGGTATCGGTGAATAACGGCAATGCGGGTACGGCAACGGAAAGCCGGACCGTGGGCTATGGGGAGAGCATGGTGCTGGAAGCCGTGGCAAAGGACGGATACCGGTTTGACGGCTGGATGGAAAACGGAACCATCATAAGCCAGGAGAGTAAAATACAGTTAAGCAACATTACAGGTTCCAGAAGTTTCACCGCCATGTTTTCCCAGAACAGATATACGGTCACGCTTATTTATTCGCCCTCCAATACGGGCACGGTGTCCGGGCAGGGAACTTATAATAAAGGAAGCGATGTAAAAGTAACGGCGGTTCCCAAAGAGGGATACCGGTTTGGCGGGTGGATTGAGAACGGAAAGGTTATCAGCACAAACCAGGAATTTATCGTACAGGGGATTTCAAAAGATATGTGCCTTACGGCTTCTTTTGAAAAGGAGCAGGTAAAAACCTATATCATTAACGCGGGGGTATCCTCGCTGGGCGGGACGATTACGCCGGAGGGAAAGAGCACAGTTGCGGAAGGCGCGGGAATCCTGTATTCGATTGCGCCTAAAAGCGGTTATACGATTAAGGCGGTGTATGTGGACGGCAAATCAGTGGGAGCGGTATCCTCCTACAGCTTTACCGATATAAAAGAAAATCACAATATTTCCGCGGATTTTTCCGCTCTGTCCGGTCAGGGAAGCGGCACGGACAAGGCCGGTTTTGACAAGGCGGATAAGACAGACAAAAAGAAACCGGACAAAACGCCTGATAGGGCGGAGCCGGAAGACGAAGAAGACGACAGGGAGAATGACGGGCAGCAGGACGTTGAGAACGGCAGCCTGACAGGCACGCTCCAATATCTGAACATCCCTGTGGAAGAAGCGGAGCGGCTGATTGACCAAAACAACGATACAAAATTGCTGACCGGCGCGCTTGCCACCGGGGATTTAAAGGTTACTATCCGTAACGGGTTTGCGGATACGGATGAGGAAGATTCGTATGAAAGCTTTTCCGAAAATTACGGGGTTATCAACTTTGACGCCGTACTGAGCAGTATTCTGACCAGGGAAGAAAAGATGGAAATGCTGCTTGGGAACGCTCCTATAGCCGTCAGCTTTTATATAGACAACGCGGGTGAAGAAGAACCGGAGCTGATTACAAGGACTTTCGAGGAGAATATGCCCAAAGGGATGAAGGTGGGGCAGTACTTTGAAATGTTCCTTATGAAAACGTGTCCTGACGACACCTATGTGATTTCCGAACTTTCGAAAGAACTTCAGATAGTGATAACGGTTCCCGAGGCGCTGCGGGAAGCCAAAAGAGATTTTTACATTTTAAGATTACATATAAATGAAGAGGGCGGTTTTGATTATTCGGAAATTGCGGATAAAGACAATAACCCGGATACGATTACATTTTCCACCGACAGATTTTCGCCTTATGCAATCGCCTACATTGACAGGCACGAAAAGCCGGCGGAAGTTCCGGAAACTTTGGAAACGGCAGAAAACAGGGCCGGTCACAACGACGCAGCGAACGCGGCTGCAAACTTTATTGTCATCGCGGCAATAATTATGGGAATTACCATTACCATTTGCTGGATGCTGTACCTTATAAAAAGAAAAAAATAGCGAAAGTTATTTTTTATCACGAAGTAAATGAATATTTACTCACATGGCCGGAAGAAAATAAAAAGTTTACAAAAATAGAGAGCAGTTAAATAAGGAGAATATGAGATGATGGAGAAGATATTAATTGTTGACGACAGTATGGTGCAGGCAGCACAATTGAAATCTATTCTGGAGGATGATTATGACGTTACCGTTGTGCATACGGCTGAGGATGCCCTTAAGCTGGCTGGCAGCGGAGATTTTTCCATGATTCTGCTGGACGTGGTTATGCCGGGAATGGACGGTTTTACGCTGCTGAAAAAGCTGCAGGAAGAGATTAACACCCAAAGCGTTCCGGTAATTCTCATTACCAGCCTTTCCGACGTGCAACACGAAGAACACGGGCTGGTATCAGGCGCGGTTGACTATATTTCCAAGCCGTTTAACGCTCTGATTGTGAAAGCCAGAATCAAGACCCATATTAAGCTGTACGGTTATCGGAAACAAATCGAGCATCAGTCCAGGACGGACCAACTGACCGGTATTGCCAACAGACGGGAATACGAGCGTTACAGTAAGATTAAGTGGAAAGAGGCCGCCCGGCTGAAAGTTCCCTTTTCTATCTGTATGATTGATATCGACCACTTTAAAACCTATAACGATACATTCGGGCATCCGGCGGGAGACAAGGTGATTGCGGCAGTTGCAAAAACCGTATCCGGTTATTTACGGCGCACCACAGACTTTGTGGCCCGTTACGGCGGCGAGGAGTTTGTGGCTTTCCTTTTGGGGGAAAGTTCGGGCAATGCCTTTGAATATCTGAGAAAAATCCGGCAGGCGGTGGAAAACCTGCATATTCCCCATTCCCCTTCCGTGTCCGAGTGGGTTACCGTAAGCATCGGGGGCGTTACCGTGGTTCCGCCGGAAATAAGCTCCTATAACTTTTTTCTGAAAATTGCGGATTCCATGTTATATGACGCCAAGAAATTCGGACGTAACAGGGTGGTATGGTCCAATGAGAATATGAAGCAGCTTCTGGAAAAATAGATGATTTGCGGGTAATGCCTGATACAAAGGGCGCTCTGATACCGGCAACGACGGTTATGACATCCACTGACGGCTGTTAAAGTCAATATCGCCTTAAATAAAGTCAAAAAGGGTTCTTTTTTCGCCTTCGTTTATGGGGTAATATAATACTCGTAACAGGGAAACAGAAGTAAACAATGAGAAAAGGAGATGTTGATTATGAGTATCGTTGTATTGAAAAAGAACCTTGTAAAATATTTTGAGAAACACGGAATGGAGATTATGTGCAGCCTGTCCGTACTTGATGATAACTCCAACGCAATCGAGAACTATATTACACTGAGATAATAAAAACGATGAAAGCCAGAGAGGCCGCTTCTGATTATGGGGCGGCTTCTTTTTCTGCCTTTTAAGATTTTCCCGGATATTTCAAATTTATAATTAAAAAAATGCGTTTAAAATGAAATGAAAAATAATTGAAAAATAATTTTCAGAAAAATAAAACTTCTGTATTGCCAAACCCGTCCGGTTATGGTAATATATTTTTCGTCAGGTCAACCGCACGATGATAAGGAAAGAATGCATGCTTCCGGATTGATACGGAAAGCTTTGACTGACGAAGCAGTGCAAAAAGAATGAGGCTCCGTGGTCAAGCGGTCAAGACATCGCCCTTTCACGGCGGTAACACGGGTTC